>Ga0180432_10002121_pt1 | contig 30096 bp, 21 predicted proteins | sample SS_ome_10_FD_132414 | JGI IMG/M metagenome (GOLD analysis project Ga0180432, IMG submission 132414) | Hypersaline lake sediment archaeal communities from the Salton Sea, California, USA - SS_1_MS_2 metaG | ecosystem: Environmental > Aquatic > Non-marine Saline and Alkaline > Hypersaline >...
GGCCAGTTATATGCTCGAAAACTATCAATGACCTCTCCCTGAATTCTCTTAATATCTTTACCCATCTTTGTTTCGTATTTCTTGAAAAAATGTTGCATTAACAAAAGAATATCTTCTTTCCTTTCCCTCAAAGGAGGAATGTTGATTGGTACTACATGGATTCTGTAATACAGGTCCTCTCTAAAACTACCTTCTTTAACCATTTTGCCGAGATCTCTCTGGGTGGCCACAATCAGTCTCACATCTACTTTATGTACATGATCGTTTCCAAGGGCTTTTATTTCTCCTGTTTCTATGACCCTCAATAGCTTAGCCTGCATAGCCTCGCTCATTTCACCAACTTCGTCCAGAAACAGTGTGCCTTTATGAGCCTGTCTGAAGAAGCCCACCTTGCTGGTTACCGCACTTGTATACGCTCCCTTTGCATGTCCAAAAAATTCATCTTCCAGTAATGTCTCCGGAATAGCTGCACAATTAACAGCTACAAAAGGTCCTTTCTTTCTTGGACTGTGGAAGTGTATGGCATTAGCCACCAATTCCTTTCCAGTTCCTGATTCACCGTAGATGGTTATAGTGCTTTCAATAGGGGCAACTTGCACAATTCGCCTGAATACGGACCTTATCTGTGGACTGGTGCCGACCATGTCCGCAAAATGGAATTGATCCTCTACTATACGTTCAAGGTCAGCCACCTTTTTCAACAATTGTCTCTTCTCAAGGGCCTTTTCTATTTTTAAGGCCAGGTCTTCATGATTTATCGGTTTTTCGACATAAGAGAAGGCCCCGGCCTTTACAGCCTCAACTGCCTTCTCTATAGTGCCATGTGCAGTGAAAATAATGGTCTGAAGATCAGGATCTATTTTAAGACACTCTTCCATGAGTTCTTTGCCGCTCATTTTGTCCATTTTCTGGTCAGACAAGAGAAGATCTATTTTCCCCTCGTTATTCTTAAATATTTTGAGGGCTTCTATAGGATCTGAGGCTGTAATCACATTCTCATAGCCAAAGAGCTTGAGACGCATTTTTGTCGTTACGAGTATGTTCTTTTCATCATCAACGAGAAGGATCATGGTTTTTGAATTTGTATTTTTATCCACTTTTCTGATATTGGAAGGCTCGGTCATTTCCTTTTCTATCTTTATTTCCTGTTGAGAGAAATGTTTGGGTTATGCTAAAGTCGTAAATAATGTTTCAGACTTTTTGCAATGTAACTTAATTATGAAACTATTTAAAAACGGCTTAAGCCTTTTTAACAAGCTTTTTTTGGGCTACCTAATACTTTTGTCCATTATGATATTACCTTGTGTGGTATCAATCTACAACCTGTCAAAGCTAGAACGTTTTGCCACAAGCGTAGCCAAGCACGACTTGGAACTATCTAAAACCATAGAACAGCTTAAATCAATACCGCCTTCAATGGAAGCTGAGGGACGTCGTCTCGTAACCCTATACAAAGAGGATGCTTATCAGTCTCTTACGTCATTGATACGTGATTTTAAAGACAGTTTGATCAGTGTACAGAGAGACTGTCCTAAAGAGATTATGTCCGCTGTCTGTGGCATTAAACTTGATTTAGATAAACTCGAAAAGCTTGCCAGTATAGCCAATGCAGACTTACCTAAAAATAGCCCACCGGAGATCACGCCGGCTGAGGTCCAGCGAGAAAACGAAGTGAAGGCCATCATATCCAACATAAGGACAGGGCTTGGCGACTTGGAAAAAGGAGCACAAAAAGCGATCAGTCTCAGGTCTTCTACAATCTCGTCCCTTAGCTCGCAGGCAAGGGAAATAACCATATTTGTGTTGGCAGGAGCCATTATTTTCTTTGTTTTTTTTACCGCATGGTTTCTCTATAAATATATAAAAAGGCCAATAGATCACCTCCGTCACGGTACTGAAATTGTTGGTCAAGGCCATTTCGATCAACCTATTGCCATAGAGTCAAGGGATGAACTGGGAAAGCTCGCTGAGGCATTTAATGATATGGCGATAAGGCTTAAGGGCCTGGACAAACTGAAATCTGATTTTATAGGAATGGTGAGTCACGGACTCAAGACCCCTCTGACTTCCATGATGGAAGCCGCCAAGCTTCTTTCTGAGCCGCAAATAGGTAAGTTAAACAAAGATCAGCAAAAACTGGTAATTATATTAAATGAGAGTATGAACCGATTCCATGGCCTGATAGATGATCTTCTTCACCTTTCCAGACTGAAGGCAAGGCTTAAAGCTATTGAGAAACGTCCCGTGAACATCATAAAGGTTTTTTCTGAGATCATCCAGATTCTGGAACCCATGGCTCACAAGAAAAATCTTGATGTGGAGCTAGTTAGCGTATCAGAACTGAGAAAGGATATACCGGTTGACGAAGAAAGGCTGTTCGGCGCATTTATGAATATTTTACATAATGCTGTAAAGTTCAGTCCAAAAAACGGGAGAATAAAGATCACCTTGGATTATACCGATGAAAATGGTAAAGAGTGGTTAAAGATTGGTATTATTGACGCAGGACCCGGAGTAGATAAATCTGAAACAGAAAAGATATTTGATAAATTCTATCAGATTCAAACATTACGCAGAAAAGACGGATCGGGACTCGGTTTGGCAATTGCCAGAGAAATTATTCTGGCTCATGGAGGTAAGATTTGGGTAGAAAGTCCACCACCAGAAAATATTGCAGTTTTACAGGGAAAAGGTGCTGTTTTCTGGTCTGCTTTGCCATATTCCTCTTGACATTGGTCGTTGGGTGTATAACTACAGTCCAGGAAAAGCTCCATATATCTGATAAATGGGAAGAGGCCGCTCTACCTCTGAGAGATGGAGAGGTTGATGAGGCCATTGCCAATCTGAAGCCATTGCTTGATGACCCTGATTATGAATGTAGGGCGGCATTTTATCTGTTTGTTTTTGACGGGGCCAAAAATAAGTACATGAGGATAATACGCTCCGATGCCTGTGAGCTGAAAAATCCTGGAGAGGCAAAGTTGGCGGAGAAATTTCTGGCCACGAAAGAAAAACTTCTTCAACTGGAATCAGAGCATAACAAAAAGGAAGCAATTCTTAATGACCTACAGAAAGAGACGGAAAATCTGGAAAAGGAGCTGAGCCGTCTACGCTTCGAGCTGCAAAAGACGGAAGAGATCCGGCGTGAAACTGAAAAATGGCGGATTCAGTAAATTCGTGTCACTAATGTCTTTTAAGGCTAAGTGCTGTATTTTATTATCACTTAAATAATTTCAAAACACGTTCATCAGAATTTACACGGATTTGATCTGAGAACTGATAGTGCCGCTAGGGCCAGATATCCTGATAATCAAATGTTTTCAGCTTCTCCCTTCTGTTAGTAACAAATAGAATTGTCCGGTTTTATAACAAATCAGGATTAACCATTATAGTCCTTGCAACTGTGAACACATGGACCTCTCTTGCCCCTGCCTTTTTTAGAGTTTTTGCACAGGCCCTGACAGTAGCCCCTGTGGTATACACATCGTCGACAAGGAGTATTCTCCTCGCTCCTTTTGGCAAAGGTCTTTCGATCTCAAAGGCATTTCTTACATTTCCGGGTCTTTCTTCCATTGAAAGTTCCGTCTGGGGTTTCGTATTCAATTTCCTGCTAAGAATGTCTATCCCTAAGTGGATATCTGTAAAGAGCGCCCTTGCAAGTCGAAGGGACTGGTTGAAGCCCCTTTTTCTCAGACGTTTTGGGTGTAATGGCACAGGAATTACCATGTCCGGCTTTAAGTCATCAAATAATATAAAATCCTTAACGAGAAAGGAAAGGACCCTTAAGGCGTATCCGTCGTCATTATATTTGATTTTGTGAATAAGGCTTCTTGCGGCCCCGTGGTACCGAAATACTGAGCGGGCAGTATCAAAAGACGGAGGATTCTTTATGCACTGGCCGCATATGTGGTCAGAGCCCTGAGGGCCGTGAAACGGCTGGCCGCAAAGGGTGCAGACCGGAGATTCTATGAACTTTAAAGACTCAAGGCAATCGTGGCATAGACGGTCTGTTGAATGAGCAAATGGTCTAATCTTGCAGGCGGCACAGCATGGGGGGAAAAGGATGTCCCTTATAACAAGGGTTAGCCTAACAAGGGACCCTTGCAATCTACATGGACTCAACAATAGATAGGGCAAATTCTGAACACTTTACTTCGGTTGCACCTTCGATCTGTCTTGCCAGGTCATAGGTTACCTTCTTTCTGGCAATGGCTGCCTCAAGGGCACTGTGGATTTTTTCCATGGCTTCTTTCCATCCGAGGTATTCGAGCATCATTGCACCGGATAGGATAAGGGAGCCAGGGTTGACTTTATCCAGACCGGTATATTTAGGTGCCGTGCCATGAGTTGCTTCAAAAAGGGCGTAACCATCACCTATATTGGCACCGGGCGACATGCCGAGTCCTCCTACCTGAGCCGCGCAGGCATCGGAGATATAGTCTCCGTTCAGATTAGGCAGGGCTAACACACTGTATTCCCTTGGTCTCAGAAGGATTTGCTGGAACATGGCATCTGCAATTCGATCCTTTATGACAATTTTGCCTTCTGCCTGTATGCCTTTGTATTTGTCCCATAGCTCCTGTTCAGTGATTGTTGTTTCAGAAAACTCGGTTTTTGCCAGTTCATAGCCCCAGTTTTTAAAGGCCCCTTCCGTATACTTCATGATATTGCCTTTATGGACCAGGGTTATGCTGGACTTACCCTTATCAATTGCATGGCGTACTGCCTTTCTGACTAGGCGCTGGGTCCCAAAACGGCTGATAGGTTTTATACCAATCCCCGAATCTGTTCTGATGTTCTGTCTCATTTCATCCCTTAGAAACTTGATGACCTTCCTGGCGCCTTCGCTCCCCTCTGGCCATTCTATTCCTGCATATACGTCCTCGGTATTCTCACGGAAAATGACCATATCCATATCTTCCGGCCTTTTAACCGGACACGGAGTTCCCTTAAAGTAACGTACGGGCCTGACACAGGCATAGAGATCCAGCTCCTGCCTCAAAGTGACATTAAGGCTCCTTATTCCTTCACCAACCGGTGTTGTAAGGGGCCCCTTGATTGCGACTATATGATCCCTGATGATATCAATAGTTTCAGGTGGAAGCCATTTTCCGGTGTGTTGATAGGCATTTTCACCTGCGAGAATCATCTTCCATGAGATTTTTTTCTTGCCCTTATAGACCTTTTCCACTGCAGCATCCAGTACCAGCCTGGTTGCCTTCCAGATGTCAGGGCCTATACCATCACCTTCAATGCAGGGAATTATCGGCAGATCCGGCACGGAAATGGTACCGTCATCTTTGAGTGTAATTTTTTCAGGGATATTACCCACAGGGATTTACTCCTCTCATCAGAACCATGTTATAATAATATAAATCCAAGGCTTATAGGGTTGATAAAGTTATATTAAAAAAATGATACGGTCAATATATGATGCAATTCACTATATCTTTCCTTTAAGGTTGACAATCACGGGTTCCGGTATTTATTTATCAAAATGAATTCCATAGATTATAATGATTTTTTTAAAAATGCCCTTAAGGATGCGACGACTGCCTATAGAGAGAGTCTCAAGTCCTGCGGCCAAAAGCTCATTGAGCTTTCGCAATGGTTATGCAATGCCTTTGAAAAAAATGGAAAGCTGATACTCTTCGGAAACGGAGGAAGTGCAGCTGATGCTCAACATATAGCAGCAGAGTTTGTAAACCGTTTCCGTCTGGAGAGAAAACCACTTCCTGCCATTGCCCTTACCACAGATACATCTGTCCTCACCGCAATATCAAACGACTATTGCTTTGACCAGGTATTTTCCAAACAGGTCCAGGCGTTCACCACTCCCATGGACGTGATTTTAGGAATCAGCACTAGCGGAAATTCACCCAGTGTGCTAAAAGCACTCTTCGTTGCCAGGGAAATGGGGGCAAAGACAGTGGGTATTACCGGAGAGAATGGTGGAAAGATGGATCAGTGTTGTGATTTAGTTATACGTGCGGCGTCTTCTGATACGGCCCGGATTCAGGAGGTCCATATTTTTTTTGGACATCTGTTATGCGATCTTGTGGAGAGACAAATTTTTGGTTCGGTATAAATTTAGATATGAGCTATCCTGAACCCATAGATCCATCAGGGCTAAAGACCTATTCATTATATGATCGTCCCAGTAAGGTTACAGTCTCTGATTTTGCTCGATCAGTCTCTCCCGGCCTCAAGTTAAAGGATTTTTTGGAGTTACTGCCTAAACAGCTAGCTGCAAAAGATTTTAAGGATGTAGTTCAGGCAGTTTGCGCTGCAGTACGTAACGACCGCATGGTATTGCTAGCTATGGGTGCCCATGTGATTAAGGTTGGATTGAATCCAATACTGATAGAGCTCATGGAGAGAGGAATCCTTGCCGGTATTGCCTTGAATGGGGCAGGAATTATTCATGACTCGGAGATAGCAATGGCAGGCAAGACTTCCGAGGATGTAGCATCAGTTCTTGGCGAAGGTCAATTCGGGGCAGCCAGGGAAACAGGCGAGTTTCTTAATCAGTCCATATGCAAAGCCGCCCAAAAAGGAAAAGGCCTTGGAGAAACAGTAGGAAATGAGCTGCTTAAAGAAGGATTTCCTTACAACAGTCAGAGTCTTTTGGCCAGTGCAGCTCGACTGGGAGTGCCCGTGACTGTTCATGTGGCCCTGGGTACTGATATAATTCATATTCATCCAAGCGTAGATGGTGCTGCCACAGGCAAGGCATCACTTTATGATTTTAGACTTTTTTGCCGCCTGGTTGCTAAACTCGATCAAGGTGTATTACTTCATATAGGTTCTGCTGTGCTCTTACCGGAAGTCTTTCTTAAGGCCTTGACACTTGTCCGTAATCTGGGTTTTCCGGTAAAAAAGTTTACTACCGCCAATTTCGATTTTATCCGTCACTACAGACCTTTGACCAACGTAGTTCACAGACCCAACTTAGAAGGCGGCCAGGGGTTCAACCTAGTAGGCCATCATGAAATCATGCTTCCATTGCTGGCTGCAAGTATCCTGGACAGGCTGGAAGAGATAAGCTGATTAGTTGATAAGTGAATTAGCTCGATATTTTGCTCTTGGGGCCTCGAGTTCGCAGTATTGAAATGGCCATTTAAACCAGTCGGGCATAGGTTTTTACGATTATGGATAATAGTATTACTTGAGTATATTCAAGAAAATCAGCGTACCATTTAGATTATGGAGGGAATTTGCAATGCCTATTTTTGAGTACATCTGCAATGAATGCGGAGAGGAGTTCGAGAAACTGGTCCTTGGGTCAAGAGCTGATGTCAAATGCCCCAAATGCGACTCCTTGCGGGCACAAAAGAAGGTTTCATCCTTTGCTTTTAAAGCCGGCCATAAGTTTGTGGGGACTGGGAAAAAATCAAGCGGTCTGTGTAACGGTTGTACAAGTTCTAACTGCAGTTCCTGCAGGGGTTAATATGAAAACCGGGAAAACGTTGCGGCTCGCTACCAGAAAAAGTGCGCTGGCCCTTGTACAGAGTAACTGGGTCAAAGAAGAGATTGCGAAATACTGGCCTGAGATCAATGTAGATATTGTCAAATTCACTACTAAAGGGGACAAGATCCTTGATGTACCTCTGGCCCAAGTTGGTGGCAAAGGACTTTTTGTAAAGGAGATCGAAGATGCCCTTCTCAAAGGGAAAGCGGATATTGCCGTTCATAGTTTAAAGGACGTCCCTGCTGAACTTCCGGAAGGGCTTCAAGTCAATATTTTTCCTCGGAGGGATGACCCCAGGGATGCCCTGATTTCGAGGGACGGTCTCAGGTTGCAAGAATTGCCTAAGGGAGCCAGGATAGGTACGAGCAGTCTTCGAAGGATGGCTCAACTCAGGAACAAAAGGCCTGATTTCGAAGTTATCTCTTTAAGAGGAAATATTGATACAAGGCTTCGCAAACTCGATGAAGGGCAGTACGATGCCATTATTTTAGCGGCTGCCGGGCTCAGAAGAGCAGGGCGGCAACAAAGGATTGTCCAACTGCTCGAACCTGAAGTTATGCTTCCTGCTGTAGGTCAGGGGGCCCTCGGTATAGAGGTCAGAAGCACGGATACAGAGGTAAAACAAATATTAGACTCTATTCATCATAAAGAAACGTCGATCTGTGTTAGGGCTGAAAGGGCCTTTCTCCTCAGGCTTGAGGGCGGATGTCAGGTGCCTATCGGCGCCTTTGGCCAAATCAAGGGACAAACACTTGAACTTGAAGGTATGGTGGGTGACGTGGCAGGGATAAAAATTATAAGGATGAAAAAGCAGGGGGTTATTGATCAGCCCGAAATTCTTGGGACGATACTTGGAGAGAAGATCCTGGCTGCCGGGGGCGAAGAAATATTGAGGGAAGTTTATGGAGCGAATTAAGCCGGATTCTTCATCTGGAAGGGTTTATTTAATAGGAGCAGGCCCAGGTGATCCTGGTCTTTTGACGGTTCGTGGCAAGGAACTTTTGGCTGAAGCAGAGGTAGTTGTTTATGATCGTCTTGCAAGTCCGAGACTTCTGCCATTCGCTTCTCCCGGTGCAGAACGCATATATGTTGGTAAGCGTATGGGCTCGCACACAGTGACTCAAGAAGATATAAACAGGATCATAGTGGAGAAGGCCCGGGAAGGAAAGTGTGTGGCTCGTCTTAAGGGAGGGGATCCCTTTATGTTTGGCCGGGGGGGCGAAGAGGCTCAGATACTTGCCAAGGCAGGGATATATTTTGAGGTGGTACCCGGCGTTACTTCGGCCATTGCGGTTCCTGCCTATGCTGGAATACCATTGACCCACCGGGCACATACGGCTTCTGTAGCCTTTATTACAGGCCACCGTAAATTAGACAGTAACGAGGCGGATATAGATTGGGAGGGTTTAGCCAAGGGCGTTGGGACCCTTGTATTTCTTATGGGAATGAAAAACCTCCAGAATATAGCGGAGCGACTCATGAAATACGGTCGCAGTCCTGATACTCCAGTCGCCGTGACCCGATGGGGAACTACCCCCCTCCAGACATCAGTGACAGGAAATTTAAAAAATATAGTGGAAAAGATAAGAGAAGCACGACTTGGACCCCCGTCAATTATCGTGGTGGGAGAGGTGGTGGCCTTGAGGGACAAGGCAAACTGGTTTGAAAATCTACCTCTATTAGGCAAACGAATCCTTGTTACCAGGACCAGAGAACAGGCCAGTGATCTTGTGAGGTTGCTGGAAAGGAGAGGCGCTTATTGCCTGGAGTGCCCTACAATAGAAGTTCATTGGCCAAAGGACTTAAGACCTCTGGATCAGGCCATTAACTCACTGGCGAGCTTTGACTGGGTGATCTTTAGCAGCACCAACGCAGTACGGTTTTTCTTTGAACGTCTTTTCGGGCTGGGTTTTGATTTAAGGGCCTTAGGAAATATACGTATTGCCGCAGTGGGTGCCGGTACCGGCAAGGCAATTTCTGATCTGCACTTAACTTCTGATGTCATGCCTGACGATTTTCGGGCAGAAGGCCTTATGCAAGCCTTCAGTGAAATAGGTGTATCAGGAAAGCGTATCCTTATCCCAAGAGCGGAAAAGGCGAGAGAGATTCTCCCCAGTCGGCTTTCAGAACTTGGGGCGGAGGTTAGTTTAGTCACCACTTACGTTACCCTGGCGCCTAAGATTAAGCCGGAAATCCTGGCGATATTGGAACAGGAAATCATTGACGTCTTGACCTTTACCAGCTCATCGACTGTTAAGAACTTTTTTTATTTACTTTCTGACGATCTCCGTAATAAGATAATTGGTCAGGCGAAGGTGGCCTGTATTGGTCCTGTCACGGCCGGGACGGCTGAGGCCTTTGGCCTTGAGGTCACAGTTCAACCTGATACGTTTACAATACCTTCCATGGTATCTGCTATAGAGGATCTCTTTAAATAATATTCCCCTTAAATCTTATATTTTTTCAGTATACAGGCCAAGCATTTTGTGTTTTCTTTTTATTCTGCTAAAATATAAGGCAATTCTCTCATGACAATTTACTGCCCTATAGATCCCCCTGAACTTGCTACGATTCTACCCAGAATTCGCGAGAAACGGGATGACTATGAAAAATACGGTTTTACCAAAGTCCAGGGAAGGACACTGAGGGCCTTTTTCGATCTTGCCCAGGAATTTGAGACCCTGGAGAATTTTTACCGGGTATGTGTATTTGTCCCTAAAGAGTTTATGGGGCTTGATTCCTGCCTTTATCTGGTTGATCCGGATACAAAAAAGCTTCAAAGCGCCTGTGACTCTATCAACGGTCTAAAGGTGTGCGGCATGGATACTCCAGCGAATATCAGTATCAGTGAATCCGCATACGTGACAGGAGATACTTTTGTGTCACCTATCCGGGGTAACCGGCGACTTTTTGTCAGGAAGCCCTTATCGCAGGCAGAGGAGATCATAGGCTCTTTCGCGGTTTTTCCCTTATCCCGTTTTGAAGAGAATGACAGGCTATTCTTTGAAAAGTACGCAAACAGAATAGGATACAACCTGCACTACAAGTTGATTTCCGTAGAGAGTGAAAGACATATCAAGTTCATCAATACTCTGGTAGCAGATATTGAGCACAATGTCCTGGTGCCCAATATGAAATACAAGCTTTTCCTGAATAAGCTCAGAAAAAAGATCCATGAGCTTGAGGATATAGAGAAGAATCTGGAGGATGAGATAGAGGCTGGAATCAGGAAAGAGTTTATTGAGATAGGCCATATAGAGCAGATAAAGCGTAGCCTGTCCGTTTTGTGCATTAATATCCTAAAAGAGTATGAAGAAGTTGATAAACACTATCAGAATACCAGTCTCTTTCTTGAAAGTCTGCTAAGGCGAGATCATTTTGAAAAGGGACATCTTGTGCTGCGGCGCAGGATGTGTCGCTTCAGGAGAGAGGTTTTAGATCAACAACTTGAACGTTATAAACAACGGCTTGAACGTCAGGATATCCATATAGACTATAATTTTGGCGAGATGCCTGATGAAGATATCCCTTTGGTAGTGGATGTAGGGCTTATTTCTCAGGTCTATGCGAACCTGTTTTCCAATGCAGAAAAGTACTGTGAGGAGGTAATTAACGAACACGGAGAACCGGTTAAGTTTATGTCCTATGGACAGGAGGTGATAAAAGACTTTTTTGGTCCAGGAAAGCATGGAATCAAGTTTAACGTCTTTACCACCGGACCGCATATCCCTCCAGGCGAATCATCCCTCATATTTGATGAGGGTTTTCGCGGGGCTGGATCTGAAAAGAAGCAAGGTGTTGGTCACGGATTACACTTTATGAAAAAGGTAGTGGAAGTACATGGCGGCATTGTTGGCTACGAAGCAACTAATCTTGGAAATAATTTTTTCTTTGCTCTTCCACTGCAATATTCCATTGAAGAGATCGTAGATCTTCCCATGATTGCTGAACCCAGCAGTCCCTAATCTTATGACATTGTCAACTGATTTCCGAGACCCAAAAGTGGTATGCGTTGACTTTAAGAAGGAACTCAACCCGGAACAGTTAACGGCTGTAGAGATCATGGACGGACCGGTTTTAGTGATAGCCGGCGCCGGAAGCGGGAAGACCCGTACTCTGGTTTATAGGGTCGCTCGGCTTATCCAGCAAGGAGTAGAGCCGGACAAAATCCTGCTTTTGACCTTTACCAGAAAGGCTGCTGCCACCATGCTGGCAAGGGCTTCCCAAATTGTAGGATATCAGTGTCAGCAGGTAGCAGGGGGCACTTTTCACGGATTTGCCCATAAAATGTTGAGGCGTTATGGATACCTTATCGGCTATCCCAGCAACTTCACAATACTGGACAGAGCGGATATGCTTGACCTCCTGCACCTTCTTGCCCGTCAACTGGAGCTCACAGGTCCGGGAAGGCAGTTTCCCCGGAAGTCAACCTTGGCTTCAATTGTGAGTAAGACTGAGAACTGCGGGGGATCTGTATTAAAGGTGATCGAGCAGGGTTATCCACATCTCATCGGTGAGCTGCCGGGGCTGGAAAAACTTATCCCGGTCTATCGCAGGTACAAAAAAGTTCACGCACTAATGGATTACGACGACCTGCTCCTAAACTGGAGAGATGTATTAAAAGAAAATGCCGAGGTCAGAGAATCCATGGGCTCCTGGTTTCGATACATAATGGTGGATGAATACCAAGATACAAATGCCGCACAGGCTGAGATCGTGCACCTTATGGCTTGCGGCCATCACAATGTAATGGTCGTTGGAGATGATGCTCAGTCCATCTATTCCTTCAGAGGGGCAAATTTCAAAAATATTATGGATTTTCCTGATATGTTTTCCGGAACTCGAATAATAAAGCTTGAAAAGAACTATCGTAGCACCCAGCCGAATCTGGACTGCACTAACGCTATAATTGCCAATGCCAGGGAAAAATTTACAAAGCAACTGACAGCACAGAGAAAGGGAGGAAAACCACCATATCTATATACGGCAAAGGAAGAGGTGGATCAGGCAAGATTTGTTGCCGACCGCGTACAGGAATTGTTAAAGGATGGTTTCAAGCCATCGGATATCGCGATACTTTTTAGGGCTGGTTTTCATTCTTTTCACCTAGAGACCGAATTAAGCAGACGTGGAATAATTTTTGTAAAGCGTGGAGGCCTGCGTCTCATTGAGTCAGCTCATATCAAGGATCTCCTTGCCCTGCTCCGCATTCTCATAAACCCTCTGGACCGACTGAGCTGGAGCAGGATCCTTTTATTGATTGAACGTCTTGGCCTCAAGAGTGCGGAGAAGATCTTCGCACAATTGATTAAGAGTGAAGATCCCGTGGAATGTCTTTCAACTTATAACACCAAGGCGGCTTGGGGAGAAACAGTAAGGGGGCTCGGCAGTATATTAAAAAGACTCCATAGTATGCCTGTGGACCTCGGCGATTTGCTTTTACAGCTCGAGAAGTGGTATCGTCCACATCTGAAAAGAATCCATCACGAAGATTATCCCAAACGCCTGCAGGAACTGGCACACTTGCGTGGAATAGCGGCCCGGTATGATGACGCGGTATCCATGCTTGCCGATCTGGCCCTGGATCCTCCGGAGCAAGAAGACATAGAAAAAGAAAGAGATAAACTGGTACTTTCCACTATGCACTCGGCCAAGGGTCTTGAATGGAAGGCAGTCTTGATCCTGTCACTGGCAGAGGGGCGTTTCCCCTCTCCTGCGGCTTCCTTTGGTAATAAAGAGATAGAGGAAGAACGCAGGCTGTTTTATGTAGCTGCAACCAGGGCCAAAGATTTTCTTTGTTTTTGTTATCCAGCCTTTGTCAGCGTCTCAGGTACAGGTTTGCTTCCTGCTAGACCATCAAGGTTTCTAGAAGAAATACCTGCCGAGCTGCTGCAGTTATGGAAAAATAGAATAGATGCTGGTGAAAAGATCGATCAAAAAAATTGGCGCAACATATCCGTCGACAACAGGACACTTTCAGGGCATCCTGAAAACATTCAACAAATAAACTCAGACGGTATACTGAGGTCTGATAAAGGCAGTCCCGGTGTCTTTGCATTAGGGAAAAGGGTAAGACATCCGATCTTTGGGCCGGGTCGAATAATCAAGGACAATGGTTCCAGAAAGATACAGGTGCTTTTCGATGTTGCAGGTGAGAAGACTCTGCACCTTGATTATGCCAAACTCAGTGTTATTGACAGCGGATAATTTAAGTGAATATAAAAGGGGCAAGGCTGCATTGCCGGGCCTTGCCCCTTTGAATATCCTTTTAGGGTGCTATGATCATTGTGCCGTCTTCCGCACTTGTAGATATGTGAAATTGATCCAGAAAGGTCATGCCGAGTAATGCAGACTGGCCTTCTGAGAGATAGACTTCAACATTTTCCCGGGATAAACGCCCCTCAATTTCAATATCAACATAGCATTTATATGCCGTGATGCTGCCACCTACTCCTCCTATCAGCACAGGCGTTTGATCGCATTTACTGTTGAGTTCACCGGTCTCATTATCGACCAAACCGAGATAATAGGCATCATTCAGATCAAGGAGTACGGCAAATGCCCCTGTGTCTACAAGAAAAGGAATTGCATATCCATTTACAGTGCCATTTACCCGATAGCAGTTGCAATCCTGATTAAGCGGAATGGTGACACCCTGTTTTACTGCACTGAATGCCTGAGGAGTAAACCATATGTTTTCTCCACCGGCCCGATAGCTCCAAAAACCCTGCATGCTACCCTGGCTAAGGTGCGTAATTTGATACCAGTACTCAAAATTTTGTTTTGAAATCGGGCTCCATTCTGTAAAATGGAGATCATAACCCGACATTACACTTGAGTCTAAAACTGCAATCCTGGACCCGTCAATTGATACTGGACCTGGTATGACGTCCGATGAATTGACATAGTTGATGTTATTGGAAGGATCCCACCAGCCGAGCCGTGCATTTCTCCAACTTCCTTGAAGATGCCCACGAGATTCATATAAGATCAATGGATCGGGATAAGTAAAAGTTTGACCTATAAATTCATCAGTAACGATCCAGGTCCCTGTAAGGGGTACGACGTGCAGGGTGTATTTCAAGAGACGGGTCATGCCCCAGTCACCTCCGGGTTCGGGAGTGCCGACCATGCCGTGGATTATAATATCGCCTTCCAGGCCGATTAAACGAAAAGCGCCAAAAGGCACGGTCAACATATCATGCTGAAGATCCCACTCACGATCCGATTGATAGGCCAGGTCTTCGGCAGCAGGGACGAGGTGCCCCCATTGACTGAAGAGATCAAGCCGACAGTCTGTCTCCTGACCACACTCTGTCTCGCTGCAGCCCTCTTTCTCAAGACACCGGTATGCGTATACTTGGCCGGGAAAGAGACTCGGATGCTCAACCAGCAGATAGAAATTCCCGGGATTTCCATTTTCATCCAACAGATCGTTTTGTGGAATCTGGAGGCGCAGATCAAGCCATGATGAAGTGGAAAGCGATTCTTCGATTTCTACGGTTTCATATTTTTCAACCTTGGCTGTTACATTAATAATTCTAGTGGAATTACCGTCCAGATTGCTGTAAATCGTTATCGTCCCATTATATTCACCGGGTTCCATATTTTTAGAATCAATAGAGACATCGAAGCATTGACACCCAATAGAATTACAGCTAATGCTGGTTGTAGGAGAAAAACCACTGCTAACAGCGTCACAGCTGTGCCCGTCATAAAGTAGAATCCACCAGTCACTGGCCACAGCAGACCAGATAAATTCGTCATACTCGTCCGTACTGTTGAATACCCGTAAGCTTTGAACAGGGGGCGGTTCACTCTTTTTTGCGACAAGGTCAAGATTTAACGGACTTACCCCTAAATCACCATTTTCCTCAGGCTGTATCTCCAGAGTTACCTCTATTGTATGCAAGACGGAGTATGTACCTTGTGTAGCATTGACAGACACGGTCCCCGTATAAATGCCGACAGTTTTTCCTATAGGGTCTATCGTCAAGGTTATACTATCGGAATGGGTTACATTGCCATCTGATGAATCTGGAAGCGTAATCCAGCCCTGATCTGACCATGCCTCCCATGTGAAATTTCCACCATAGGCATCGGAATCGTAAATGCTCAACATATAATCTGTGGTGTCATGGTCGTCTTCGGAGATTACGACATAGACGGTGTCGGGGCCCACTCCAATCGGAGCTGCCCCGACTGATACAGCGTGAATTAAAAAGAGAGGCAGAAAACAGGAAATCAGTATACTGAGAGAAAGAAAGAGGCCTGTGTTCTTTAATGTAATGCACCAATTACCCCTGTGTTTTATTAAGTATGACATTTTTATTTTTCTCCTGGCATTAACACCTTTTTATGAGCCCCATAAAGCTGGGTTTTCCTCTTCCACTTCCTTTTCCTTTTGCTTTTCGATAACAGGGTCATTAACTTCCTGGACCTCTGATTTTTCAATTTCCTGAGGGATAAGTATTGGCTGCACACGAGAGACACCGGCATAATCATTATGCACCTGACTATTGGACAAAGCATTGGCGAGATTAACGATTAATGCACCTGCGGCCTCTTCAACGGCTTTGTCAATTTGAGTTCTTACTGCCGGATCTGCCCACATGCTTACAGGTTCAACCTGTTTTTCAACTCGATTCGCCCAGACAATCCGTCCATCCACTGCGTCTTGCAGGGCCAGACTTATCTGAACTACTGCTTGAGGCACATGGCCTCCCTTGGAGGCGAGATAAGCTGCCGATGCGCCTACCGCACCCCATACAGCCGCATTATATCCGGCATGATCAGAATATCCGCCTGTGTGGGTCACGGATTCTGTAACAAAACGTGGATGAGGCCCACCCGTTGTTGTGGTTTCTTTGCGTGGAGCGGTGAAAGGCGTTTCCGCATTGCTGCCCAAAAGGGCTCCAAGGCCGGTCCCTATAGACAGATCTTGCCAAAGATCGTATTTTTCAGACTCGGCAAATCCAAATAGTAACGCGGAACTCGTGTCAAAAAAGAACGGCAGGACACCGATTTGAAGTGGATTCAGGGTATTCCCTTCCCTTATTTCATATTCAACAATACGCCCCCTCAAAACGTAATCAGCCCCAAAACGGCGTCCAATTTGTTGTATGGTGCCGGGATCAAGACCAACTTTTGAGACCTCATAGCCTTGTTTAGATTTTTTTAACTGCTCATTTGCCAACATAAGCCTCTGGATTTCTTCCTGCATGGCATTCGACCAGTCGCTACCTAATTCCTCAGTGATTAATCTGTGAGAGCTGCTCGAACTAATGGAGGGGTTGCCAATAATTTTGATGATTTCAAGATCAACCAGGCATTGCACAACGTCTTCTTTGAGGGGGACATAAAATCCCTTTTCTGCCAACCTGTACATCAGTGCTTCGTATATCTTGACCTGACGGCGGAGAGAATCGTCTGGTCGAACTCCAGCGGTATAATCCGCCAAAGGCAATACCACGACTTGTTTCGCCGCACTGTCTGGATATTGGACAGAACCATTGAGCGGTGCGACAGAATCTGTGATTTTTTGGCCGCAACCAGCAAGGCAAACCATAATTGTCAGTAAAAGCAGTAAAATAAACCACCTGTTAAGCATAACTTTCCTCCCGGAATGCCTATAATTTTGCAATATTTGAATCTAGTTATACTTATCGGACGTATACATAATTACTTTAAAATTTTGTAACCGTTCAATGTTCAAGGGGTCGTGGATCCAGTATTGCAGAGGTTTTAACTTTTCAGGCTGCCTCAAACGTCTGGCAACAGACAAGTGTGTCATGACTTATGAGTGGATGTAACCCACAGTAATATAAAGATACCGGCAATATACGGAAGGTGAAAGTGAAGGGGGGTTTTGTTACGGTGAGGCTGTAGGCCTGAAAATTAATTCGGAAAGACAGCGTGAAGGCCTGTTTGAAAAATAATACTATACAGTACCGCAATTAACCGCATACAGCAGGGCATTTCCGATCTCTTTTTGTAGATCTGGAGTGCTGATTTTCTGTCCTTTTTTGTCCTGTACGTAAAAAACATCCACTACCTGGTCGACCTTAGTGCCTATCTTGGCCCGGGAAATATTTATGTCCAAGTCCGCCAGGGTACGGGTAATATCGTAGAGGAGTCCGATTCTGTCTTCTGCATAGACCTCTATGATTGTATAGGAGTCTGAGGCCTCGTTGTTCAGGATAACTCGGGCCTGGCGTTTGATACATTTCTGCCAGTCGCCCGATCTTACCGGCCTGTATTTTTCTGCCAGTCTATGCGTCAATCCCAGCCTGCTGTCCAAGGCCAGGTTTAGATTTTTTTTAAGGGTTTCCCAGTCCTGTTCGTAATAGCCCCTGTTAACCGACGATTTTACATCCAGTACATCTATTGCAGTCCCATCGATTAAGGTGAAAATCTGAGCAGAGAGTACATTTAGGTTGTGAAGGGCTAAAATTCCAAATATTCTGGCAAGAAGCCCGGTTCGGTCCTTGGCCATTACCAGCAGAGACCAGTAGGTCTTTTTGTCTTCAGACAAGACCAGGGAGGGTTGATCAGCCAATCCGGCCTTGAGCTGCATATGCCTTTCAATCGCTTCTGGAGTAAAGCCCAGTATATAGTCATCAGGCATTATAGCGAGGCTTTCTTCCCCTTTGTCCCCGAGCCGGATGGCTATCTGGTGTTTCATCCAATCTAAGGCCTGGTTCCTTTGGTAATCGTAAAATTCTGATCCTTCCAGAAAAAGGGTGATTCTCAGGTACAAATCATGAACCAGTGATGACTTCCAATCATTCCAGACATTTGGCCCAGTTGCCCTTGAATCCGCTATGGTGAGAAGATAGAGCATATTTAACTGTTCAATATTCTGTATTTCCTTGGAGCATTTCAATATGAGGGTTTCATCTTCAAGGTCACGTCTCATAGCGATATGAACCAGATATAGATGGTTTTGTACCAGAAAGGAGAGGCATTCGCATTCCTTTGAGGAAAGTCCCATTTTCTTTCCGATAGTCTGAACTATTTCGCCACCGCGTTCGGCGTGGTGTCCACCGCGGCCCTTTCCTATGTCATGTAAAAGGGCTGCAAGGTAGAGTATACGAGGAGATTTTAAGGCCATAAAAATCCGGCGTTCTTCCTTCTCCAGATCACGAAGTTCAGCAACCGTTTGGAGCAGGTGCCTGTCCACTGTGTGAATGTGATAGATATCGTGTTGGGCCAGAGACTTTATCACAGAGAATTCAGGAATATAAGCGGCAAGAAGACCTGAATCCAGTAAGGACTCCAGGACATCAAGGGGCCTTTTGGCACCCTGAAGGATTTGCATAAATGGCTTAGCCATGTGTTTTGAAGATCTCAATTTTTCATCTACAAGATCTAAATTAGCCCTTACAAGCCGCATCGTATTATAATGAACAGGCAGGCCGGTCCGGGCTGCATGGGCAAAGAGCCGCATTAAGAGATAGGGACGTTTTTTAATAAATGATGTCTCAGTCAGATGTATATGGCAATCAATGATCTCTATGCCTGGCTCAAGAATTTTATTTTCTTTTTTACAGACTGAAAGGTCTAAAACCTCTACAACATTTTCAAAAAAAAGATTCGATGTCGTGGCTATGATTTGTAGATGTCCATGAACTTCTCTCATGAAGTGTTCTACACCCAGCATATTGTTACTATCCTTATAGCCGAGTAGGGTGGAAATTTCCTCTTGATACTCGAAAAAGAGTCTGTCATTTTTGCGGGAGTTTATATAATGGAGCCTGTTTCTTATCTGGAGAAGATAATCCCATGATTCTTTTAGCAGGTTCTTTTCCTCCCCGGTAATGAGTCTTACATCTTTAATGGATCTGATATTTTCGAGTCCAGAAAGGACCTTAGAAGTCCACATGATCGAATGTATGTCACGCAAACCACCTCTGCTTTCCTTAATGTTGGGTTCAAGGAGATAGGCATTGGCCCCGAATCTTCTGTGTCTTTCTTTTCTGTGGGCAATCATGTCACACACAAAGTCCTTTTCCCTGCCTTTCAGAAAGTTTTGAACGAACTCTTGTTTCAGCTGTAGAAAGAGTGAATTTGACCCCTGAATAAACCTGGCATCTAATAGTGATACCTGAAAGAAAAAGTCCTTTTTTGCATCTATCAGGCAGGCTTCAACAGTTCTAACACCGTGGCCCACCTCTAAACCAGCGTCCCATAGAGGATAGAAGACTATTTCAGCAACCCCGGGCACTCTGTCTTCTACCTCCGGTTCATAAAGTAACATCACATCAATATCTGAAAATGGAAAAAGTTCTGATCTTCCGTATCCCCCTAATGCTATAAGGGCCATTTTCCCCTTAGCATCTGGCCGTGCAGAAAATGCCTTTGACAAAAAGGTGTCCACAATCCTGGTATGTTCTATTAAGAGTTTCCGTCCCTTGAACCCTTGATCCCACAGGGTTTGAAGGGTCTCGCGACCGGGCCGTAAACCATTCGATTCTGATAAATTATTCAACATTTGTTTTAATTGTTAAATGGCCTCTCTGTCTCTTTCACCTGTTCGCACCCTTATCACTTCGTCCACAGGAAGGACAAATATTTTTCCATCGCCTAATTTCCCGGTATAAGCAGCCTCTATGATCGCTTCAACTACATGTTGCTCTTGAGCTGCGTCCACGATAATTTCTATCTTCACCTTAGGTACAAAGTCAACGACGTATTCAGCACCACGGTATACCTCTTTATGCCCTCTCTGACGTCCATATCCCTTGACCTCGGAAATGGTCATACCCTTTATACCTATCTCATTCAGTGCTTCCTTTACGTCATCCAGTTTGAAAGGCTTTATGATGGCCTCAATCTTTTTCATGGACATCCTCCTTTACATGATTTGAGAGTCCCGAGTTCGTCAAACAGTTGAGTAATGATAATTTTAGCTGTAGATTTAATAGATTATATATAAAACAGACAGAATCAATAGTCCAATTTTTGTGCTGATAACGCGTATTCTTCACTATAATTCAAAAGTAGTTTATATTATATGGATCTTGTATTTTGGCAGTAACATTTTAACGCCGTTGCAGAGTAACGTGTTTAATATAGGCATTCAATTCGATCAATCCACGCCTTTTTAAAAAGGTATAAACCGGTGAAAGAAAGATGCCTAAAATAATTGTTAAGGTTTTTTAATCGAAAGAACAGGCAGAATGGAATTTCAAAATTATATAAGAAATGAGTATGGCAAGTGTGATGTTCCTTCAAATACGGTCAAAAGAATAAAGGACGGGTTGCAGAGACTGGATCTCGAAGTTGAATACTATTCCTTTCAAGTAACTGAAAACATTTATTGGGGGCGGGTATGGATTGATTCAATAAAGATAGTCTGTAATGGAAAAGGAGTCACCCCTGAGCTTGCCGAGGCCAGTGCCTATGCAGAATTGGCCGAACGTCTCAGTGCCGGTCTGTTTTATCCGGTTTTTGAAGAACAGGTAAGGTTTAATGTGCCGGGCCTTTACAATGAGGAAACTCGAAGGTTTCTGAATTATGAATGGATGGAAGGATATGTCTGTTCTCACCAGGATGATTTGGAAAATCCTCTGAGAATTGAGGATCTGCTGGCAAATGAGACTCATCTGACACATAAGGATATCAGAGATTTGAAAAACTGCAGACTGGCCATGCACTGGGTTGACGGTTTTTCAGTTGTCCAGGGAAAACCAATAAAAGTACCGGTCAACTTTGTTTCTTATATTCACGGATCTAACGGGATCGCAGCGGGTAATACCATTGAAGAGGCTATGATCCAGGCCACTTGTGAAATATTTGAACGTTATTCCCAAATACAGACTATAAAATTTGAAAAAATTACGCCGTCAATTGATCTCAATTCTGTGGAAAATGAGGTCATAAGGCATATGATTGAATTCTATCAGGGAAATAATGTAGACATACTTATCAAGGACCTTTCCCTTGACGGCCTTATTCCCTGCATAGGCGTCCTTTTTATTAATAACAACCTGCGCAACGACCGCCTGGAACACAGGATTTTAATACCGGGTGTATCCTTCAATCTGGAGGAGGCCCTGATAAGGTGCTTTACAGAAAGCATGCAAGGCCGGGAAACCCTGTTAACCCCTCGTCCCGAGCTGGATACATCGGTTGTCCATAGATCACAGGTTAATGACTATTATATGTTAATGAAATGTAGTATTTCCCTAAAAGACATCTCTTTTCTTGATCAGGGGGAGGCCAGGTCTTATAAAAATATCAAGATCAATGATGTCCTTGGTGAAATTGATGAAATCAAAAAGATATGTGAAACATTCAATACTGATTATATATTATTAAATCAGACCCATCCGGTATTAAATTTTCCAGTGGTAAGAGTTGTAATCCCAAGAATTTCTGATTTTCTACCTTTCTTAAGGCAAGACGTCCTCATCTCCGGGCCAACAAGGCCTCCTGCTTTATGGCGCGGAGAAGAATTCAAGAACATAATGCAGAGTTTTTTTGTCTGAAATGTGGGCAGGCAGCATAACCTGCGCAGAGAGTGTATTTTGCGAGGACTTATCGCGTTATATATTTTTGCATATAAATTGGCACCCACCACCGTATGAAGTTGTATGTTATGCCGGCTGGAGCAGGTTCAATACCCTTAAAACGTTTGTGAATCAAAGGCAGGGCCATTGGAACATAAAGAAAAGTATAGGGCTGATCCTCTGCCAGGATTTCCTGGATACGCCAGTATATTTTCTTGCGTTCATTGCGGTCAAAGGTCTTTCGCCCTTTTACGAGGAGTTGGTCCATTTCAGGATTATGGTAACTGATAAAGTTCAGTTCCTTACCGCCTGTCTTGGAGGAATGCCAGATGTCATAGATATCCGGATCCTGCCCTAATGTCCAGCCCAGTATTACCGCCTCGAAACGCCTCTTGTCTATAAAGTCATTGATAAGGGCTGTCCACTCAAGGGTTCTGATCTTCATTTCTATCCCGATCTGCTTGAGCCTGTACTGAATTATCTGAGCGGTTCGATTCCTTAAGGAATTGCCCTGATTGGTTATGGTTGTGAATGAGAAGACCCTGCCTTCTTTATCCAGCCAGCCGTCTCCGTCCCTGTCCAGCCAGCCGGCCTCGGCAAGCAAGGCTGTTGCCTTTTTCGGATCATATGGATAACGTCTGACATGAGGGTTATAAAACCATGTATCAGGTTTATATGGGCCTGTCGCCTTCACTCCGTATCCCAAAAGCACCCCTCGCAGTATCTCATCCTTATCTATGGCAAAGGCAATGGCTTGTCTTACTCTTTTGTCTGAAAACAGGGGAAATTTTAAATTGTAACCCAGATAGGTGTAGGAAAAGGAAAGATATTGATATTTGTTAAAATTTATCTCGAAAAACAGGGTATTTGCCTGCCTTTCATATTGAATCGGAGATAATCCCATCCAGTCAAGGCCACCTGATTTCAGCTCAAGAAACATGGTTGCCGGGTCAGGTATGATTCTCATTATATAGCGGTCTATACAGGGCCGTTTTTCAAAATAGTTTGGATTTGCTTTCAGTTCTATACGTTCTTGAGTCTTCCAGTCTGAAAAACAATACGGACCCAGGCCGACTGGTTTTCGTCCGAGCCGACTTTTTGTAATGTCCTTTCCATACAGCAGGTGCTTTGGCAGCACAACCAAATTTCCCCAGGAGCTCAGGGCAGGGGCAAACGGCTCTCTGTAGGTGACCTTAAAGGTATAAGGGTCAGGCGCTTCGGCCTTTTCGACTTCAAGAAAATCGCCTGCATAGGCAGTCGGAGTCCCTTGATCCGTGATGGTCTCAAAGCCGAAGAGCACATCCTCCGAAGTAAACGGCTCACCGTCCTCCCACGTAATCTCCCTTCTGAGCTTAAAGGTAATAGTAAGTCCGTCAGGAGAAATCGTCCATGATTCTGCCAGGTCTCCAATCAGGTTGAGATCCTTGTCGTATTTAACCAGACCATTATAGATAAGGCCTGCGATCTGGTGTGACGTGGCGTCGGAGGCCAGCATGGGAATCAGCGTGGTGGCGTCTCCAATAGAACCTAAGACAATAGCATCACCGTAATCCGGCTCTGCCGCTAAGGCAAAGTGGGGAGTAGAAGACAGAAGGCCGATCGGGAAAAGTGAAATAAAAGAAACCAGGACGAGAAGAGGCCGAAAATACTGAAATCGTGAGATCTGGAACGGATAAATCACGTTAAACCCTGAATGGCCAGCCTTTTAACTTGTGCCTTTGCCCCATCTCTTTTTGAGGGCCTCAACACAGCTATACGGCACCCTGAGTCCTCCTGTGCCTATACCAACCTTTATTTTTGGTTTGGCCTTGCCATGATAGTCGCTGCCACCGGTGGGGACCAGGTCATACTTTTTGCAGAGCGACAGAGACAGATTGGTTAACTCTTGGCTATGCATACTATAATAACATTCTATGCCGTCGAGACCCTGATCTGCCCAATGTGCTACCAGCTTATCCAGGTGCGCGGGGGTTTCAAGTTCGAGTGATATGGGATGGGCCAGCACCGCAAGGCCTCCAGCCTTATGTATGGTAGTTATCGCCCTCTCCGGACTGAGAATGGACTTTGGTATATAAGCAGGAGCGCCTTTTTTAAGATAACCGGCAAAGGCCTCATGCGTGGATCTTACATACCCTCGATTTACCATAGCCCTTGCAATATGAGGGCGGCCAATCTGTCCTCCTTTGGCCATTTCCTCCAGCTCACTCCAGGATATCGTACGACCGAGTTCATTCAGACGTTCCAGGATAAAATGATTTCGCTTGGCCCTTGCGGACTGGACCTCTTTCAATACCCCGTTTAATTCAGGTGAACCCGGATCAATAAGATAGGCCAGAACATGCAGGGTGCCATGAGATATTCGTACGCTCAGTTCGGCACCAGGGAGTAACTCTATTCCGAGTTTCGCAGATGCCTCGAAAGCCTCTGGAAGGCCTGCCACGGTATCATGGTCGGTGACCGCAACCGCTTTCAGACCTGAGTTTACGGCAAGCTGAATGACTGCGGCAGGTGAATCAGAACCGTCGGACGCCGTCGTATGTGTATGTAGATCACAATATTTCATTGATACCTTTTTGTACCTTATGATTGATGTCTTGTCGAGGGTCCTGTAATCAGGGCTGACGGGATGATAAAACGTAAGGCCTGAATTTTCCATATAAAGGTATTTCTGACTTCCTCGATATCCTAAAGCTCAAGGTATCGGTCGCCAATTTTTTATTTGTACGCACATGGGCTTTATGATAAGTTTCGAGAGAATATAGGTTTTTTGCGGACATTTTAAGATCCTTTAAATCCCTGTGAAGCCCATGGCCAAGACAATTGAATTTTAATATACTGGCCATTAAGGTCATTAGAATTTAACATTAGACTCCTCTTTTTATCGGCTACGTTTAAGGAAAAGCGAGTTTTAAGTGCTTACAGTTTTCAGGACAAACAATGAAGGTGTAGAGCGTTGCACCGATATCAGCAAGGGCAGCTGGATAAATCTGGTAGCCCCCACCCCTGAGGAACTGGACAGAATCCAGAAGGAACTGGGAATACTCCCGGAGTTTTTGAAATATCCGCTTGACGAGGAAGAGACTTCACGGATAGAACGGGAGGAAGGCCATTTTTTGATCACCATAAAGATCCCTGATCCACGCCACGAGAGGGATATGGTCCGTTACGAGACAATTCCATTAGGCATTATTGTAACGGGTCAAAGCGTAATAACGATTTGCCTCAAGGAGGCCTCGATTTTTGAAGGACTCATGGAATCAAAATGGGCCAAGCGTCTACTTGAAGATCATGTCCGGTTTGTATTTAATATCTTTCTCAAGGTGGCAAATGTCTATTTAAGACATCTTCGGCTCATAGACAGACTGACCAATGAATACGAGGCGGAACTTCACCGGGCGGTCCGCAACAAAGAACTCTTAAAACTCTTCAACCTTGAAAAGAGTTTAGTATACTTCAACACGAGTCTAAGGGCTAATGATATAGTGATGGCACGGCTTCAGGGTGGTCGTTACCTCCCTGTAGACGAAGATAACGTGGATATCCTGGAAGACGCTCAGATTGAAAACCAGCAGGCCATAGAAATGGCCAAGATCTTCAGTGACATTTTGAGTGGAATGATGAATGCATATGCCTCTGTAATTTCCAACAACCTTAATGCGGTAATGAAATTTCTGACTGCGGTGACCATCGTTCTCATGTTACCCACACTGGTCGCCAGTATCTATGGAATGAACATTGATCTTCCTTTTCAACACTCGCCTTCTGCCTTTGCCCTTATGATGGGGCTGTCTTTTTTATTGTCCGGGATAGCAGTATTTATCTTTATCAAGAAAAGGATGTTTTAAGGAGGCATTTCAGACCTATTCATGGACCGTACCTACGAGTCTTTTTCTGTTCTGGATCCGGAAAAAGACGCCTGGATTGCAAATTTCTATACTGAAAATCACCTTGCCTACGAAGTTTTTCCCAATGAAGTCGCCTCACCAGAGCAGTTGAGATTTATGGTATTATTGGATGAGGAGCCCTATTATTATCCCTGTTCTGATAAGGTCTTCAAGACCATCATAGAAAAAAAGGGGGGAGATCTCCTTACCTTTGCCTATATAAAGGTATGGGAACGTGTAGAGCCGCTGGTGCGCTCAGTGGTGAAAGACACTTACAGGCAAAAGTTTCTGCTCAGCCTCCTGGGGACGAAATTCAGACGTGAGACCTCCTCGCTGGTAATGCTTCCGTCGAGACTTGAAAAAAGGCTGCTCCAGATATTTATAAGGGTTAGCGAGATTGAACGTCCTCTAGCCAAGATCAAGGAAGCCAGAAATCGCAGAATGTACGAATTCCTTAAGTCAGAGAGCTTTAAGGAGGCATTCAATGACCCGAATGGATTGGAATTCAGGAAAGATACTCCACTGGATGAAGTAGCCCTTGGCATACACCTCTTGCAGTTTCGCCGTCTTATAGTCCTGTCCGGTCACACAGAACTCTGGAACAGGGAAAAGAAAGTTACGTCAGACGAACTCCGTTCTATGATGAAGGCCCCGATAGAAGGTTCAGGCTGGGTATGGCTGAAAAAAATACTTCGAGAATGGATCAATTCCAAAGAAAGACGGTATCTGCTATGGACAGGAGTCTTTGCTGGTGAAGTACTGCTTGATCTTGCCATGATACAGATCCTGATACGTATGGGTATCAACGTCATATTGTCTGTGAAAAAGGCCTTTTACTACGATTCAGTTACCATCGTTGATGTACTGGAAGATCCCTATCTGCAGGAGATGTTATCAGGGGCGGAGATTATTACGAATCCGAATATCTCAAAAAAGGAGCTTTTGGAAAGACTTAAAAGCGATAAAACTTTATATATTATTTCCGATGGTACCCAGGAACACTTTAACCCCCTTCTTACATCAGTAACATTTGCAAGGGCATTTAAGGAGGCGGATGCAGTAATCAGTCGCAGTGCAGAAGATGCCGACTGCTTTATAGATTCACACTTTCAGTTCACCCGAGATATACTGTCCATGGTCTGCAGAAAGCCAGGCAAACTAATGTTGCAGGAGAAGCTGCGTAATACCAAAGTTATACGTTTTTCAGAGACAGCTTTAAGAACCAAGGCCGAGGCCATGATAGCTGATCTGAAAACGCAAAAACGTCAGGGTAAAAAAATCTTATTTTACAGTGCTATTGTCGGAAGCATACCACACCAGTTGGAGACGGCTAAAAAGATATTAAACGTATTTGTAAATCACCTTCGTAAAAGACAGGAGGGTGCAGTAGTGATAAATCCGGCAGAACACTTCGAGCCGGGTATGGATGCTGATGATATAATGTATATGTGGGAGATTGTGCAGAGGAGCGGGCTGATAGATACGTGGAGGTTTCAGACCGTAGACGATATTGAAAAGGCCTTTGAGCTTATGGATGAAAAGATACCACCTGAGTGGGTAGGAAAAGACGCCACTTACAGCACCGGCTGTACAATGGAGATGAAGATAGCGCTTGAGGTCCAAAAGGATAGACATGAAATGCAGATTATAGGACCGCCGTGGGAGAAATTCCTGCGGAGAAAGGAGTATGGAGTGGGGAAATTATATGACAGGGCACTTAGGGATATATGAAAAAGGTCTCTCCCCAGCAACGGCAACTATACTTTGATGACAATTCATTGGCTTTAAGCCTTTATGGAGAACAGGGAAAAAACTTTGAGATCATCGAAGATTTACTAAAGGTTACCATAAACGTCAAAGGAAACCAGATCAGCATCACCGGTGATCCCATAGGAGTGGACCACGCGAGCCGCACCTGTTCCCAGCTCTATGAACTCCTTAAACGGGGTTATCCTCTTCATTCAAATGACATAGAGTTTGCGATTCAAATTCTCAGTGCGGATTCAAAGGCCCATCTCAAAGACATCTTTCTGGACAAGCTGAGTGTGAATTCAGGGAAAAGGCTTGTCACACCGAAGAGCCTTGCACAAAAGCTTTATGTCGAGGCCATGCGGACCAACGACATAGTTTTTGGGATTGGTCCTGCAGGTACGGGCAAGACCTATCTCGCAATGGCTATGGCAGTCTCAGCCCTTATTACGGAAAAGGTGGCCAGAATTATATTGGTAAGACCTGCGGTTGAGGCTGGAGAAAAGCTTGGCTTTCTGCCGGGTGATCTTGCTGAAAAGGTAAATCCTTATCTTAGACCACTCTATGACGCCCTGTATGACATGCTTTCTTTTGAAAAGGTCTCGCGGCTTTTAGAACGCGGGGTCATTGAAATAGCCCCGCTTGCCTTCATGCGGGGCAGGACATTAAATGATGCCTTTACCATTTTAGATGAGGCACAAAACACCACGTCTGAACAGATGAAGATGTTTCTTACCAGGTTGGGCTATGAGTCAAAGGCGGTAATTACCGGAGACCTTACGCAGATTGACCTTCCGGAAAAGCGGGGTTCGGGTCTTCTCGAGGCCAGAGATATCCTGCAGGGCATAGAGGGCATAGCTTTTATCGGTTTTTCCAAGCAGGACGTGGTAAGGCACAAGCTTGTGCGACGGATCATCCAGGCCTATGAAGAAAAGCAAGGGGTCGATAAATGAAAGAAAATTATTTAGAGAGTGAGGAGCAAGATACAGCGTGCCGGTCCTGATCAGATCGACTTACTCGAAGTTCCTGCCGCTGCTCCGTCTCAGACGTGCGGCTGAGATACTCTTGAGGTCTATAGGACGACCCGGTGCGGAACTCAGTATCCTCCTGGTGGATGATACCGAGATGATGCATCTCAACAGACAGTGGTTAAAAAGATCTTATTCCACCAATGTCATTTCATTCAGTCAACAGGCAGATGATTTTCATCCACCGGATAATGATCTGCTTGGCGATGTGGTAATATCAATTGATACCGCAAGACGTGAGTCAGCAAATGCCGGCACAGAACTCGAAAAAAGACTTGAAGAGTTATTGGTGCATGGGCTGGTTCATCTTCTGGGAGAAGATCACGAGCTGGGACCTGTTGAAGCGGAACGCATGAAACGTAAAGAACAGGCATTATTAAGTGCCTTGTATAAGGAGCTGAAAATGGCAGATCTTTGTATCAATATTGATCACGTAGCTACGGTAAGGCAGGCAAGGGGGACCGCAGAACCGGACCCTGTTACGGCCGCAGGAATAGTCGAGATGGCGGGTGCGGATGGTATCGTCGTACACCTGCGTGAAGATCGTCGACATATCCAGGACAGAGATGTCAGATTGCTCAGGCAGACAATAAAGACCAGACTCACCCTGGAAATGGCTGCCACAGAAGAGATGACAGGGATAGCGTCTGATATAAAGCCGGATATAGTCACACTTGTGCCGGAAGGTCGTGAAGAATTGACGACAGAGGGGGGTCTGGATGTAGTGACTCTGGAGAAACCATTGACTGAGACTGTAACCAGGCTGCATGATGCGAATATACCGGTGAGTCTTTTTGTTGATCCGGAGCGGGATCAGATCGTGGCTGCAAAACAGACAGGGGCGGATTGCATAGAGATTCATACCGGGCTGTACGCAGATGCCCCTTCTTCAAATATTCAAGACAGTGAATTCGAAAAAATAGTAGTTATGGCAAGGGCAGCCATGGACCTTGATCTGCGTGTCCATGCGGGTCACGGGCTCAATTATCGCAATACCGCAAGGCTTGCTGCGGTCAGTGAGATACAGGAGTTCAGTATAGGACACGCCGTTATAGGCCGGGCCGTTTTAGTGGGATTGGAGAGGGCCGTGAGGGAGATGCTCTCTCTCGTCCAAAAGGGTTATTTAGAGTAATTTAATGATTTTAGGTCTCGGAATTGACCTGGTTCACATTCCAAGGGTGGAAAAGGCATTAAACCGCTGGGGTGAGAGATTTCTGTCCAGGGTCTTTACCAGTGAAGAATGCCTATACTGTCTGAAGCATAGACAGCCAGCTCAGGGTCTTGCCCTCCGTTTCGCGGCAAAGGAGGCATGCTGCAAGGCCTTGGGTACGGGCATGAGACTTGGTGTGGCCTGGCGGCAGATGTCCATTTCGCATAAGCCTTCCGGTAAGCCTGTGCTCAATCTCTCCGGTTGCGCATTAAAAAGGGCAAAGGACATGGGAGCAGGCGCA
>Ga0180432_10002123_pt1 | contig 30094 bp, 34 predicted proteins | sample SS_ome_10_FD_132414 | JGI IMG/M metagenome (GOLD analysis project Ga0180432, IMG submission 132414) | Hypersaline lake sediment archaeal communities from the Salton Sea, California, USA - SS_1_MS_2 metaG | ecosystem: Environmental > Aquatic > Non-marine Saline and Alkaline > Hypersaline >...
GACCCCGGCGTTGGCGTCGTTGTAGGCGATTTTAGACCCAGAGTACAGATAGGTGCCGATGGTAAACGACCCGATGGTCCCGGACGTGGCCGTAATGGCCCCGGTGATCGTGGCAGAGGTGGCAGTGAAAGCGCCCGCTGCGGTCAGTTGAGTGTTGGTGCCCTTCCAGGATATATTGCTGCCATCGAACTGAAAATATTGATTGGCGCCGTCGCCGATATAGGCTTTTGGAGTTCCGCCGCTGTATAATAGTTGAATGCCTTTTGCGCCGTATGTGGGATCGTTGATGCTAATATACGACCACACGCCGTTAGCAACGAGGTGAATAATATTAGACGCCCATGCGCCTGAGCTCATTGCATTGCCGGAGAGGGTCCACCCACCAATAGTGCCCGATACGGCGCGCATCAGCCCTGCCTTGCTGACCGCGAACGGGTTGGTCCCAATATCGTAAGTGGCGGCCCCCAGCCACATGTTGCCGTCTGTATCGACATGGAATGACGTGTTGTCGGCCCCGCCAATATCGATGGCCGTGGCGCTGATAGTGCCGGAGATGGTGGCGTTCGTGGCGATCAGGGCCCCGGTTTTGGTGACCCGGAAGGGGGCGGACCCGGCGGTGGCATGCCCGGCCCACAGCCGATACGTGGCGTCGGCGGCGGAGACGATCACCACGTCGTTGGATGTGCCCAGGGTCACTACGCCGGTGCTCGACAGGGTGGCATTGCCGCCGGTCAGGGTGGCCGTAGTGATGGTCCAGCCGGAGATCTGGGTGAGCTGGTCGGATATCTCAAAAAGGATGTTGCCGGATCCATCATACCCACCCATACCCCAGTGATCCGTGCCCCCGTCCTCATACAGATAGCCCACCTGGGCGCGCCGTAAGGGAGTGGCGTCCCAGACTACCAGCTTGGCCTGCGACCCGGATTCCAAGACAATGCCGGAGTTGGGAGAACTGGTAGGCGTGCCGGACACCAGCGAATAAATGTATCCCGAGATAATCGTCCACCCGCCGATCGTCCCGGTCGTTGCGGTAACAGAGCCTGTGATGGTAGCCGATGTCGCGGTCAGTGCCCCGGCGTGGGTGACCCGAAACTCGGCGCTGCCAGGGGTGTTATCGCCCGCCCAAAAGGCGTAGGTGGCGTCCCCTGCGCTGGTAGCCAGACCAATGCCGGTGGAGGTCATCTTGCCCGCGGCGATTACCCAGCCCGAAGCCCCGCCGATGTAGCCGGTGGTGGCCGTGATGACGCCGGTAATGGTGGCGCTGGTGGCAGTCAGGGCCCCGGCCTTGGTGACCCGGAAGGGGGCGGACCCGGCGGTGGCATGCCCGGCCCACAGCCGGTACGTGGCGTCGGCGGCGGAGACGATCACCACGTCGTTGGATGTGCCCAGGGTCACTACGCCGGTGCTCGACAGGGTGGCATTGCCGCCGGTCAGGGCGGCCGTAGTGATGGTCCACCCCGAAATCTGTGTGGTCTGGTCGCTGATCTCAAACAGCAGGTTGCCCATGGCGTCCAGCCCGCCGATGCCCCAATGGTCCGAACCGTCATCGTATAGCCAGCCCATGGCGGCCCGCTGAAGGCCGCTCGCGTCATAGACCGTGACGCACGGAAATTCCGTGGATCCGTCGCCCACATCCAGCACCACCCCCTCCTGGGGGCTGCTCCCGGGCGTGCCGCTGCCCAGGTTGTAAAAATACCGATGATCAAACGTCCACCCAGCCAGTTGAATCAGTTGATCGCTGATCTCGAACAGTACGTTCCCCGATCCGTCCTGACTGCCGATGCCCCAATGCTCCGTGCCTCCGTCCTCGTACAGATACCCCATGCGGGCACGGGTCAAGGGTGTCGCGTCGTAAACGATAATGCTCGACAAATCGCCCCCCAGCCCTGCTGCAACACTGAGGACGATCCCGGCATTGGGGCTGCTTTCGGGCGTGCCGGAGGTGAGTTTGTAAAAGTATTCGTCCGTAAAGGTCCACCCGGCGAAGCTCTGGCCGGCATTGCTGCTCTCAAATACAATATTCCCGCTGGCGTCCCGGCACCGCAGGCCGTATTCGTCGGACCCCAGATCGCCCAGATAGATGCGCTCCTGGTCCGAGACCAGGACGCGCAGGCAGGGGGCCGTGCTCATCTCGTCGGTGATCAGGATCTCGCCCGAGACAATTTCATGGGCGGTCAAATAGGTGCTGGGCCACCACTCATAAATCTGCACCCCAGACCCGCTCTCCACAAACAGCTTGACGAACCGGGCCTGCACGATGGCGGGCAGCATGGTCACCACCTTGTCGTTGGCGTCCTTGTCGGTGGTCAGGTAGTTGGTCTGGGCGTCGGCCTCCGCGCTGTATGCAGTCAGGACCAGGCCGGTGTCCAGGGCGTGGGCGGCGGTCCCGGCGTAATAGGTCCAGCTATCGTCCTCGCTCTCCCGCATGGCAATATAGATGTTGGCGTTCGCTGCCAGCCAGAGCAGGTGCTTTTGGAACAGGTGCGTATACGCATAGGTGTAGGATATCTCGCGCCAGGCCATCAGGTGACTGTTACGCCTCCGCTGCCTAAAACGTTGTTATAGAGTTCGTCCACGTCGCCGGTAATGCCCGCGCCCGCGGTCATGGTTAATTGGACATAGGCCGTGTAGGGCTGGTTCGCCGTGCCCGATCCTGAGGCTGGGGTCTGAATGGTGTAGGCCCCGGCGGCCGGGTTGCCCACGACCGTGAGGACGGTGGCCGTATTGCTGGCGATATCGAATGGGGTGAACGTGCTGTCCAGGAGGACCGATCCGGCCCATTCGTCGGGCGTCCACGATTTGGTGGTGTCGGTCAGCGAGTTGGTCCCCACGCTGGTGGCGGTCCCGCTGTCGTCCAGGCCGGAGTAGAGATAGAATTTGTCCTCTACAAAAACCTCGATGTCGATAGGCACGCGCAGGTGCCCGTTGGCGGCCAGATAGGCGGCGGCCTCGGCCAGGGTGAGACCCCGGTGGGTGCTGTTGGTCAGGATATTTTCCCACTCGCCCCACGATCCGCTGTCAATGCGGGTGCGCACAAAATAGCTGGCAACGTCGGCCTCGGTGTTTTCGGGCCAGGTGAACTCCACCCCGCCGATGCGGCTGTAGGCGGTAACGCTGGCCGGGGCGGCCGGGGCCTCGTTGGTGCAGATAATGACAGCGGGCTCGGCGGTCTCGCAGCCGTGGATAATGCCCCACAGCTTGATGGTGATCACGCTCTTGGGATACCCGCCCGTATCCAACACGTTGGCGTCGTAAACATAGACGGCCTCGGACCCCGGCCCCATCACCTCGCGCAACACCGTCCCGGTGGCGGTGTCAATGGCCTGGACGCGAAACTCGTCAAACTCCTGAGAGGGAGGGGCAATGCCAGCCCCGCCGGGTTCGTCCCCGGCATCGAGATCGAAAAACACGGTGGTGTACCACTCGATGTGCAGATCCAGCCCGGTCCAAATGTTTTCGCCGGTATCATCGCCCGTGACCCGGAGCCCATGGGCCCGCCAATACGGCGGCAGGGTGTCGCCATAGCCCTTGAAATCAATATCCACAAACTCGGCGTCCATCCCCAACGCTCGATTGGCGCTGACTGCAAACTGATAGGTGGTCATGGGGTGGAGCAGGTCTCCCGCGATCTTGGCCTCGGGGTCCGACGTCTCGCCCCAGTAGGTCCATGCGGCCTCGGTGTCATAGATGCGATACCACACATACCAGAGATAGGCGTGGCCCCGCCAGGTAAGGTGGACAAATGCCTCGAAATAGGGGCGGTCCCAGTTGAAATACTCGGCGGCGGCCAGATCGCTGACCAGGACCAGATCGGAGATGGACTCGTCCTCGGCAATGATCTGATCCGGGGTGTAGACATCCACATCGTATTCCAGGGCCGTGATCTTGCGGGTGAGGTCCCCGGCCCGCGTGATGTTGACGATCCGGTAATCCCCGGCCAGGGCGCCCACGGCCCCAAAGGCGTACACGGCGCCGGCAGCCGGGTTGTTGGTCCAGGTCCCGGCGGCCAGGGTTACCTCGTCCGTGGTGGTCTCGACCCCGACCGCGGCGATGGTCCCGGTTTCCATGTCGTCGTAGCCGTCGGCGTCCACGTCGGTCTGGTGGCGGATCATGATCTGGTAGGTGGTCCCCGGCTGCATGGTGACGCTGCGGTCAATGGTGACGGTGTTGTTGGTGGACGAGACCACCCGCCCCGAATACCCCCACTGGGGCACGTCGTGCGACACATAGATGAGGTCCCCGGCCTGGGCGGCGAGGGCGTCGACCTCCACCTGGAAGCTGACCACCTTTTTGAGCAATTGGTTGCAGGCCAGCATATACTGGGCGTGATAGATGGCCAGATCTCGCCGGGTGCATCCGATGAGGTCGAGCTGGGTGGTCTCATAGATGGTGTCGTCCGATTCGGCGTAGTCCTGGCGGTGGACCAGGACGGTCTTGCGCACATAGTCGTCCTGCTCGTCATAGAAGGTGCACTCGATCTGGTTGCAGCGGTTTTCCTGGCGAAGATAGTCGATTTCGAAGGTATCCTTGACGATGTTGCCAATGCCGAAGAGCTGCACGGGCGTCCCGGGCCGGTCCACCAGGCAGCCGTAGCTGGTGCCCTTCTGGACCACGCGGCCCCAGCCCAGGGTCTCGATCAGGCCCAGGGCCACGTCGAAGCGGCGGGTCAAATCAAAATAGATATTGCATTTAAAATCGTGCTTGCGGATGTAATAGCGGTTGCCGTTGACCCCGCCGGCCCCACCCTGGAGCGTCAGGGTGTCGTCGGTGTTGCTCTCGATGGTATAGGATGCGCCCGCGTCATAGTCCACCGCGACGTACCCCTTCCACTGATTTACCGTCCAGTCCTTGGAGGTATCCTCGATCTCGCCTGACCCGCTGCCAGCCGTGGCCGTGCCAAAATCCGCCGCGGAATAGATGCCATACGCCCCCGCTGCCGGGGTCCCGGATACGGTCAGGGTGGTGGCGGTGTTGGAGGCGATCTCGAACCAGACGTCGGCTGAATCGATCAGGATATAGCCCGCATAGGCGTTGATGTTCCAGGCCTGGGCCGTGTCGGTCAGAAAGGTGAGCCCCACGCTGGTGGCGGTCCCGGCCTGGGCCTTGTCGCGTTCATCGGAGGCGTCGTCGCACCAGTCGGCCCAGTCGTCAAACTCGGAGTAAAGCATCTTGTCGCCATCCACCCCATAGCCGTAGTCGTCGTTGGTGACCATGTCGAACGCGGCCCAGGCCGGGTTATTGGACGGCTTGTCCACCCAGGCGGCCCCGGTGTAGACGCTGACGTTGTCGCGCTGGACCAGGCAGGAGATGCGGGGGATCATCCCGTTGAGCTGGTCGGTGGACAGGGCCCTGACGGCCAGCAGCGATGCGCCCGGATAGGTAAAATCGTCATAGATCACGGTCTGATAGTAACTGAACGTGACAGCGTTCATATAGAGGTTGTCCCCCACCCCCGGGGGCTGCTCGGCATAGGCCAGCTTGACCTGATAGGACCCGTGGGTCAGGTTTTTAAACGTCCACTGGTATCGGATAGGATCGGCCTGGGCCCCGGTAAACTCATGGACCTGGTTGACCCAGGATCCCCCGGAGATTTTAACGCCGGCCAGCACCTTGACGGTAATCGATTCGATGCCCGACCCGGTATGGCGGCCCAGCCCTGGCAGCACGGCAAAGACCCGAATCTCGTCAAAGGCCGATCCGGGCACGTTTTCAACGACGCTTTGACCGGCGGCCCCGTCCGAAAAGGCCCGGTATCCCGTGAGCAAAATGCCGTGGCCGGATTCCGCCGTGCTGGAGTACAGCTTGACCTCGACGTCATACTGATCCGCAGCGAGGCCGTCGATCTCGCAGTTGATGAACCGCGTGTCTTCATTGACCAGCCATTCGGTCCCTGCCGTGCCGGTATAAAATATCTTGCGCGTGCCGGGGAATGAGAGCTCCGAGCTCCAGGCCCCAGCCGGTGAAGATCGATAGCGCATTTTGACGACAAAATCCGCTGAGCCGGGGATGGTGCCCACAAACGAGCCAGGATCCCCCAGCTCCTCAAAAAATTCCTCGTCAATTTCGAGATCGATCAGGAGGCGGACAATATCGTCTTTAACGGTGGTAATGGTAGATGACCACGACCCCACAATGAGGGTTTCGTCCGGGTCGATGTCTACCTCGACGGGTACGGAGGGGGCAGCGGAATCGGGGTCCAACTGGCCGGATTCTACGTTGTGATCCGTAATGGTGTCGCCAAAATTTTCTAAGGGGACGTCGTTGTCAGATCCGCCAACCCGGATCTCATGGTAAACATTATCAAAATCCTCGATGGCCGTGTCGTTGATAATGATGTCCGTAATGCCGTCCACGGCATGGTCGGCCACGGCATAGAGCATGTTGAGATATTGCTTGTTTTCACACAGCTCCGTGTATTTGCAGATCAGGGGCGGCTGCACGCGGCAGCGGCCATACACCACGGGCCAGGGGATGCCCTCGTTTTCCAGGTTCTGGCGGGTGTCCCACGAATACGTTGGGCTGCCGGCTGACAGATCCGGCACGTCGGCCTGCTGGGGCTTGAGCAGCGTATTGACCAGGACGCCCCCGGCCATCATGATGCCCCCCGCAAGCATGGCCCCGCCCATGGCAGACCCGCTCACGCCCCCGGCGATGAGCGGCGCGGTCCACCACTGCTGGGCTGCGACCGCGGCCACCATGACGGCGAGCATGGCCACAATGCCCAGGATGTTTTTACCCCCCTGGTCCCCGCCGTGGGGGACCAGGCAAAAGACGATGTTGTCGCCCGGCGTAATGGCGACCGAGGCGATCTGATCGGGTACAAGGGGAACCCGGTTGAGGCTGACGGCGATCTCCATATCAGCCGGGGCCTGGGGGAATATCTGGCGGGCATACTCCGGGATGGCGCGTCCGGGCACGTGGTCCACCCATTGCGAGACCTGGCTGGTGGTGGGCTGCCAGGGGTTTGTGACCGCTGTGATCAGGACCTTGTTATCCGGGATGATAGGCATAAAACCCTTCGATTTTGCGCGTGAAATACGGGTGTGCGATCCGCTCCAGCACGCTGTGCTGTTTTGCGAGCGTATGGAGCATGAATCCGTTGCCCACATAGACGCCCAGGTGGTTGCAGGCCTCCGGGATATTGGGATCGATCCGCATGACCACCAGGCAGGGGACCTCTGGCTGGGCCGTGCGGCGCCACTGCGCCCGCTGGGAATCCACCGTGTCGTTGATGTCTGCGGTGGCAAAGCACGACACGCGGTAATCCGGCAGCTCGATGCCCCACAGGCCCCGGTAGGCCAGCATGGCCAGGCCCCAGCAGTCGGCGCCCCTGGCGATAGAGCGCCCGCCGTTGACAAACGGGATCCCGATGAATGGCCGCAGCCGCTGCATCACGTCCCGGTTACGCATACAGCCCCCGTCGGCCCGCGCCCGGAGCGCCCCCAAACCGGTCGGAATTGCCCAGCTCGCGGCAGCGGGTGAGGGTTCGGTCGCAGACGGTCTCGGCCCCCGCATAGCCGCAGCGGGTCCCCTTGAAAACCTTGTAGCGGCAAAAGTTTTTAAAGACCCGGTTGCGAGGCCACCGCCGGTCAAACGGCCCGACGCTGCCCAGGGTAAAATGCGCCCATTTGCTGTCGGCCCGGGCGTCGATGACCCGGTAGGTCAGCTCGATCTCGGGATCGGTCAGATTGAGGTGGGCCGAATGCACCACCCGCAGGGTTACCTCCGCATCGATGCCGCCGTTGCCTGCCTCCATATACTGCTCCATCACGCGGGAGGCGTTGCCGAGCCGGACGGTCACCTTGGGCCGCTCGCCCTTGGCGCTGTCCCCCACCTCTTCCAGCTCGAAGGGAAATGCCGTGTACGTGTCTCCCCCCGTGGGCCAGACGATATTCGCCGTATTTGAGCACACGCGCACCGTGGTGGGGCCGTCGAAGGTGATCTCCATCAAGATGAGCCAGGCCCCGGTGTTGACCAGGGCGTTTTTCTCGGCAATCGCGGCGGTGGAGAGCGTGTGCATATTATGCCTGTTCGATCTGGAGCCCCGACATGCGCCAGGCCGTCACGCCGGAGACAAACCCGCTGAACATGGCCGGTGGCAGGCGGTCCTCGGAAAACCGGCAGGTGTAGACCGTGGACGTAATCGGGTGGGTCCATGAAAACGTGGTCCCCAGGTTGGTGTCGAAAAACGTGCACAGGGTAGCGTAGTCCGTCTGGCTGAGCGCCCGCCATCCCAGGACAAAGACCCACCGGGTGCTGGTGGCCCGTGCCCGGCTTTGAACCGCGCCGTTTTCAAACTCCGTGCGGACCTGGCCCCGCTGCGGGTATTGCTCAAACAGGTCGCTGCTGCACTGTGCGATGCTGGGCCAATTGGCCATATCGTTACCTCCCCATCATGTTGCGAAGCCCGCCCACGTTGCGCTCATAGGCATCCAGCCACACGCCGATAACCCACTCCTGTCCATTCCATTTGGGTGCGTCCTGGCGGGCCTGGGCGGCCTGACCGGTGTTGTTGGTGACTACCACGGTGACGTTGGGCGGGGCAGCGCCCGAGCCCTTGATCCCCAGATCGCCACCCGGCAGCCGGGTAATAGGAAAAATCGCCTCGTCCCCGGCCTCGCCCGCCAGCCCCATCCCGCCCGAGGCCATGGGGAAGAGTGTCGGTCGATCGATAATCCCGCCTTTGGCGTAGGGCTGGGGCGCGCCGGCCACAAATACGTTCCCCTGGGCGCTGGGGAAAGCGGCGCCCATCCATCCGGTGAATGCGTTTAGCAAGGGCTGCACTACCATTTGCTGCATAACCATTTGGGTCAGCATGCGGCCAAAGGATTCGGCGATGTCGGAAAATGAGGTTTCGGCGCCCCAAACCAGATCGGAAAGGGTCTTTGAAAACCCGGAGGCCCAACCGGTGACGGCGTTTTTGACGGATTCGGCCATACTTTCGGCGCTGTCTGTGATTTTGCCGAAATACGCGTCGGGGTCGCCAAGGGCTTCTTCGAGCCGTTCGGCCATATTAGGCATATCGGGAGAAATACTTCGAATAGCCTCCTCACTCCATTGTTTCGCCAGGGCAATCGCTTCTCGCTCAGCATTATTATTTTTCTGTATCCATTCATTCATGCTTTGCCATGTGCTGGTGGATTGCGTTTCGAGCACCTTTAGAGAATTGGCAGCCTCTATTTGAAGACGATCAACCTCCCTTAAAAAAGCGTTATACTCCCTGAGATCTTGAGACGCTGTGACTGTAATCGGCGGCAATGTAAAGGGTTTTACAGACGAAGCGACCTTTTTTAAAGCGTTGGAAATAGCGTTGGACTCTGCCTCCATTGCCGACTGTAAGGCTCCCGATATATCGTAATCTTGAAGTTTGGCTTTAGCTTCTTCGAGCGCACGCTCATAGTTTGCCAGTTCCTTGCGGAGATAATCAGGGGCCGGGAGAACGCTGGATAACTGCCCTCCATACATGCGCTCCCGCAACTGTTGAACTTTGTCTTCCAGGTCCACCACGGTTTGTTCGAGTTGATGTCGGATCGGACCAGCATCGAATTGATTGACTAAGGCCTGTAATTCCTTGAAATTGGCAGTGGCGACCTGCGATATTTTGAGCTGGCCTGATGCAACAAGCGCAAATGCAGCGGCTTGTGTTCTAACGACTTCCGCCATGTGGGCCATGCCGCCGATCAAAACAGCCCCCTTTTTGCCACCGACAGCCAAGCCGATCAATCCATATTCAACGATAGCGGGGTCATACGATATTATTGTCCAAATGCGTTGCAGTCCGTCTGTGATTTGCTGGATAAATTCCGGGACTCGCTGTTGAATTAAAGCTCGGTTCTGAGTAATCCAATTGGACAACTGCGTATTGATATTCACAAGGGTGTTTTTAACTTCATCGAGTACGCCTGACTCCATGACTGTTTTTTGCAAATCGTACCATGTATTTTTTAACCGATTGACAGACGCCTGTGCAGAATCAGCGGCATTGGCCACCTGCCCTGCAAACTGACTGCGCAACGTCTGGGCAAATCTGGGAAGAAAATCGTCTGCGAGGACTTTCCCCTCTTCGAGCATTTTGGACAACTGGGCCGTGGTAACACCCATCGCTTTGGCTGCAATTTGAAAAGCGCCCGGCAACCGTTCTCCTAATTGCCCTCGGAGTTCTTCCGCCTGAACCTTCCCCTTGCTCAGCATTTGGCCAATAGCAGTCAGGGCGCCTTCAGCTTCGTATGTGGACATCTGAAGGGCTGTAGCCGCTTCAGCGACTGCGATATAAATGTCTTTTGTGGCCTGCCCTTCCAGTGCAGTGCCTCTCGCAGCGGCGGCCAGGTTTTTGTAACTGTTTACCTGGTCCTCAAATACCAAACCCAGCCGCTCAGATTCTTCTTTTAAAAATACCTGCGCAGCAGTTGCCTCCTGTATAGACCCGGTGGCCGCAGCCAGACTGCGTGCAATGCGGTCGCTCGACACTCCGACGTTCCACATGCTGTCGGCTAAACTTTTCAGTCCGTAACCGCCGACAAGACCAACCAAAGCGCCTTGAACGCTCAGAATATTTTGGGTCAAAGACGTTAGAGACGTTTTGATGGCATGAGCGGCGCCCTGAATGGTTTTGGTCGCCATGTCTTTGGCGGAAAGAACGACCTCTAACTTTGCATCCGCTGCCATCAGATACGCTCCCCTGCCAGCTTGCGGCGGTAGTTGTTGCGGATATTGCGGTATGCTTGGTGTTGATGACGTTGCCAGAACGGCGTAATGATAGGCCTGGCCGGAGTTTTAAATATGGTGGTAGATTCTTTCGGTATAAAACGGCGATAAATAGATCGCTTGCCTCGTTCGGTCATGATTTTAACCAAATACCTGCGCCTGGCTTCACGTACCGGAGACGTAAACCCTTCCTGATGCATTTCGGCAAGTCGTTTCCAGCTTTTGCTCACTCCTGGCCCTACCCAACCGATATGCATCACAATCGGGTCTTTTGTGGGGATGTAATATCGCGCTCCAAGGGTAAGCCTAACGAGTGGCTTTTGCCGAGGCTTTCGAGTGTACGCCTTGCTGATATAGGTCCTTGGAGCAAATGCTTTTCCGCCTGGGGCTCCTTGTTTTATTTCATCGATAAGGACTTTTCTCAGCCTGAATCCTTCAACTTTAATGGCATTGTTAAGGGCCTTTCTCTCCGATTTTATTTTTGCCCCCAGACTCTTTTCCAATGATTTCAGTCCGGTCATGGTTATTTGTATCGGCAGCATGGGCGTTTACCTGTTTGATCTGTTGTCGTTCTAACATTTGTATTTGGGCGATCAGGCGGCGCGTGATGGGGATGTCCATTCGGTCGGCGACGGCAAACAGTGCCGAGTAATCCAGGCCGATCAGGCCCCCCATTGGGCCGACTCGCCACTGAGATCCGCATACATTGAACACATCCCAGGCATCCTGGTTGGTGGAGATGAGGTCTGGGGGTCGGCCCCACTCGCAGGCGAGGCAGTCCGACGGGGGGCGACCTTTGCGGCATGCTTTGCAATACGCGATTCGGGACTCGTCATGATGCCACTCCCAGACCTCAATCAGTTTTTTGCGTCATCGGGTGAAACGCTGCCGCTGGTCTCGGCGATGATCTGGTTTAGAATCTTCATGCAGTCTTTTTGATCTCGCTCATCCAGTTCGGCAATCTGTTCCGGCGTGAAGACCAGAAGGAAAATCTCGTCCATTAAATCGTCTACCTGCTCCGGACGCAGATTGCCCATATTGTAGCCCTTGGCCTTTAAGGCCTTGACCTCTTTGCGTTTTAACGATCTCCCCTCAAATTCCATTAGTCATCCTCCGCTTTCTGACCTCCGACCTCTGACCTCCGACCTCTGGCCCTTGACCTCCAACCTCCAACCTCCAACCCCTCCCCCTTAAGCGTGCGCATCCGCATTCAGACACTGCACCCAAATGCTGGAGGCATCTGCATCATCGTCATAATAGGCCGCCCAATCGAGGCTGATCAGAATACCCTTGGGGCCTTCCACCAGGGTTTTGGGGCGAGCATACTGAAGCTCGTCAAAGTAGATCTTGAGCCCATAGCTGCCTGACACGATCTCGATGCCGATGCTGGTCTCGGTGCTGGCGACGGCCTTGTCGGCCAGGGTGTGATTTTCGAACAGCGCGGTGAGATTGCCGGTGACCGATAGCACCCCTTCGGGCAGGCCGCCGCGTATGCCTGCGCCTCCGATCACAAAACAATCGGGATCGAGGCCGAAGTCGACCGCAAAGGACAGGGTCTTGACATTGGCGATACTGGAACCGCCCTCCTTCAGGCTGGCCTCGAAATTGTCGAGACGGCCCAGGGTCAGGCTGTTGGGCGTAGCGTCGAGGGGAGACGTGCCAAGGGTTTCGGCGGAACCGATAATGTCGAACGTGCTGACCAGCTCCTCATCCCCGCCTAAATTCATGGACCATCGGGATATTTTGCAGCCGTTGTATTTCCAGTATTTGGTGATGTCGGTAAACCCCTTGTCCAACACCAGGGATTCCTGGTCATCCTGTACGGTAAATTTGTGGGTATAGACCGGTCCGCCGGAGGTGGTCGGGTCTTTAAACATAGCCTGGAGCCAATACCAGAATGCGGTGTAGTCCACCGGGACCACGATCGATCCGTTGACGTTACGATTACCGTCCCAGGGGACGGTGGGGTTTCGATCGCCGCGCAGGGTGGCCGGGCTGTTTTTGGACTGGTCCGCCGCCAAGGTGATGCTGTTGACCGGCATGATATACGCGTTGGGCACTGCGGGATCGGCGCCGTATGTGGTTTCGTAATCCAGTAAGAGCTGGACTGAAGAGCCTTTTGCCTGGGTCATAATAACCTCCTATTCAAACGGGTCGACGCCGATGAGCGCGTCTTCCAAAATGGTGATCGACATGTCGCACACAAACCAGGGGAAGTTTTCTAAGGGGCCATACTCGGTGGCAATACTGTCCACCGTGCAATTTCCCATACTGGCCCCTGTAACAGCGTTTCGAGTGTAGCGGCGCATGGTTTCGAGCCGAGATCCGCCGTTGTACTCGGTTTGGTTGGTGTGGGTCGGAGTGGCCTTGGTGCTGTCGTTTACCGCGCACCGAACCCCAATACCGTGGCTTCGAGGATCGACGCCCTGGCCTTCGGTCTTGCTCTGCTTGTAGATCACCACAAACGGCGCATCCGACGCCTCCGGCGGCGCATGCTGGTCCATGTTGATAAAAACCTTGTGGGCCTTTCCATACGTGGTAGTTGCCCAGGCCGACAGCGTGGCGTTGGACGCGATCGCGTCGGCCAGCGTATCGAGCAGCGTGTCGATCCTCATAGCGTCGGCCTCACGTTGCGAACGCAGATACAGACCCACTCTCCGCCGAAGTCGCCGAAGTCGCGGGCCTCTTTAACGGCCATAACCTCCCATGACTGGGAGGTCCCTGCGCCATCCAAGGTGGTAAAGGTGCTTCGGTATGCCGGTTTTGCAGCCACCTCGGATTGCCGAACGCGAATCTCTGCCGGATGTTCGAGCTGCATATCTTCAGCGGACGCGTCGGCCTCTTCATCGATGAGGACAGTGACCGATGCCGCTGCGCCGGAAACCGGCGTATAGGTGGCGGCAGTCCCCATCAGGGTGTAAATCGCATCTTCCGCGCTCATGCCGGCTCTCCGGTGAGCGACCGGCCTTCCTCATCCTGAATCCAGTTGCCAGATTCATCCAGGATGGGAAGGGCGCTCACGTCTTCCAGGGTCAAGTTGACCCTGCGAAGGGACACGGGGGTTAATATGACCTCTCTGAGTGTGGGATACGGCTCAAACATTAGCGGTCGCTCCCAAACAGGTAGGCGTCATAGGTTTTTGCCGCATCGAAGCTCGCCGGGGTAATCTGGACCGAATCGGCATAACAGTCGAAATCGACCACCAGTTCAGATCCCGTCATGTCAATGGACCCAATCTCTGAGTACGCATCGGCCCCCGGCGTGCGGACGGCTACGGTCAGCGTGCCCGCCGTTGGCGTGGCGCTGGGCACGATCTGAAGCTGATGGCGGCGCGTTTGCTCCCACCCGGTCAGATCGAACACCTGGGCGCCATCGGCCTGGGCAAGCCCCGCTTTTACCAGGGTCTTGTAACTCATGGGGCACCTCTTATGCGGTCATGTAATATTCAAGTGCAACACAGATTTTGCCGGCAGTGAGCGCAGCCACTGCGACGGTGAACGTCAGCGCTGTAATGTTGCTGGTGACTCGGATTGCCGAGGCTGCGCTGCCCACCGGGACCGTGGCCAGCATAGCGTTGAGTGAATAGGTGGCTTTTCCGGTGGCGGCCTTGATGTCTTCGGTGGTCAACGCCTTGATGGCGACCGTTGCAGACCCGCCGCTGAGGACCGCAGTCTTGACATGAATCATCCCATCATGAATAATTGCGCCGGAGGGGATAACGTCCCCCTCGACCTCGATGTCGCCGACGCCTCCGCCATCTCGAGCAAAATCGTATTCGAAATAGGCGACCCGTTTGTATTCAACCAGTCCTGAATTTTCCATGTGTCAAATCCTCCTTTAGTGAAGCGGGCCTTTCGGCCCGCCCATCGGGATGTTAATTGCCGTTGTTGCAGTACAGACCGCGCCAGTCCATGGCCTTGGCCCCGCAGTCGATGCGGACCTTGTACTCGACCCCGTCCACGTTCCACCCCTCTTTGGATTCCATGAAGGGTTTTTGGTTCCCGTTGAGAAAGTAGACGATAACGGTCTTTCCCTTGGCGGCCGCCAGATACCACTCTGCCGGATCGTTGTCATCCAGGCGGGCATCGTAGACGCGGGTAAAATAGTTGCCTGCATAGGGGTTGACCCGGGTTCCTGCCAGGGACGAGTCTGTTCCGACAGTGTCGCTGTCCGTGAACCGCTCGGAGCGAAAAAACACCTCGGCGGTCCCTTCGAGGGCCTTGGGGCTGATGAAAAACCGGGGGCGAATGTTGAGACGCCTCAGGTCCTGGAGGTCTTTTTGGGTGCCCATGGCCAGGATGCCAGCCGCGATGGTGGCAATGCCGGGGACGGCGCCGGACCCGCTGGCGACGTAGTTGTTATGGGTGGATGCGTCGAACAGGGAAACTCCGTCGCCCATGGCCGCATTGGCGGTCAGGATGGCATAGGCCACATCGCCCACTTTGCGGGCCGCTGCCTCGCCGTGCATTTGCGGAATGTTGGTCAAGGCCCCCAGATCGTCATTGATGATGGTCTGCCGCGTAATGGCAAACATTTTTCCGTAGGTGGCGATGCTGAAGCTCTCCTGAGTCTCGGTCCGGTCGCCGTACTTGTATTCCATCCCCTCGGGGAGCTCATCCAGGTCGGACGCCTCGGAGGCGCGAGGCCGGTAGTTGGTTTTGAAATCCGGGACGCTGCCGACCCCGCACCACTCGGCCCATGTTTCCTCGGCGGTGTCGAACCCGTCGAACAGGGCCTTGTTGGCCACATTGGCCAGGATGTAGGGGAAATCGGAGGTAGTAAGCGCCCTTCCGACCATCTCCATGGGCTGGCCGGTCTCCTTGAGGCTGTTGATGCGTAGGCAATGGCGGGCCAGTTCTCGCAGGGAATAGCCTGCCAGCTCCTGGGCGCCGGGGGCCGGGGCGGCCACCTGAGACCCTGCGCGAAGCAGGACCGCATCGATGGAGGCGGCGCGGAACTTGTCGCGCTCATCGGCGATCATCTCGACGCGAGGGCCGCGATACCCGATATCGGGCGGCTCGCTGGTTCGTTTGGCCAGGGCGGCCTCCATTACCTCTTTGCGAGCCTGATCAACGGACGTTCCTGCATCGACCATAGCCTGGGCCATGTCAGCCAGGTCAAATCGCGCACACATGGCCGTGATCTCTCGAATGCGGTCTCGTTCGGCGGCGATGGCGGCCTGTCGAACATCGACGGGCGGGATACTGGCTTGGGGCGGGTCCTGAGCAGGCTCAGACCTCCCTGCGGAATCTGGAGAGGTGAGGGTGTCCAGGTAGGCCCACGCCTCCTCATCCGTCGCATCCTTGGGCAGGCCCCGGGCTTCGAGGGTTTGTCGCAATCGTTTTTCCATAGTACTGTCCTCCTGTGTATCGTTGGGTGTGGTATAATGTTCCGCTCGGGCCTTGGCCTGCGGATCGGCGCCGATGGGTACGGCCGACAGCTCCTTTAGCTGCCATTGGGTGGATACGCGCAGGGGGCCGGCGTAGGTCTTCCCCTGAATCTCGGCTTGTTCGTTTTCGGGCACCCACTGGCTTTTGGTGACGCGGTATCCAACCGAAAAATCGGTGAGATGCCCCTCTTTCAGCTTGGTGAACGCATCGGCCGCGGCCTGGCTGAACTGAACGCGGCCTACGATTCGGTCCGGCTCGGTGCGAATGTTGCGAAACGACCCGATGACATCCCCGATGTCGTACCGGTTGTGGGCGTTTAGCAGGGGGACCTGGCCGCTCTCGGGCAATTCCATGCCGGAGGTCAGCAGGACCTCGCGCACCACTTCGAACCGCTGCCAGTCGAATACCTCCGCCGGGGCCTCGGTGGTGGCCACGACCTCGACGGTTCGCTCATCATCGTTGACGGTCTGGGGGATTCCCCGCCGGTCAACGGACAGCGCGAAGCTGCGACAGGTGAGCCCTTCTGGTTCGGTCGGCTTTGTCTTGTTCTTCGGCATCTTCTGATTCTCCTGTAATGGCCGCCGGGTTGTTGTGAACGCCGGTGGCCGGGGTTTGGGTAAAGTCGAGACCCAGCTCCTCGGCCAGGCTGTTAGCGGCGGCAATTTCTCTATAAACCTCTTCGAGGTCTCTGCCTCGGGACCGGGCAATCTCCTGGGGGGACCGCAATCCAAAGCTCACCTCATCGATGCGGGCCTTGACCTCGCGGAGCGGGTCGATGGACTCCATACCGGGCGGCTGCCAGTCGGATTTGAGCCATGGGGCCGGGTTGGCGTAATACCCGGGAAGCGACAGCCTGCCGGTCAAGACGGCCATGTCCATAAACTCCCGCAGCGTGGGCAGGCAAAAATGGCGAATGTGGCGAACGCAGATGGGGCGAAGCTGCTGGGCAAAATCGTTGCGGACCGTGCGCGAGGTGCTGTAATTCATCCCCGCATAGTCGCCGGAGAGCAATTCATAGGGGACGCCGGTCGAGACCGACAGCATGGTCAGCACCAACTTGACCATGGGGGGAAAATTGCTGCCGGGCCGAGGATTGGACGCGATCTCGATATCCTCGCCAGGATTGAGGTATTCGATAATGGCGTTTTCCATGGTCTCGATCTGCTGGTCCGTGTCGGTATCCGTTTCGACGCGGCCATATTGACGTTCGTATGCATTGGGGGTCTTGACGAAGGTGAGATATTTGGCGGCCATTTTGGCTGCATCCATCTCGGTGTCCATGTAGTCGCCCAGGTCGTGGGCCACCAGGACCCCGGCGACAAAGGGAGAAATGCCGCGCAACTGCCCCGGTCGAAGCGTCTGAAAGTGATGCATCACGCGATCGGCCGGAATGCGCTGGGCCTTGCCCCACCCGTCGGGATCGGAAAAATGATAGGCCATGATCTCGCCAGTGGCTGTGTTGTACTCGATGCCCTGGTCCACCTCGTTGGCCGGGGACGCGGCCTGGGCGTGAAGATCGGTCAGCCAGTCGGCCTCATAGATCTGAAGGGCAAAGGGGAGGTAGGCCGATTTGTTGCGGGGCTGGGTCTTGACCAACAGAAACTCGCCGGTCTCGACATCCTGTCGCTTGGCGAGCTGCATCAACTCGTAATAATGGAGCTTTCGGGCCACATCGGCCTCGTCGGCCCAAAATGAAAAGGCGTCTTCAATCTGTTGAATAGCGCGTTTATTGAGGCCCCCATCGGGAAAATCGACGCGGCTTTGAAACAGGATGCCCTGGCCCACGGTGTAGTCCACCATGACGTTGACGGCCCGGGCAAAGTAGGGGAAATCACGCACCAGTTGGCGGACCCGGTTGCGCACGGTGGGGCCGGAGTTTTTGAGGATCGTGTTGACATTGGCATCGGTTGCGGACCAGGCCCCTGTCATGCGGTTGGTTTTGCTGGCTGCGTAGGCATCGGATCGAAGGCGGAGCTTGGCCAGTTTGCTGCGGTAGAAGTGTCGTTGAATGGCCCGTTGGGGAGAAAAGTAGGCGATAATGCGGTCTGCCAGGTTTTTCATGAGGATCGGCCCCCGTTATAGGCATAAACGCGGGTATAGACCGTTCCCACCTGGGCCTGCACGATGGAGCGCAAGGCCTGGAGCTTGTCCATGTCGCATTCGGCGTATCGAATGCTGCGGTCTCCGACGGCCACCTGGACCTCCCGCGCCCCGGTGGCCAGGTCGATAATGGCGGCCTCGATGTTGGTCAGGTCTGTGCTGGTAAACGCCATGAGTGCTCCTGTCTGTTCCTTCCCTCCAAAAGAAAGACCCGGCGCTTGCGGAGGTGGCGGCCTCCGCCAAGGCCGGGTCTGGGAAGGGAGGTGGATGAAAGATGACAGACTATATCATGGCTTTTTGATGGTTTTGGAAAACCGGTGGAGAATAGCGGAATTTAGCGGAGTTTAGCGAACTTTGCAGAAAAACCGACTGACTTTGTGCTTGACAGGGATTAAAAAGCATATTTCTCGCGCAGAGACGCAGAGGCGCAGAGAAGGTCAATTAAAACAAAAACCCCTGGTCTATATCACGCCCTCCCTCTGCGCCTCTGCGTCTTTGCGCGAGATAGTTTTTTGGGTTTGGGTGGGGCGAGGGGGGCTACCATGATTTGATTTTTGCGCCATTTGTCGATGAGGTCGGTGTCCGACATCCAGATCCCTCCGGTGACTTTGCGTGCGGGGAAATCCTGATTACGAATCAGCGCCAGGATGGTGGAGTGACTATACCCAAAATACGATGCAATTTCGGCCATGCCGTCCAGTCGGGACATTGCGGGGTCTCCTTTCTGTGTTTGCTACCAGCGTTTTTCTCGCGGCGCGGGGATGCGCGGCGGTCTGGGGGTTAGGGTTTCGGGGCGCTGCCAGTGACGGACAAAGATGTCCGCTGCGGCCCAGTTGTAACAGCTACAGTCCCAGGCGTGGTTGTCTTTGCCGGAAGGGCATTCCCACACGCCTTTGTCGTTGACAAACTCGGCGCACATTTGGGTGGCCCAGGTAAGCGGGGTTTCGCTGTGCAGATGCCAGGCCCCCGGATCGGCGGGGGCCACCTCGATGCGGCCGGCGAGCTGGTCTTTGTAGAGGTTGACGTTGAGCCGAAGGATCTGAATGCCGCCGGGAATGGGTTTGTTAGTGCCGGGGATCGTGTCTTGTTTGGACCAGGCATGCGTGCCGGTCATGCGGCCCTCGCCCTTGATGGGGATTACATGCCTGCCTCGGCTGCGGCACCACTGATAGACCTCCCAGGTGCGGTGGCCGCCCGAGTCGATAAAGACCAGTTGGACCGGGTAGGCTTTTTTATCGATGTCGTAATACGCATCCTCGAAGAGCACCTTGTCGAGGGCCGAAAAATCGGCCTTTCCATCGGACGGGACGTATCCCTCTCGAATCTGCCACGACTCGAATCCCTCGCCCCAGGCGCGGATCTCATACCAAAATCCATAATCCTGCGTATCCACGGCGGCAGTCAGGCCCACCACGCCCTCGGAGGGGACCAGGCCGCGGGGGCGGGTGTCGCGCAGGGCGAGGATGGCATCCTCTTTGCGGTCCTGGGTGTAGTCGAGCCACGGGATGGCCTGGTGGGCGTTTCTAAAATCCTTGAGCAGGGTTTTGTTGTGGAGCGATTTGACGAAGGCGGCGGCCACGGTGGAGAGCGACACAAATGGGGAGATCCACGAGGGGAGGTGGAACCCGATCTTGCGGGGCTTGTGGGCCTTGAGATACGCATCGATGGGGAGGCCGGTTCGCTGTCCGGTCCATTGGCCTGCGGCAACTGCCTTGTCTCGGTCGTGGTCGGCCCAATCGGCCTGACAGTGAATGCAGATGTAGCGGGCCAGGGAGTCCTTTTCGATCCGTTCGGGTGAAGGGTGGGATTCCTCGCCCTTCTCGTTTTTCTCTTTGGGCCAGCGAATCTGGTCGAACTCCATGGCCTGGCGCTCGCCGCAGGCCCAGCAGGGGACGTGGTATTCGAACACCTCCTCGGCCTCGGTCTGCAATGCCTGCCAGATGGGGGCCTGTTCGATGGTGGGGGTGGAGAGCTTGATGACCTTGTAATCGTACCGGTAGGTGATGGTTCGCTTTTCGCCCAGGCTGATGGGGTCGGCCTCGCGTTTGTTAGAGACGGGGGGGTATTTGTCGGTTTCATCGAAGATGACGTACCGAATGGGCTTGTTGGCCAGCCGGGCGGCGGACCCGGCCCATGCCAGGTAGATGGGCATGTGGGCCAGCTTGATGCGGAGCGATGTTTTATCGTCCTCCCAGCCGGTGAGGTAGGACCGGAGGCGGGGGGAGGCCTCGATCATGGGGAGGATACGGTCTTTGGAGTTTTCGCGGGCGGTGAGGGCGTCGGGGTAGACGTAGAGAACCGGACCCGGGGCGCGGTCGACGGCCCAGCCCACGAAATTATTGACCGCCTCGGTTTTGCCGATCTGGGGCGCGGCGCACAGGATCACGGTGCGGATGGACGGCCAGGCCATAGCGTCCATGATCCCCACGAGGTACGGTGTCACCTCGTTTCGCCACGACCCCTGATATTTGCCCATGGTGATCACCCGGTGCCGCTCGGCCCAGGCCGACACCTTGATCCGCTTTCGCTTTTTAAGTATCCGCCGCTCGGCCTCGCTGAACGCGAACCGAATCAGCCCGGCCGGCGACGGAAGCCCGGCGAACCAGCGGGAGGCGGAGCGGGGGATGGTAGTGATGAGATCCATAAAACACCTTTTCTCGCGCAGAGACGCAGAGGCGCAGAGGGGGTTATGGGTTGTGGACCCTGTTCCCGTGATTGGGAACAGGGGGGGTTAATGTTATTGCGCGACCCTTGTCGCGTGCTATTATTTGAGGGGTGGCAATGCTTTGCTTGGCATATATTTCAAATTTGTCTTGGAATTGGACCGGACTGCATTCCATGCTATGATGCTTCTGTATGCCAACTCGTGATTTGTCACTTTTCGGTAGAAAGATCCTTGTTGACACCCATAGAGCCCTGATTTGATCAAAAACTCTCTGAGTTGCATCTCGGGCATGTCTTTCCTGAGTCCCTCTCCATCTCTCGTATTCTGCCAAAAGATCGTGGCGTCTTCGCTGTCTTTGCGATATGTCTTAATCATTATAGCCACCACAGCGGCCCTCGCCAGATGTTTCACCGAGGTTCGAGTGGCCTTGGCATTCCCTTCAAAGGTTAAAACGGAAGCTATAAAATCCCCTTCCAGTAAATATTTTGCCAGGTATTGCACGCGGACATCTTTCGTGATAGCGTTACGCTCATTGGTACTTCCTACGCCAGAAGTAAAACTGAATCTCGTATTAGATATGTTGTTCAAGAGGCCTGCTGCCGAAACCACCAAAGAGCTCACCCACAGAGGCCACGTCACACCCAACGCTTCAGCCTCGACCTTGATCATTTCACGAAGAGATCTGGGCAGATATTCAAATTGACGATAAGCCTCCGACAACTCCCGCGCATTCTCAACTCTGAATTTTTCCAAGACGCACGGATATGTCTCACCTGACTTTATAATTGCTTGGCACTGATGTTGGCCATTTATCATAATGTCGGCGTTTAAATAGCTGGCAAAAGAAACCTCGGCATACCGGAACAGCCCTTGAACCATTTTTTTTGCAAGATCGTTTACATGGTGTGGCCGCAATGCTCTTTGTGTGCTATACGTGTTGAAGTTCAAATAATGTTTCGCCAAATCCGGCGACAACTCAACATTCCGACGTTCAATTAATCTTTTTCTTAAATCTAACATCTCGCATCCTCCCTTTCCCTTTCAAACATTGATGACATTGACGATCTGTTGAGCGCATGCCAAGGCGTATTCTTTCGACGTATTTTTCCATGCCTCCATCTTCACCCGCTGCATTTCCCACAAAAATGCGTCGAATGCTTTTTGAAACGCCTCATCCCGCCGGTTGGCCCGCTCCCAGATCTCCCTTTCCCGCTCTCTCTGTTTTTTGGTTTTTTCTTTGGAATCAAGTCGCCTTTTTTGCGTTTCCTCATACGCTTTGTTGATGCTGATCTCCCCCTGTTCAATTGCCTGTTTGGTCTCATCGTCGCCGTGGTCTAAAACAGTGCGAACTTGCTCTACCTTGCGGGCGGATATGCCCAGAGTTTGGGCGGTCTGTTCGGCGGATTTTGGATTTCGTGTTTCTGACTTGGCGCAAGATTGCGCCAAGTCTGTTCTCTCTCCCCGCTCTTTCCGCTTATCCATCCACTCAATACACTTCCACAGCTCCGCATCACTCAGGTTTCGCCGGTCCCTCTGCCGGTGGATGGCGTACTCGACCGCTGCATCGTCGGTATCGAATGATTTTTCAATCACAGGAACCTGCAATAAGCCGAGGGCCTGGGCTGCCATATAGCGGGTGTGGCCGTCCACGCAGACCAGCTTTCCGTTTCGCTTCCAAACAATAAGGGGCTCGGCTTCATCAAACCCATGATGTGTGATGTTCTCCTGAATCGCCCGAAGCGTTTTATTGTCAACCGGGAATATTTCGCTGAAGGGTTCCGCTATATGGACCTGGCCGATGTCGATCATTGAGGTTTCTCCTTCTCTGCTGGTTTTATTCGTGCACCCACCACGCGGTTGACGCGCCAGGTGGAGCGGTTGGCGCCGATCATTTCGACCTCGATTTCTCCTACCTCTTGGTCGATTGCGTTGAAAAGCTCGTCTTTTTCCCTGGTGAATGCCGATAAGTGGGTTTCCAATATATCCATTACGGTTTGGTGGGGGGCGTTGTCGAAGAGTTCAACCACCTGGTTGAGTTGGCTAATCCAACACGACAGCCAAAACTCCAATTCGACGGCATACGTGTAGACCGCATAACCATAGGGCGACATGTAGACGGAATCGCCATCGGCAGAGATGATTTCTTTTAGTTGGGTTTCGGGGCGGATGTAACAGGGGACAATACGCTCAGATGTGTCCTTTTTGGGCATGATGGAACCTCCTACGATTTGAGAGTTGATATCGCCGAGCCCTAAAAATAAAGCGGCCCGAGTGGTTCTCACGTCCGTAGGAACGCCCCAGACCTCGCGGTATCCGGGCCACTCGAGCCGCAACAGCTCGCTCTTAAATTGGCTTACCCCCCTTTCCGTAGCCGACATCAGACACGGAGACAAGGGCGCACCTACGGTTTGAGAGCTTCCTTTATAGCCCAAACCGGAGATGCTGTCAACCTTTTTTTGAACGATACAGTTTATCAATTTCTCTGCGCCTCTGCGTCTCTGCGCGAGATTATAGGGTTAGCTGAAATTCGCCGGCCTGGCTTAAGCGGTTGAAAAGGTCGTCCAACTGCTGGCCCATGGCATCGATGAGGGGGGCCGTGGATGCCGGGTCGCCGGAGACAATGCCGATCCAGTCGCCTGCGCAGGTCAGGTGCAGGTTGCGGACATTGGCCTCGATGACGCTGATGGCGGCGGCGCGGGTGAGGTCCGCCTCGTCCCGGGGGACAAACAGGCCTTCTTTCACTTTGAGTTCGTGGGTCAGGATTTGGGTCTGCTTTTCGAGTTTGAGGGTTTCCAGCTCCAGCTTTTTGCGCTGGGCTTCCTCCAGGCCTTTGAGTGGGTCGCCCAACAGCTTGAGGGTTTTGGCATAGGCATCGGCATCCTTTTTGAGCACCGATCCATCGGGTTGAACGCGGATCTGGTGGTCTTTGCGGTCTTTGTAGATCTTGGATTTTGCAATCTTGAACCCCTGGCTTTTGAGGTAGGCCACCACGGCCAGGACATTCGGGAACCGCTCGGCCTCGGGGTGGTAGATCGGCCACATGCGGTCGATGGCCTCGGCCAGGCCTGCGCGGGCCGCATCCAGGTCGCGCTTGCGGGCAGCCGTGGGATCGTCGTTGTAGGCCTTTAAACAGGAAACGGTGGCGTTGTGGCAGATCTTGAGCTCCACCTTGTCGGTGTCGCCCGCGATTTCCAGTAATCGGTTCAATCGGTCTGTCATGGGGGCACTCCTGTACATCGGCCCCGCCAGACCGGATGGATGGGTTGAGTCGGGTTAGTGTCTGCATGTCACACATACAGCCAGTCGCCATCGATGCGGCGTTTTGCAAATGACACATGATTTTCGTAACAGTCGGCGCAGAAAAACCAGTTATTGTTCATGATATCGTGGCCGCACAGTCGGCACTTGCGGCGGGGCTTTTGCGGCGCCGGGTCTTTTTTCGGTCGCGGGTTTTTGGGGGGTCCCTGGTGTCGCAAATAAAGCTCCCGTTTCCAACGGTATTGGCAGTCGGGGGCGTCGCACACGGTCCTGCGGTATTGAGTGCGGGTAATATCGGCCCCGCAATATTTGCAGGATCGTTTCGGTAATGCGGCAGGGCGGCCCCGTTTGATTCGTGCCTGCGTGTTGCAACACTCGCGGCAGATGTGGCCTTTTTTCGTTGGAAAGGCCGCTATTGGCTTTGTTTGGCCGCAGCGACGGCATTCTTTCGAATCCATGACAGCTTTGGGTTTCATAGGTATGGTTCCTTGTTAGGGTCTGCATCGGTCATTGGCAGCGGTCGCTGGCTGGGCTGGGTGCGCGTGCGCATGACGCGGAAGCCGTTTCGCCGGGCCTGGTCGATGAGGTAGAGGGTTTGTTTGATGTGGTAATTCACTTCCCACGGGGCCAGTTGAAGGGAATAGGCCGCCTGCTCCTTGGACATCCCTTCCTCGGCCACCAGCATGAGCGCGTTGAACGCCTGGTCGGTAATGACCACGGCGGGTGTGTTGGTTTCAGCCATATCAGTCTAACCCCAATGTGTTTCTTGCAGTTCCATAGATGCGAAATTTTTCATTGATAACACCTTCCATTTCGCCGACCATAAACAGACGGATACGAAACCAGTCGTGAAAGTCGGCGATTACTTCCAGGGACGCATCGATATCGCCCTCAACGACGTTTTGCCTTAGAGACGATAGCATCATTGCCTTATTCTCCTTTAAAACGGAATATCATCCTCCGGCGGCGCGGTTGCAGCAGGGGCGCGTTCGGGAGGGGGGTCACCGTAATAGTCGCGGGAGGCCGTCTGCCCGGCGCCGCGCGTGTCGAGCATTTGCATGGACTGGGCGATAATGTCGGTTGAATACCGCTTGTCCCCGTCCTTTTCGTAGCTGCGGGTCTGGAGCTTCCCCTCCACATAGATCAACGCCCCCTTGCGGAGATATTCGTGACAGATCTCGGCCAGGCGGCGCCAAAAGGTGATCCGGTGCCACTCGGTCAGTTCCTTTTTCTCCCCTGTGTTTTTGTCCTTCCACGTTTCGGACGTGGCCACCGACAGACGGCACACCGCAGTCCCGTCGTTCGTGTACGCCAACTCCGGGTCCTTCCCGAGGCGGCCAATAATATGGACTTTATTGAGGCTGGCCATTTACGTTCCTCCCTTTAACAGTCCTGCTTGAGACCTTATTGGTTGCTTTTCGCTTTTCCAGGATGTCAGCCATGTCTCGAAGTTTTTCAGCGACATACCTGCGATCGATCGCCCTAAAGTCGTATGCTGCCTCCACCCCAACGGCCATGTGTTCCACCACTATTTGAGCCATTTGGCTTCCGCAATAATCCTTTTCTTTCATCGATTTTCTCCTTTTGTTCTCTGCGCCTCTGCGCGATAACATGCCGTCATTTCTTATCGCATGCCTCCAGCACCGCTCACGCGTCGGGTCAACAGTGGGCGCGGCAGTGTTCGATTTCGACCGTGACGCGGTCCATGAGGCCATTGGCCTGGTCGCGTACCTCGGGCCATGTGGAGAGGGTGCGCATAAAGGAGAACCACTCCACAAACCAGATCTCGACCCTGTCGACCTCATCCAGCGTCATGGCCGTCCCTCATCTTCAACCGGACCAACTCGGCCCGTTTGTCAGCCAGAATGTTTTCCAACTCCATGATCTGCATCTCCAGCTCCGACCTGCCCGATGTGGCGCAGATGCCCAACACAATGATTGTCAGACAGATCCCTATTAAAAATCCTGTGAGTGCCATCCACATGCCATATCTCCTGTTAAGCGTTTGACAACCGATGGCACTCATTCACACACTTAGTGATCAGCGTATCGTACGCAAACGGGTCCGCCATGGTCTGCCAGGGTTTCGGTTTGCCGATAGGCTCCAGCCACTTGTGGACCCATTGCCAGCCCACAGACGCCCCACACCGAGGGCAGGTGTCGCCGACGAAGATCTCATCGCATTCGATACAGAGCTTTGCATCCTTCAGATTCATTTTTTCCCCTCCCCTTTTAAAAATCCAAACCAAGGTCCAAACGACCGCCTGGCGCCTGCCGCCGGCGACCGCAGCTTTAAACTTATCCAAATTGAGCCATATCCCACATAATCTGCTGCTCGACGGTGCGAAACTGATCTTTTGCTCTGGAGGTGATCGCGTCGAGGGTGGCTGGGTGGTCAGTAAAATCGAGAACAACTTTGAGCCGGTGCCGCTTGATGGTCGATGCGGCATCCTTTCGCTTCTGCGCGAAACAGTCGCGGCAGAGGGTGTTGACGACAACCCCGTTTTTGTCGATGATCGCCTCGTTTTTGCCGCATTCCTGACACGGGTTGGTGAGAACTTTGGAGGCGGGCTGTCGTGGTTTTCGTGAGAGACTCGGGGCTTCAGTAGGTTTTGGCATGGGGTCGATCCTCCCTGTTGTCTGATATTCGATTTGGGCGCCCTGCTCGCAATGCAAGCATGATAGATACCGTTTGTGGGCGAGAAAGTTTGATTTTAGGCCGTCTCTGACCATGCGGGCCATGATGCGGTATTGAACGCACCGGTCGCGCTTCATCCAGCAGCTCAATCGGTCGCAGAAGAAATACGCCGGATCTGATTTCATATCGATTGCTGCCTCGGCCATTACAGAAACCATCCTTTCGGCAGGTGGGACTGTATCCAGGCGCGAATGTCCACGCCCTGCTGGTAGGCCTCGCCGGGGTCCTTTCCCTGGGGGACCGGGCAGAGGCGGGCTTGTGGGTATTGGGCCAGCCACCACTGGGAGGCGTCCTGGCCGGCTTTGTCGGCATCGAGGGCCACCAGAATAGATGATGCGGTGGACAGGGCGGCCCATGTTACGACATCGGGTTTGCGCGATGCGTTGCCCAGGGCGATGACGCCGGTCATGTCGGAGGCCTGGTTGTCGATCAGGATCGCGTCGAGCTCCGACTCCACGATGGTGTAGGCGAACCGGCCATAGGGATACTTCTTCATCAGGCACCGCATGTCGCTGCCGGGAATGATGTAGTAGGGGGGATCGTCGGCATGGGGGCGGCGAATGCGGATGCGCAGGACCTGGTCCTCGAAATAGAGCGGGATCACCAGGCCGATGGGGAACCAGAGGCGCTTGGGCTGGCCGTTGGGCTTGATGTCGGGTTCGAGGCCCCAGGTCTGGCGGGGGCGGAAGATGTCGGCGCCGTTTTCGCCGGGGTTGAAGCCCAAGCGGAAGTGTTTCATCTCCATGTCGTTGATGCCTCGGGCTTCGAGCCAGGCGCGACATTCCATGGCGCCGGGGGTGGCTGGCCGAACGCGGTTGGTGGGGGGGATATACATCAGGTGGCTGTGGCACCAGTCCACGAAGGCGGCAGCCTTGTCGCGCCATGGACGAGATGGGCCAGGGGTTGCAGGGCCCGGGGCGTAGGGCTCGGGTGCGGCGGCGCGGCGAGGGGGGGCCGAAGGGGCGCTTGAATCGGAAGCGGAGGCCGAAGGGGGCGGCGCCTGCAGTTGAGTCGGGATCTGTGGCGTCTTGAACGGCTGGGGGCGTTTGCGCTCGATCTCTTTACCCAGGCGGGCGCAGGCTTCCTGAAACGAGAGATTTTCGAAGTCTCGCAAGAACTGGATGGCGTCGCCAGTCTTGTTGCACTGGCGGCACCAGTAGGATCCTTCACCGTTGTTTTCCTCGGGCCAGATGTGAAAGCGGTCCTTGCCATGGCAACCAGGGCAGGGGGAATGGTATTCGCCGCCCTTGTTGGAGGACACCTTTTTGGCGACAACGTATTTTTCGGCGAGGTCGAGGACGTTGGTGGTCATTTCGATGAATCCTTTTTAAAGGTCTGCGCCTTGGGGCAGGTGGCCCAGTGGGGCATATACACGTCGATCACCTGGCCAATGCCCTCCTTGACCTGGACGGCCTTGAACGGGGCGGCGTTCAGGGGCATTTTTTTACCGGCTGCGGTGTCTACCCAGAGCAGTTTTGCGCCGCAGGCTTTACAGGTTGCTGCCATATATGCACCTCCAAAACAGGCAAAAGTGGCGGTTTGGACCATTGAATCGGTCGATGCAGCTTTCAGTTTGATAAAAAAAAGCTCTATTCATAAACATATTAAATACTTACCTTCTTTTTATATATATCTCTTAGGGATGATTGGACTATAAAACGCCTATATGATAGAAAAAACAAAACTGGGTTTTTGAAATACCGGCTATATAGGCGTGGATCGTCCAATGGTCCCATTCGTCCCATTATTGCGCCCCTTGGGTGAGCAGTCTAAGCCCTTGATAGTAAAAAATGCCGGATTTGACTTTTTCAAACCGGCCTTTCATGAGTTTTCCGAATTTCTTCTGACTGATGCTGGCCTTCTTGGAGACGTTTTCCTCAAACCAGGCCTTGAAGGCATCGTACAAATCGGATGCCTGGACGCGGGATTCGGGGGAGATGTAACAGCGTTCCTCGATGAAGTCGGCGAGGAGGTCCTCATCGCGGCGATATTCTTCGGTGGCCTGGCGGATCACCTCTGGAGGGGCGAGGCCGATCTGTTGCCACTTGAGACATCCGCGGACCAGCCAGGCCAAAATGCCGGACGCCTCGGCCTGGAGCTTTTCGCCCAGGTCTTTGTCGGCTTTGAACTCGTTTTCCTTTTGGGGTTCGCGGTCAACAAAGCTGTAGTTGAAGGGGATCAGGTGGACCCGTTCCCAAAAGGCGAAATCAGAGGCCGGCGCGTGGGGCTTGTGGTTGGTCAACAGGATCAGGGTATGGGTGGGCCTGAAATGGGTCTCGCGGCGGTCATGGGGCGAGCGGCCCACCAGGGTGTCGGAGCCGGACAGCCATTTAATGCGGCTGGGGGAGAACTTGCGGTCCTCATCCGCCTCGGATGCAAAGGCCATGCGAAGGCCGCGAAGGGCCATAATGTCGGGAGACGGGCCTGCACTGTTGCGGCTGCGGCCCTGATCCAGGAGCATTTCGGATTGAATGGGAGCCGCCAGGGGACCCAGAACCCGGGAGATGGTCTCGACAATGGTGGTCTTTCCGTTGCGGCCCTGTCCCCAGAGGATCGGAAGGATGTTCTCCTTGGGCACACCGGTCACGGCGTAGCCAAAAAGGCGGTTGACGTAGGAGATAAGCTCGTCCCCGCCGGCGAAAATCTCAGACAGGGTCTTGTCCCAGGTGGGGCAGGGGGTATCGATGGCGGTCCATTGTATTGGCGAAGCTTTGCTCAGGTAGTCGGTAGGGCGTCCTGGGCGGAGCTCACCGGTACGCAGGTCGATCACCCCGTTGGCGCATGCGAGTAGCCAGGGGTCCTGATCGAGCTGCTCTCCGAGGATGGCGAGGGGTTTGGCGTTGTTGAGGTGGGCCATACGCAGGCAGTTGAGACGGCCTCGGTCGGATCGAAGGCGTTTAACCCGGTTGTAGATCTCTTTTTGGATATGCTCCAAACTGGATTGAGCATCTTTGTCTTTGTGGGAAATGGCCTGGTCGATCTGGTCTACCAGCCGATGGGCCTCCTCCAGGTAGGCAAGGGCGACCGATTCAACGGCAATGTGGGACAAATCGAGTTCGTCCAGTTGCCAAAAATGCTCAGACCATGCCATCCATTCCTGCGCCGATTTGTTGAAAACGAATTTTCCATCCTGCAGGGCGGCATACAAGGTTCCATCGCCCAGCTCGTTGGCGAACAGGCAGTCCCTGATAAATTGCGATGGCAGGCCTGTGGACATGTCGTTACCCATTCCGTTTTTCCGCTCCATTTGCATCCTGAAAAATGCGCGAGCTTCGAGGC
>Ga0180432_10002124_pt1 | contig 30083 bp, 22 predicted proteins | sample SS_ome_10_FD_132414 | JGI IMG/M metagenome (GOLD analysis project Ga0180432, IMG submission 132414) | Hypersaline lake sediment archaeal communities from the Salton Sea, California, USA - SS_1_MS_2 metaG | ecosystem: Environmental > Aquatic > Non-marine Saline and Alkaline > Hypersaline >...
CCCCGCGGGTACGCACTGCCCCGAGGCGGCGACACGAGACTCGGCACCGGCCCTGTGCCCGCCTCGTAGCATACGATGCGTAGGCCGCGCCCGTCGGCCAAAGAGAGATCTCTGCCAATGTCCCTGCCCAGAAGTACTCCAAGAGCGCCCGCGGCTGCTGATCGTCAGCCCCCGGCTCTCCATTCCGCCGACCGATTCGCAACAGAGGACCTGGCCCCGATGCGGGCCGGCCCGTACTCCCGACGAGTCTCCGTTGCTTCACCGACCTCGCTAGAAACTGCCCACGGCCAGCACCACTTCAGGGTAGATTTTGACCAGGGGAGTAATGCCGGCCAAGTCCAACACACCCTGCACTCTTGGAGGAAGCTCGGCGAGGCGAACGTCCCCTCGATTCCATCGACGGCACGTCTTGTAGGCTGAGACGATTGCCCGAAGCCCCGCGCTCCCCAGAAACTCCACTCCGCTCAAATCCAGCACGACACGGAACCGCCCCTCGTCAATGATGGCCTTCAGAGCCTGATCCAACCCGGGGGCGGTCGAACTGTCCACTCGGCCCGTGACCTTCACCAGGTCGCAATGCTTCAACACAGTATGCTTGACTTCCATCCGGTCCCTCCCAGCTATTGTCCTCCGACCATCACTCGGCCCGCAACTAGCATCATTATAGCACAGTAGGGCCCTAAGTACAAGAGCTGGTCATGGTCGTACAGTCTGGAGTATCTGGAGGCACGCTGCACTCCAGTACCCCAAGCTCAACCGGTGGACAGAGGAGCGGAAGAGTGGGACAAGTTCTGTGTGGATGGTTTTGACATGTCAGGCAAGGTCCGCTAGAATGAAACGACGAGACCTGGAATACTCGTGCATTCTGAATCCGCCTTTTGAACCCCGGCCCTCGTTTCCAGGTTGTGTTCATTAGGCTTCTCTGACGCAGATCCTGGATCCTCTGGTGGCTGCGTCTGCCACGACGCTAACGATGGGCAAGGGTACAGGAACGCAAGAGATACGGGGATTGGTCTCACATGCTGAGAAGGTTCAAGCTGAAGGAAGGATGGTCCTCCTTTTTCATACTGGCGCTGATGGTCCTGTGCGCCTTCTGGTCCGTTTCCTCCGGAGGACTGGCTGACGGACTGGGCATCGTCTCATGGGCCGTGGTAGCAGGGCTCTTCGCAGGACTGGGGCTGGCCAAGAGTCGCATTCACGGTCTGCTGGCTCATGTCCTCGCTCTCGGCTTCGGAGCCGTGTGGGTCGTGCTGCTGGCCTCAAGTCTGCTCCCCTCCGAACCGGGATGGGCGGAGCGGCTCGCAGAGCTCCAACTGCGCCTTGGCGCCTGGAGCGATCAGGTCACCACCGGAGCAGTCAGCACAGACCAGTTCATGTTCTCGCTGGGCGTCATCGCCCTGGGATACGTGGCAAGCTACGTCGCCGCTTGGTCTGTCTTCCGCGCTCACTGGGTTTGGGGGGCCGTTCTTCCCACCGGGGGGCTGCTCCTGCTCAATGTCTACTACGCGCCTCCCCGCCTCGTGATCTACCTGATCTTCTATCTCATACTCGCGTTGCTGCTCATCATAACCTCCAATACGTACCTTCGGCAGGAGGAATGGCGGCGTAGGCGCGTGCTCCACAGTGATACGATCGGTCTGGTCTTCCTACGCAACGGTGCCCTGTTCTCCACGCTCCTGGTACTGGCAATCTGGTTGACTCCGGTCTCCACTGCCGGACCGGCACTTCAGGAGCTCGGGAAGCACTTCGATGAGCCGTGGCGGCGAATCCAGCGTGAGTGGAACCGGATGTTCTCGTCGCTCAGCTACGACGAGGGAGGGCGCGCCCATTCTTTCGGCCAGATGATGTCTCTGAGCGGAGCGGCCAATCTGAGCAGCGTGCCCGTGATGGACGTGACGTCCGAAGAGCCTCACTACTGGCGAGCCGTCGTGCTCGACCAGTATACAGGCGCCGGTTGGACGGATACCACGGAGACCAGCGCGCGTCAGCGGGCTGAGGAGCCCCCAGCTCTACGGTCCACTCCCTACCTACTCCGCCACGAGATCACTCAGACCATCACCGTGGCCTACAATGGAGAGACAGTGCTCTTCTCAGCCGGCCAGCCGATCGCGACGAGCGTGGATGCTGAGATCCACTTCACCACCCTCCCAGAAGGCAACCCTATCCCCAACGAACTGCTCGCCGCGCTCACCAGATCCGCTGCACAGGGTGAGACGGTCGCGGACGCCCTGTCTGCAGCACCGGACTCTGCACCCCCGTCTGCCGGCGACAGCTCCTCGGACTCATCAGAAGGACCGCCAATGGCAGAGATCTCGATACTCTATGCAGCGGGGGCGTTGCGGGACGGGACATCGTATGAGATGGTCTCATCGGTGTCGCACGCCGGCGAAAACACGCTGAGGAGTGCCCCGCGCGTGTACCCCAACTGGGTCAGGGAGCGTTATCTGCAGCTCCCCAAGGGCGTGCCGGAGCGAGTCAAGGCACTGGCGAAGGATGTCGCCGCTTCGGCCACGAACCCCTACGACAAGGCCGCTGCTATACAGGCTTACCTGCGCAGGATCCCATACGACCTGTCCATTGACGCGCCCCCTAGCGGCCGGGACGCCGTCGACTGGTTTCTCTTCGACAACCGGCGGGGTTACTGTGACTACTACGCTTCGGCGATGGTGGTCTTGTGCCGATCTATAGGTCTCCCTGCGCGGCTGGCTCAGGGCTACGCCACCGGTGAGTACGATGGCTCCACTGATGCATTCCGGGTCCGCGAGTCAGACGCCCATACCTGGCCGGAGGTCTACTTCCCCTACTTCGGGTGGATCGCGTTCGAACCCACATCCGCACAGCCGCTCATCCAAAGGGACACACAGGAGGACAGTGCGGGAATCGAGCCGCTGCTTGGCTCTCTGCTAGCCGCCATCAGCCATGACGAAGAGGCCAAGTACGGCCTGACCGAGGAAGAGATTCCCATGGATGAGGCCGAGGATATCCTCCTCGGCTCGTCTCGCCCATGGTGGAAAGGAGCGCTCCTTCCCGTTGCGATTGTTGGGGGACTGCTGACACTGCTGGCGCTGGGGGTGCTCTTCTGGTACAGGCGTCTGCATGGCTTGAGCGTGACCGAGGGAAGATACGCCCGGATGATCCACTGGCTGTCCCTGGCAGGGGTGCAGCCCAAATCGCATCAGACCCCTTCGGAGTTCGCTGCGCTTGCATCCTCCAGAGTCCCTGCGGCCGCGAAGACCTTCCAAGGCATTGCCAGACTCTATGTGAAGGAGCACTTCAGCGGCCACCCACTCAGCGAAGCAGAGGAGGAGCGCGTCATCGAGCTGTGGAGGGGGACGTGGCGGGTCATTCTCGGTCGGATCTGGGCCATCAGAAGAGAACGGGCCCGCCGACGACAGGCCAGGGCATACGTCTCCCCCAGCCAGCTACGTCCGCTCTGACAAAGCGGATTCACTCCTCAGATGTCGGCTCGTAATCTTCGCTGTCCTGCCCCAGCGCCGCGAGCGGCGAGGGTATGCCATGTCCGCTCAGACCGAGTTCGAGCCAGCGTCTCTCTCGGATCCTTGAGACCAGCTCGCTCGTCCCTGCAGAATCCGTCGCGACACCCTCTTCGTAGACTTCGCGTGGGGATACGCCTCGGAATAGCGGCGCCTGCCCCAACGCGTTCCACACTCTCTCCGTATCCTGCTTGATGCACCCCAGTGCATAGGAGATCACCAGACCCTTCTCAAGCCCGTTGCGAAAAGGTCCCTCCTGCTCCTGGTAACGGCGCAGGAAGCCGTCCACCAGCCGCATCACCTCATCCACGAAGCAGATCGTCCCATCACTGTCAAGCATGCTGCTCTCCCCTTCCTGAGTCTGAACAGGATCGCCCCTCTTCCTTCGTGTACCTGTACAGGGAGACGATCGCCTCGGATAGCTGCCGGCCCGCGGGTCAACCCTTCGACGCCAGGAAGGATCGAATCATCTCCCGTGCTTCCGCAGCGCCCCGCAGACGATGCCGCCTAAGACGGCCAGATCCTCGGTGGGAAGGTAGTGCCCGGTTGCCGCGTCAAACAGCACCGTCACAGCAGGCGGAAACTCATCATCCCCCAGATGCAGCACTATTGCCATGCGCACGCGAGGCAGAAGCGCAAACATGAATGAAGCGTCGCCGAAGCTCAAGTGTTCCCCACCGAGGGCCCGCGCCGCGGCCACAAACCCATCTCGATCATGACCGTACGTCCGTATCAGAGGAACGCTCGTTCTGCCCTGGAAGGCGGGATCGTACGTCAGCGCATCCGGGAGTTCACGGAATGCGACCCACCGATCGGCCAGATGCGTACCATCTGCCCTGATCAGGTAGTGAAGCAGGAGGAGCTCCACAGAGAACCCCGCTTCCTCTCCGCTCTTCAGGTTGCGCACGGATCCTTCTGGGTACGCCACCTGGTAGTCCTCGCCCCAGAAGTTAACCTCGAAGAAGCCTCCCGTCTCACCAGCGGGAACGTACTTGGTGTCACTCAGGTAGGCGGTCCTGACAGGGTCAACCTGCCGCAGCGTATCTCTCGCCACTTGGCGAGCTACCTCCTGAGCCTTCTCCCGATTCTTCATGCGTATCGCCTTCCCGTTACCTCGGCATCCGTCCCTCACCAGGCAATTATAGCAGCCTTCGCCCTCGATGACAATCCCCACCTGCTCGTAGCCCCTGGAGGCAACCTCCGCCGGCAAGCCGGCCCACTCCTGCGCCGATCGAACCTGGGCCTGCCAGCGGCGGCACACCCTCCGGCAGGGAAGAGCCCTCTACCGAGGGCAGCTCAGAGATCTCCCCGCCTGCACGACCGCTTGCTCAATGCCACTGCCCTCCTCAGAGCAACGCGCTCACCGGGCGATGAATCCGGTTAGCAAGAGGACACCAGGTTTCTTCGCCCCCTCTCCCACCACTCCGAGTATCTCCTCCGCGCGGTGCGTCCCAGTACGGCACTGTGGCCGAGAGTGAAACCTCACCATCTTCTCCCTAGGGTGACATTATCACTGAACAGTTACTGGGTGACAAACTCATTGAACAACAACAAGGAACACACATCCATTGACAGGAACGCTCTTTCGTGCTACCATGGAGCCAGCCAGAACCTCATAGTGGCTTGTTGAAAGGGAGAGAAGCACTCGATCTCCCGAGCTCTCGTAGCGGACCTGCCCAAACGTGCAATCCCTCGTCCTGCGCCGAAGCCTGCCCGGGCCACACCTGCGCAGCGACTCAGTCACGTTTTCGAAGGCAGGGCCATCAGCGCATTGCCAGAGCGGAGATGATCATGGCGACAAGAACTGACGATGGCATACCGGCGAATGCTCACTCTCTCCCCCACCGGAAAGACTGCATCTTCTGGAGCACACTTCTGTTGGTCGGTCTCACCCTTGCCCTGGTTGCCTACCCTGCTTTGGCCGCGGTCTTGCCCGCTGCCGGTTCAGCATCAAGGGAAGCTCTGCCATCCTCCGTCGTCGGGCTTCTGGAGCCGTCCATCTACCTCTCCCTCCCCGACGAGATTCTCGTGCCCCAAGAAGGCTTCTTGCTCGATATCGTCGTCGACACGGCAGCAGGCGCGACCGACTATGCCGAGGCCCATCTTGCTTTCGACCCTGACCTCCTGGAGGTACTGGATATCACCGCTGGCACGACGTTGCCGGCCGAGATCTGGAACGAGTACGACAACTCTCGCGGCCGTCTCGCCTTCGCAGCAGAGGATCCCAGTTCGGCTGCCTCCGGCATGTTCACCCTGGCCACGGTTCGAATACGAGCCCTGGCCCACGTTGACCAGGCTACCATCTCCTTCGTCTTCGCTCCTCCGGACAGGATGACCAGGGTCCTGCTCGACGCTCGGAGTCTCGTGGACGAGACACACGGCGCCGTCCGTAACGGCGCAGTCGTCCTCAGCGGTGAGAATCCCGGTCTCGACAGCACCCCCTCTCCCACTGCGTCAGCAGTCGCCACTCTGCCTACGATCACCGCAACTGCGACGCCATCAGGGATTCCTACTCTACCCACCGCCACCGCCACGTCCACGCCGGCGCTGGGGACGGTGGGAGTGTACATTGACCCGCCCTCAACCACCACCGTTAGCGGCAACCCCTTCACCGTGCAGGTGATCATCGAGGCCGGGAGTCAACCCGTGGACTCCGCTCAGGTCTACCTCGACTTCGACCCGAGCTATCTACAGGTAGTCGGTCTCACCCAGGCAGCGATCCCCTGGGCCGCCCTCATGAGCACATTCGACAACGCTGCGGGCCAGATCACCTACGCCGCGGGAGCCATCGCCGGAGACACAACGGGGACCTTTGCCCTCGTGAGCATCGGATTCCAGGCCATCGCTCCCACCACGAACACCGCTCTGACATTCTGCTCCTCCTATCCCAGAGAGACGTGGGTGATGAATGGAATCACCAACGTCTTGGGACCGAGCACCGGTGGTCAGGTGGAAGTCGTCGCCGCCACATCCACGCCCGTTTCTCCGGGTTCCAACAGCGTGTTCGCTCCCTTGGTGATGAAGAGACACCCGACACCGACTCAGACGCCCACTTGCTCGGCGACGCCAACGGAGACCAACACGCCTACGGTCACGGCGACCCCCACTTCGACCGGACAGCCCCCCGCAGGCTGCTACAACGTGTTGCTCAATGGCGGCATGGAGGAGACCGCGGCCTGGGTCTTCGGCCACTGCGTCGGCTCCATCTGTCCCTGCCCGGCGGCGTACACGGACGAGATCGCGATCGAGGGCGACCGCTCTGTACGGATTGGCCTCTCTCCCGGAATGACCGACATCTCGTGTGTCTCTTCCATGCGCCAGAAGGTCACCATCCCCGCGGACATCGATAGTGCCACGTTGACCTGCTGGATTCGTCCCCACACTCTGGACGAGGAGGTCACCGTCGAAGAGGCCGAGGACTGGAGTCGCTTCCTGCCACAGTTCTTCGCACACTCGTCTGCCGGCGGGACCTTCGGCGCTGCAAGCTCGGCCCAGTCGGACCAGCAGAGCATCCTGATTCTGGATGAGCGGCTGGAGACCGTGCTGGACACGCTCATGGCGGGCAACTGCAGCAGCGGTGTATGGACTGTGGAAAGCTTCGATCTGGAGGTTTCTCGGTACGCCGGCGAGACCATCTGGGTGTACTTCGGAGTGATCAACAACGGGGTCGGCGACAAGCCCACGTGGATGTACGTGGATCAGGTAGCCCTGACGGTCTGTCGCGGAGCGACGCCCACGGCGACACTCACCTCCACTCCAACACCTGACCACAGCCCTACCCAGACGACGACAAGCACCCCATCACCCACCGCCACGTGCAGCTCCACACCCTCGCTGACTCCCACGACTACGACAACGCCATCCGCCACGCCTACGATCGAGTGTAGCGATGTGGTGCAGAATGGCGGCTTCGAGGACGGGGAGCCCGGGGACGACAGCGAAGCCCAGAAGTGGGACCAGATCCAGACCGTGGCGACCGCGGGCCGCTCCCATGATGAGGCGCACACCGACGGGTGGTCTATGCGCCTGGGGATTCCTCGCGGCGGCACTCCGGAGAAGAGCCATTCTAGCGCTCGACAGCGCCTGGAGATTCCTTCGGGCAGCGTAGTCTCGGCAACCCTACAGTTCTGGTACTTCACCGAGTCCGATCGAACGCCTTCGGACGTCAAAGATGGACACTACTTCTTCATCTTCGATCGATGCGGGAATGACCACCTGATCGGTGTACTGGACAACTCCCAACGCGACTTGCGAGCCTGGGAGACGGCCTCCTACGACTTGTCGGGCTACGACTGGCCAATAACGGTTCACTTCGAGGTCGCAAACCACGATAGCGCCGGCAGCTCACGCATGTACATCGACGACGTTAGCGTACACATCTGCGTCGACGAAGGCTCGCAGTCACCCGGTAGGTCTGCATACGGGGGCCTGGTCGAGGCAGCATACTAGAATCGGCGCATTCTGCCCTGGGCAGGCACGTGTGCGCCATGCGCGGAGTAATCTACCCCGGAATGATCTCGTAGAATAGCGGCAGCGGGTGCACCGACTGGTTCGACCACTTGCAGGCATGCAACAGGCGATCCGCCGCCTGCCGAAAACTCTCCTCGTCCTTCGCATGAATGGTGAAGAGTGGTTCTCCGGCCGCCACTTGATCCCCCACCTTTCGATGAACCACGATGCCGACCGAGTGATCGATAGCGTCGCCCTTCCTCAGCCTGCCTCCGCCGAGTTCCACCGACGTCCGACCCACTTCCATCGCGTCGAGCACCGCCAGGTAGCCCGCCCTCGGCGTGGACACGAGCTTCACGTACTCGGCCTTCGGCAGAAGAGTGCTATCATCCGCCACACGGGGATCGCCGCATTGAGCCTCAATCCACTCTCGGAACTTCGCCAGGGCCTTTCCGCTCTCAATGGCCTCCACCGACATCTCGCGGCCAGCATCGGCGTTGGGCGCGACCTCACCGAGAACCAGCATGTGAGAGGCGATCACGAGGCAGTGCTCCGTGAAATCGTCTGGACCCTCACCTCGCAACGTGTCTATGGCCTCCTGAAGCTCCAGTGCATTGCCGACTGCGTTGCCGAGCGGCTGATTCATGTCGGAGATCGCAACGGTCACGCGTCGCCCGATTCCCTCGCCCATCTCCGCCATGATCTTGCCCAATGCGAGGGCGTCCTCCACCGACTTCATGAAGGCTCCGTGACCGGTCTTCACGTCCAATACGATCGCATTCGCCCCGCCGGCGATCTTCTTGCTCATGATCGAGCTAGCGATGAGCGGCAAGCTGGGAACCGTCGCCGTCACGTCCCGCAGAGCGTACAGTTTCCCATCGGCAGGAGCCAGGTCGGCCGTCTGGCCTGCGACGACTATTCCGTGCCGTTCAAGGCAGGAGAGAAACTCCTCGGTGCTGAGATCACTCCGGTAGCCGGGAACCGACTCCAGCTTGTCGAGCGTGCCGCCCGAGAAGCCCAGCCCTCGTCCGGACATCTTGCCCACAGGCAATCCCAACGACGCCACGATGGGGGCCACGGAGAGAGTCGTCTTGTCCCCCACCCCGCCGGTTGAGTGCTTGTCAACCACCAGAGAAGCCACACCACTCAGATCCAGCATCTCTCCCGACCGGGCCATGGACATTGTCAAGTCGATGATCTCTTGGTGGTCCATGCCCCGCAGCACAACGGCCATCGCCCAAGCGGAGACCTGGTAGTCCGGTATCTCGCCGCACGTGAATCCCCGCACGAAGAACTCTATCTCTTCTGTCGACAGCGACATCCCATCTCGCTTCTTCGCGATTATGTCTACCGCCCTCATTGCCAACTACTCTCCTTGTCAGGCCTCTCTAGCGCTGGTACTCGGCCTGATTCCGCAGGTGCTCCTCGTAGGTCACCGCGAAGGCGTGCGATCCATCGCCCTTCGAGTAGAAGAACAAGTACTCCGTCTCCGCGGGATACACCACTGCCTCGATAGCAGCCAGTCCGGGATTGCAGATCGGACCCGGCGGAAGGCCCGGGTTCAGAAAGGTGTTGTACGGCGATTTCACCGTTACCGCTTCCTCTTGCAGCATGTGGGCCCACCAGCGACTGCTAGCCTCATCATAGCCCTTGGCGTACTGTACCGTGGGATCGGCCTGAAGGTACATGCCCTTCCTGAGCCTATTCAGGTACACGCTGGCGATCATCGGGCGCTCCTCGGCGAGAACCGCCTCCCGCTCCACTATGGATGCCAGAGTAAGCACTTCGTACAAGGTCTTACCCTGGGAGGCAACGGCAGTCCGTAGCTCCGGTGCGACTCTGTGATCGAAGTTGCCGAGTGTGATGTCTATGATCGTGGCTGCATCGGCGTGAGTCGGTATCTGGTAGGTATCAGGGAACAGGAATCCTTCCAGTGAGGCCGAAGCCCCCGGAGCTCGATCCCTGAGGAATCCGTAGTTCTGCCCCCCACGCTGGACGATGTCCATGAACTCCTGCGCATCCACCAGGCCCTTGTCAACCAACGCCTGGGCGATCTGTTCGGCCCTCCAACCCTCCGGGATGGTCACCGTGACACTGCGCAGCCTTCCTCGCCGCAGCTCGAAGGCGATCTCCTCCATGGTCATGTTCGGCCTGAGATAGTATTCTCCTGCCTCTATCTCTTGGTCGATACCCAGATAGCGCACCAGCAATCGGAAGAGATCCCCATCCGACACCAAACCTTCTCGCTCCAAACTCGCCGCAACGCTTGTAGCCGTCTCCCCCATCTCGATGCTGAAGGCTCTCAGATTATCATCATCCGTGCGGACAGGCGTATCGATAGCTTCCTGGCGCATCTGGAGATACATCCCCAGAACGATTCGCTCGATGGAGCCGATGCTGACCTCGATTCGCTGTTCGGCCGGTCGGGTGCTGCTGGTCCAAAGGTACCATGCCCCTCCACCCAATACCGCGCCAATGGCCACGAAGGTCACCACGAACAACAGCGCCCAGATCAGTCGCCGTGCCACTCCGCTCAAGATGATTCCCTCCCTGCGTCGGCATCCAGATAGCTCTGCAAGATGACTGCTGCGGCCACGGCGTCGATCCTCCGCCGACGCTCTTCTGGGCGCCGTCCCGCCTCTCTCATCAGACGCTCGGCCTCTGCCGAGGAGAGTCGCTCATCCCACAACTCTATCGGAACGCTGACGTGCTTCGCCAACCCCCGGACGTAGGTCTCGACCTTGCGGGCTTGTTCCCCCACCGACCCATTCATGTTGCGAGGATAGCCTGCCACGATGCGGTCCGCGGCATGTCTCTCCACCAAGCCGGCGATCACGCCGAAGTCGCGGCCGGTCCGTTCGACAGTAGTCACAGTCCGTGCCAACATGCCCGAGGGATCGCTCACCGCAACTCCGATTCGCCGATCCCCGACATCTAGAGCCAGTACTATCATCTATTCGCCCTGCTCTCGAACGGATATCTCGGTCCGCGTTGACAGCAGAGGTACTCGACCGAAGAGTGTGGGGATAACGGAGATGGAAGGGGGCTCGGCCAGATCGATGCGTTCCTGCAAGTACTCGCTCGCCTGAGCCAGCGTCTTTCCTCTCAGGGCTTCGCTAAGCAACTCCTTGTCCACACAGGAAGCCGCACGGCCTGAGCCCACGCGTGTGAACCGGACTACTCCGTTACCAATCTCCATCTCGCCCTCATCCTGGAACCGGAGCGTACCCATCTGAAGACAGTACCCATCGGGGATGTTGCTCCTCATCAGCTCAGCAAGCAGCGAGTTGGCGCTTTCCCCGTCCACAGCCAGTCCGCCCACATTGACCAGCATGCGCCCGGACAGAAGCTCGGTTTGCTCTCCAATGGCCTGTCCAAACTCGTCATCAATGATCTCCACGTTCACTGACTCAGGAGGGACGAACTCGCCGTCATCGAGCTGCTCCACGAGTCGACTGTAGGCCTCCTGCTGAAGTCTCTGCAGCAGAGTGTCTCGAAGCCGATTGTAGTCTTGAGGCGCTACGATCGCCACCCGTCTGATCGTGCCGCCTGTGGTTGCCGCGTCATTAAGGACGTCGGTCACGAACTCCAGGGGCCCTTCGACGGTGTTGATGGTCAAGGCCTTGGCGTTGCCACTCGGTCCCGGCTCCATGGCCACTATCCCCACCCGCGCGTGCCCCCACAACTGCGCGGGGAGCTCCACGTCGCTGACGGTGAAGAAACGTACGTTCACTCCGGATCCGGTACGGATGATGGTGCCCTTGGGCACGATCAGAGCATCGGAAGTCCGATTGGCGAAGACGGCTTCCCCTTGAGCATGTCCCTCCGGAACGTCCGTCATACCCGTAGCAGGGATCTCGTGCTGGCCCTCCACCTCGATCTCCACCCAGCGAGCCGGTACCCTGGCCCGCCCGTAGTCCACATCGTCCAGTCCCCACTCGGCGACGATGTCCAGCCCGGCACTGACGGGTTGAGATCTGGGGGCTAGACTGATGGTGGCCGTTGGAAGAAAGAGGAGCAGCGCACCCAGGATGATACCCAACACAACCGCAACCACCCCGATGGCTGTCAGCACGCCACCCGTTCCACCGGGGTCCTGCTGCCGACGCGCTCGCAGCGCCGCCGAACCGCTTGCGGATCGCCCGCCTTCGCGGTTCGAAACCCACCCACTCGAGCCGGGTACCAACACCGAAGCCAGGGAAAGGCCCGCCTCTCTGGCCAGAGACCTCGTGGTGAGGTCTTCGGCGATCACTCGCAGTCTTACACGCGTGTCCTCAGCATGGCGAGCGAGGAGTTTCAGATTCACCAGATTCCGCATACTGCGGCAACTGGCGGGAATGAACAGGAGTACCCTCCTCGATTTGGTGGCCTCCAGCTTCTCCCTCACAGTGTTGATGTTGTCCCACTGCTCTAGGGCTATCCTCTCCGTCAACCCAGTCTCCTTCTACGCTCGACCATGAGTCGCAACCTACCGATACGTGAGCACCTTCCACACCTTCCGTGCCCGGCCCCACACCGGTGACATGGACCATCGCACTCAGTCGAATTCGTCGCCGGCGGCTCATGCACCACACATCTAGAGCCATCCCGACCCAACCAGGCGCGAAGCCATCGCCATTCCTTGAGCAGGTCATAGGATAGCATCGCACTGTAACTACGTCAAATGGGGACGCGCATGCGCGCGAGGAGGACGGGCGGTCGAATCATGCTTCCGCTCGACCGGGGAGGGCACGAGGCACGCGCCACGGCCCGTACCCGCCTGAGAAACTTGTGTGGCCGCGACTGACGGACAGTCGTCTGCACTCGGCACAACAGCACCCCGCCACCAGCCTGCCCAGCAAGCCAACGGACCGGCGCGCAAGAGAAAGCGGCGTGGCCAGGCTCCAAGCCCGCCGGCCACGCCGCCATCGCCAACGCCGTCACTACACCGGAACAGACGCGCAAGCAGACTTCGCTTCAAGCGCGACTCGGCTCACCGCACGGTGCAGGGTCTCTAAGTCGAACGGAGGTAGCCCCTAGCTCTGAGGGCGTCCTTAAGCAGAGCATCAACACGGGACGGCCGCGCCCTCTCCGAGTGGGCGAAGATCGCTAGGCAGCGTACTCCCAGGTCGTTAGCCCTGCGCGAGTCCCCAACCCTATCCAACAGCGGAACAACGTCCTTGGGTCCGAAACAGGTGATCTGTGGGTGGCGCGCGAAACGCAGTCCTTGGCGCCACTCGGGACAATCCAAGACCTGTTGCAGGGTGCTCATGCCCTCCTCGGCTCCGCATAGGTACACCCGCCAAGGCACCGTGTCTTGGCCCACGCCCTTGACCGCGGATCGCAAGCTCACGGCCCAAGACCACATCTGCTCCAGCAGCTCCTGTTCCACCCTCTCTGCCAGTTCCGGGTCTAGTAGACCTCGCCGGTGTTCCCGCTGCAGTCGCCGCGCGTCGGCCGCAGGCATGCTCAAGGCATCCATTACCTTGATCAGCATGTCTTGCACGCCCCCGGGAACGCGCTGGCTCGCCGCCACCCGTCCATCCATCACTCGAAACACGTCGGTATGTTTGTCGTCCAGCAGAATGCCGATCGCCTCGGGGGCGGGCAGGCAGACGGCCATAGCCTGCAAGAGAGGCACAAGTCTCACAGGATCCAGGTCCAGATCGCTGGCGATCCCCCGCAGATACCGCGCACGCTCGCGATGAACGAGCGAGAGGAAGATACCGAGGCTCAGTTCCTGACCTCGAAAGCCCAACGGATGTCTGACACGTTGCCCGTCCATGCGAGCCTCGGTCACGCAGGAGTAGATGACCTCGACCTCAGAAGCACTGACGTCTCCCTCCTGCTGAGAGAGCACGAACGCGACTGCTCGGTCCAGTGCGCCGCGCAGTTCCTGGGCATCGACCCTACGCTCGGGCTCACGCCTACGGTGTGTGATCGTTCCGCCGGCCATCACCGACCATGAGTCAGGAACGGCCACGAGACCATAGTCGGCGACTACTCGGTATCCCAGCGCAGACTCCGTTGATCGCTCTGCTTCGGAGACAGCGCGCTCACACTGATCCGAGACGGACTCTATGGCATCGGCAGTGCGATAGCCCCCCCTGTTCTCACGCGCAGCCCCGACGATCACCGCGGAGTGGGGCTCCAGCTCTACCAGCAGCACCTGTATCCACTCTTCCCCGATACTGATCAACACACGATATGGGCTGACAGATAGCCGCCGTTTGCCGTCCGTTCTCAACCATCGCCATCTCATAGGCGACACATCCTATGTGTACGAGATGATGAGCTGATCCACCTGCTCAAGCGCCGCATCCAACTTGGAGGCATCCTTGCCTCCCGCCGAGGCGATGCCGGGACGTCCACCCCCGCCCCCGCCCGTCACGCGGGCAACAGCCTGCGCCAGCTTTCCGGCGTGCAGTCCTGTAGCCACCAGATCGGAGGTGATGGCCACGACGAAGGCCGGGCGACCACTGATCACCGCGCCGAGAACTACCGCGGCCGAGCCCAGCCGTTCCCGGAAGCGATCACTCATTGCACGCAGACTGTCCATATCCGAGGCTTCGACCCTGGCCGCCAGGACTTTGACCCCTTCGACCTCACGAACCTGGGAAAGCAGGGCGTCAGCATTCCTGGCCGCAGCCTCCGACCGAAGGCGCGTCAAATCCTTCTGCTGCTGCCGCAATTGACCCATCAGGCTGTCGGCCCTCTCGTCAACGTCGGCCACATCGCTCTGCAGGATGTCCGCCGTCTTGCTCAGGAGTCTCAGCCTGTCTCGCACGTATCGCTCCGCGCCACGCCCTGTCACCGCTTCGATACGTCTCAGACCGGAGCCAATGCTGGACTCACCCGTAATGGCGAAGGACCCGATCTGGCCCGTAGCGCCGACGTGCGTACCCCCGCACAGTTCGCAGGAATAGTCCTCCCCGATGTCCACCACGCGGACCGTATCACCGTACTTCTCTCCAAACAGGGCGATGGCCCCGCCTGCGACGGCTTCATCGTGACCCATGACATCGGTTCCTACACGCATGTTGGCACGAATGCTGGCGTTCACGATGCTTTCGATCCGCTCCATTTCTTCCGCCGTCAATGGAGCCAGGTGCGAGAAGTCGAATCGAAGTCGGTCCGGGGCGACCAAGGATCCGGACTGCTGCGCGTGCGAACCCAGGACCGAACGCAGAGCTGCGTGCAGCAAGTGGGTCGCAGTGTGGTTGCGGGCAACATCCAGTCGAGACTCCGCATCTACTTGGGCCGTCACGATGTCCCCTACACCTATTCGGCCCTGCACAACACGGCCACGGTGCACGAAGGCCTCGGGCACCGGCTTGCGCGTGTCCAGGATCTCGATGCGTCCTGCTGCTCCCTCAATGAAGCCCGCATCACCCACCTGACCGCCTGACTCACCATAGAAGGGAGTCTCCGCCAGAACGATCTCCACGTCTTCGCCTGCCTCGACCATCGCCACGGGCTTGGCATCCCTCACCAACGCCACGACGCGGGTTTCCGTACGAAGACACTCGTAGCCCTTGAAGGTGGTGGGCACCAGATCCAAGCTCCGGTACAGCACCTCATCCTGCGTGGCCTCGAAGTGCCGGGCCGCGCGCGCGCGTTGCCTCTGAGCCTCCATGGCCTGCGCGAATCCTGTCTCGTCCACGCGCATCCCTCTCTCAGCGGCGACGTCGCGGCTTAGCTCCAGCGGGAAACCATATGTGTCATAGAGCTGGAACGCCTGATCGCCGGGAAGGGTTCGCCCCCCTTCCGATGCGATCTTCGTCAAGACGCCATCCAGCCGGTCCAGGCCGACGGCCAAGGTCTGCAGGAAACGCTCCTCTTCCTTGTGGATCACCTGGCGGACGAACTCCGCTCGAGCCACCAGCTCCGGGTATGCCTCCCCCATCATGTCCGTCACAACTCGCGACATCTCGCCCAGGAACGGCCGGTCGAAACCCAGCAGTCTGCCGTAGCGAGCGGCCCTGCGCAGAATCAGGCGAGTCACGTAATTGCGCCCCTCATTACCCGGCAGGACCCCGTCGGAGATCAGGAACGTGAGCGCCCTGCTATGGTCTGCGATGACGCGATAGGAGACGATACGCTTCCGCACCATGGTCTCATCGTGCCCAAGCATCTCCTGAGCGCGCCGTATGATCGGCTGGAACAGGTCAGTACCGTAGTTCGTGTCCACCCCCTGTATGACGGCGGTGATGCGCTCCATCCCCATGCCTGTGTCGATGCTCGGCCGGGGCAACTCGATCATGCTGCCGTCCCCTGCCTGATCGAACTGCATGAAGACGAGATTCCACAGTTCCCACCAGCGCTCACAGTCGATGGACAGATTGCAGTCGGGCCTACCGCAGGTACAGTACTGCTCTCCACGATCGTAGATGATTTCCGAGCAGGGACCGCACGGACCGGTGTCACCCATGGACCAGAAGTTGTCTTTCTTGCCGAGCTTCGTGATCCTCCCCGAAGGCAGCCCCGCAATCTTCTGCCACAGCCCGAGCGCCTCGTCGTCATCAAGGTACACTGTGGGATACAGACGATCGGGGGGTAGCCCCAACTCGCCAACCAGGAACTCCCACGCGAACGCGATCGCCTGCTCCTTGAAGTAGTCGCCAAAGGAGAAATTGCCCAACATTTCGAAGAAGGTTTGATGCCTCTGTGACGGGCCCACATTCTCTAGGTCATTGTGCTTACCGCTCACACGCATGCACTTCTGTGCAGAGGTCGCCCGTCGATAGGCTCTCTTCTCGACACCCAGGAACACGTCCTTGAATTGAACCATCCCGGCGTTGGTGAAGAGCAACGTCGGATCGTTGGCCGGCACGAGCGGAGAGCTAGGCACCACAGTATGGCCATTGCGTTCGAAATAGGATAGGAATGCCCGTCTGATCTCCGCACTCGATGTCGTCACCATGACCTCCCGATCTGTTCTCAGGTCCGCAGTCTCTCAACTATAGGCAAACGGTGAAACAGTGTCAACGGTGCTAGTGCAGCGCCTACAGAAAAGGGCGAGCCACACCGCCGTGGTCCGCCCTCCTGCCCGCACCGCGCGCTGCTATGCGGTCTCTTCCAGTGTCCAGTCCAGGTCCTGCTCATCCTCCGTGAGCAGCCTCGCCCGGCCGCGCCGAAGAATGGCATCCCCGTCAATGATGCACCTTCGCGCATCCTTCCGGGAAGGCACCTCATACATAACATCAAGTAGAGTCTCTTCGATGATGGTCCGCAGACCTCGGGCTCCCATCTTGTAGCGCAGAGCCTCTCGCGCAGTGGTCTCGAGCGCATCCTCCGTGAACGTGAGTTCTACCTGATCCAAGGCCAGCAGCTTCTGATACTGCTTCACCAACGCGTTCTTGGGCTCGACCATGATCTTGACCAGCATCTCCTCGTCCAGGGGATCCACGCTGATGACGACGGGCAGTCGCCCCACAAACTCGGGAATCAGCCCGTAGGCAAGCAGATCGTCCGTAGTGACCTGGCGCAGCAGCTCGGCGGACGTCAACTCGGTGGCACCGCGATCAGCCTCTCCCCGGAAGCCCAGCACGCGCCGTCCTCCGATCCGATCCGAGACGATCTGGTCCAGACCTGCAAACGCCCCCCCGCAGATGAACAAGATGCTGCTGGTGTCGATCTGGAGGAACTCCTGGTGGGGATGCTTGCGCCCGCCCTGAGGCGGCACGTTCGCAACCGTACCCTCGAGGATCTTGAGCAGCGCCTGCTGCACCCCTTCACCTGAGACATCCCTCGTAATGGAGGGGTTGTCGCCGCTCTTGCGCGCCGTCTTGTCTATCTCATCTATGTACACGATGCCCCTTTGGGCACGCGGGATGTTGTAGTCTGCCGACTGAATCAGACGCAACAGGATGTTCTCCACATCCTCCCCGACATAGCCCGCCTCGGTCAGGGCAGTGGCATCGGCGATAGAGAAGGCAACGTGCAGAATCCTGGCCAGTGTCTGGGCCAGGAGTGTCTTGCCGCACCCGGTGGGTCCTACCAGGAGGATATTGCTCTTCTGCAGATCGACTTCATCGAGGCTGCCCCCTGCGGTAATGCGCTTGTAGTGGTTGTAGACCGCCACCGACAATACACGCTTGGCCCTCTCTTGACCGATGACGTAGTCACTCAACTGGCTGTATATCTCCTTCGGAGGAGGTATCATGGCCATGGTGAAGTCATCAGGGCTGGCCTCTGCGGTCCGCTCCGTCTCCAGCATCTCCTTGCAGAGATCAACGCACTCGTCACAGATGTAGACGGAGCTGGGGCCAACGATGAGCTTGTCCACCTGATCTGCTGTTCGATGACAGAAGGAGCAATAGCGTGCAGACCGCCCCTCAGTCATCTGTCTCCTCCTCGGCGCCCTTGGCAACAACCGGATGCAGGATTTCATCCACGATGCCGTACTCCACGGCTTCCTGAGCGTTCATGTAGTGGTCTCGGTCGAAATCCTTGCCGATCTGCTCCACGGATTGTCCGGTGTGGACAGACATGATTTCCTGTATCCGGCGCTGCATGCGCAGGAGCTCTTCGGCCTGTATCTTGACGTCGGGCGCATAGCCCGACACCCCGCCTCCGGCCGGATGCATGTGTACCGTGGCATTGGGCAACGCGTACCGACGGCCTTTGGTGCCCGCCGCCAAGACGACGGTTCCCATGCTTGCCGTAGCGCCAACCGCTATGGTCGCGATCGGAGGTCGGACGAGCTGCATGGTATCGTAGATCGCCAATCCCGCGTAGATGACGCCACCCGGACAGTGCACGTAGAGTGATATCTCCTTCTCAGGATCCTCTCTCTCGAGAAAGAGAAGCTGGGCGACAATCACATTCGCAACATTGAAATCGATCGCCGACCCAAGGAAGATGATCCGCTCCTTGAGCAGCAGAGAGTAGATATCGTAGGTTCGCTCCCCTCTTCCGGTTGACTCAATAACGTAAGGAATCCTCATCTGCATCGGATCCGCCACCTCCCCTCGCACTAGGCAATCCCACCATCACTGCGCACAGAGGCAACTCAGATTCCCTCGACGTCGAAACTGTCTTAGGCCTCGAGATCCTCCCCTGCAGGTCCCGATGGGCTCTCCTGCTCCTCGGTTCGCTCCACAGCGGCAACGGTCTGCTCGCCGTCCTCGACCTCACCCACCTCACCGCCTTGCTGCTTTGAGGGTTGAACCTCACCTTGGCCGGTCGCGATCTCGACAAGACGATCAGTTGCGGCTCTGGTATAGAGATCCGAGGTGATGGTAGAAAGCGCATTCGGCCGGGACAGTATCTTCTTCACAGCGCCCGCCTGCTCACCATACGTTGAGGCAAGCCGATCGACCTCCTCCTCAACGTCTTTGTCCTCCACCTTTATGTCCTCAGCCTCGACCAGCTCAGCCAGCACTAGCGATCTCACCAACCGCTCCGTGGCTCCGGACTCCATGCTCTCGCGCAACTGCTCCCGCGTCTGACCGGACATGCTCAGGTAGCCATCCATAGTGAAGCCCTGCCCCTCCAGCCGCTTCTCATAGGCGGATAGCATGTCATCGATCTCATGCTCCAGCGCCACCGCAGGGTATGCCACCGTCGCCTGCTCGATCAGCGCTTCGACGGCCTTGTCCACCAATCGGTGACGAGCATCCTCCTCAAGACGTGTCTGGAGCTTGGCTCTCAGATCCCGCTTCAGATCCTCTAGAGTATCGTAGTCCCCGGCGGACTTCGCCAGCTCATCATCGAGGGCCGGAACTTGCTTCTCGTGCACGGCGTGCAGAGTCACCGAGAAGTCCACCCCTCGCCCCTGCAGGTCCTCCTCGGGGAAGTCCTCCGGATACGCGGTGCTGAACTCCTTGCTGTCTTCGGCCTTGACTCCCACCAGCTCTGCACTGAAGCCGGGAGGGGAACCATCCTCGGTCAGTACGAACTCCTCTGCCTCGGAATCGGCAACCGTCTCATCGCCCATCTTCCCCAGCACACTCATGGTCACCTGATCGCCCATCTCCGCTGCTCGCTCGACGGCTACCCACTCCGACAGGCTCTCCCGGACCTCCCCGAGAGCCTCGTCAACCTGTTCGTCGGTTGCGGTGACCTGATCCTCAGGCTCCACGCGGATGGCGTGGTAGTCACCCAGGTCGACCTCCGGAACGAGAGCCACGGTCACCTTGAGCGACATGGGATCGAGGCTCACGATCTCGAGATTGGCCTGAGTGTACGGCTCCAGGCCCGTTTCATCGAGGGCCTCCTTGTATAGCTCCGAGCCCAGTTCACCGGCCGCCTCCTCCAGCAGGTACTCTCGTCCCACCGTGCGCTCTACTACCTGGAACGGAGCCTTCCCGGGTCTGAAGCCTGGAATCTTGACTCGCGTCGCGAGTTTGCGCGCCACGCGGCGTGTGGCCTTCTCCACGCGCTCCGGCTCCGGCTCAAGCGTGAGGGCAACTTCGCGGACCGCGGTTTCTTCGCTGTTGATTTTCAATGTATCATCGTCTCCTTCCCACCGTCATTATAGCACAAATCAATCCGATGATAAAGCTCCGCTGACAGCACAAAGGGCTGATCTGAGCGACCAGCCCCTTCCCACACGATCAGGAGCGGAAGACGGGATTCGAACCCGCGACCCTCTGCTTGGCAAGCAGATGCTCTACCACTGAGCCACTTCCGCTCGAAGACGCCCGTTTAGCCTACTGAGGTGGGGAAGGAGAGATTTGAACTCTCACGGATTGCTCCACGTGATCCTAAATCACGCTCGTCTGCCAGTTCCGACACTTCCCCTCGTATGCGCCGATGCGTTGCGTGCGCGACAGCCGTACGCGAGTCCCCTCACCGTCTGGCCACGAACCGAACTCCGAGAGACCCAGACGGCCATCTGCGACTATCTCGCACATCCCTAACCAGTATTATACCATGTCGAGCGAAGGTGTCAAAGCGCGCTGCTGAGAGAGCGCTGTCCATCGCCGGCCCCTAGTCGATCACCGGAATGCACAACCTGCTGAGGGCATGCATCCCAGGTTCTCGTCCCCACCCGTCTGAGCAAACCGCGGGGGGTGCTTGGTGCGCGCTGACCACAGGGCCACCTACCGACACCCTCGGGCGGCCTCGCGTTGACTCATGGGCCGACGTATGCTATGATCCTTGAGGCTGTCCCTTCGGCCACCCCTGCCGCGCAAAGCGGCGGGCTGCGAAACGATCGAGGGATCATGCTGCACGTCTGTCGCTAGGCCACCGACTCCCCACTAGCAACGATAGGTTGTGACACAAGGACGAAGAGATGACACCGAAGAGGTACAGGATTATCGCCAACCCCGTCGCTGGCAGTGGATCCGGGCGACGCGCCATCCCCCGGATCCAGCGACTGCTCACCGAATGGGGCCTCGATTTCGACCTCGTGCGCACGGAGTATCCCGGGCACGCCACTGAACTTGCCCGACAGAGTGCCATTGCGGGCTACGACGTCGTCGTCGCGGCCGGAGGTGACGGCACGTCCAACGAGGTCATAAACGGATTGATGGAAGCCAAGGAAGCGGGCAGGAGCTCGGTCGTCATGGGAGTCCTGGGCGTCGGGCGGGGCAGTGATTTCGCGAACGCCGTCGCGATCCCCGCCGATCTGGAATCCGCCTGCCGAACCCTGGTCGAGGATCGTAGGCGCATGATTGACCTCGGAAAGGTAGTCGGCGGCAAGTACCCTCAGGGGCGCTACTTCGGCAACTGCGTGGGCGTCGGCTTCGATGCCATCGGAACCATAGAAGCTGCCAAGCTACCCCGACTGGGCGGGTTCCTGAGCTATCTGGTGGCGGTACTCAAGACCATCTTCCTGTACTACAACGCCCCACTCGTCACCATCGAGTACGACGGACAGACCCTTACCCAGCCCTGCTTGATGGTCTCGGTCATGAACGGGCGGCGGCTGGGCGGTGGTTTCATCATGGCCCCAGATGCCGAGCCCGATGACGGTCTGTTCGACCTATGTATCGCCCACGCGGTGAGTCGCGTCCGCGTGTTCACCCTGATACCCCATTTCTTCCGAGGCACACAGGCCAGCCAGGAGCCCATCAAGACCGGGCGGGCGGCGCGGATCTCCATTATCGCGGTTGGGGGATCTCTGCCAGCTCAGACCGACGGAGAGATACTCTGCGTCGACGGGCAGCGTCTGGACATAGAGATACTGCCGCGCCAGATGGAAGTCGTCTGCGGGTCTCCGGGGGGGAACTCATGACGCTCGCTCACAGTACGGTGGTAGCGGCCTTCAAGGGCCTGACCAACCTTGTCTGCCGTATCGACGATGAGCAACTGAAGAAGGTGCCGGATCGCGGGCCGCTCATCATCGTCGCCAACCACGTGAACATGCTGGAGATTCCGCTGATCTACGCTCGCCTGCTTCCGCGACCGGTGACCGCTCTTGTGCGTGCCGATCGCTGGGAGAGCGCAGGGTATCGTTGGTTGCTCAACGTGTGCGGGGCGATCCCGCTGCGCAGAGGTGAGGCCGATCTGACCGCCGTGCGCAGGACGATCGACAGACTGAAAGAGGGAGATATCGTCATCATCGCCCCCGAGGGAACGCGCAGCGGCCATGGGCGTTTACAGAAGGCCCATCCGGGCGTCGTGCTTCTCGCACTGCACAGCGGCGCCCCGGTGCTACCCCTCGTACACTTCGGCAGCGAGCACTATGGCGACAGACTGCGTCGCTTGCGCCGCGCCGAGTTCCACATCCGGGTCGGGCGGCCGTTCAACCTCGATCCGGGCGGTCGCCAGGTTACGCGGCAAGTACGCCGCCAGATGGTCGACGAGATCATGTACCAGATGGCTGCCCTGCTCCCCCCCGCCTACCGGGGCGTCTATTCGAACCTGGGCGCGGCCACCGAGCAGTATCTCGCCTTCCAGGATGACCCGGGGTAGACTGAACAGGCCCGCGGTGCCGGACCTACAAGATCCCGCGCAATCCAAGACCCCCACTCGTCAGGAGACGTACTCCACCGGCTCATCCACCACTATCGAATGATCGCTACCGCACAGACAGCCACCACACCCGAGCGTCCACAGAGCTCCCGGGAATGCTGGGCATCCCGATTGTGCTACTCGCGGCGGTTGTGTGTACGCCAGCCGATCGCAAGGAAGGAAGCTCGCACGGTCGAGGATTATTCCTGCCTTGCGCATCAGCACGCTCGAAGCCAACCTCATCTAGTAGGATGAGTGTGCCCGGAACGCCTCCCACATGGCCACGAAGTTCTCGGGAGGCACGTTGGCCTGGATGACATGGTCCGCTGCGAAGACGAATCCCCCTCCCGGGGCCAGAGCATCTATGTTTCGCTTGACCTGATCGCGAACCTGATCCGGTGTTCCGGAACTCAACACTCCTTGAGCGTCTACGCCGCCACCCCAGAAGCAAAGGTCTTTGCCGAACTCCCGTTTCAACTCTAGGGGATCCATGTCCGATGCACCCAACTGGATTGGATTCAGGACATCGACACCAACCTCGATCAGGTCTGGGATCAAGGGCCTGACGGCACCGCAGGAGTGAAGGAGAACTTTGACTTCAGGATTCGCTTGCTTGACCGACGCATACAGTCGTTTGTGTCGAGGCTTCACGACTCTCCGATAGGTCGCAGGCGATATCAACAGCGAGTGCTGAGAAGCGAGATCATCGGACGCATTCACCAAGTCCACAAGCCCTCTCAACTCCCCCAGCGCTTTCGCCCAGTAGGTAGCCTGTATCTCAACAAGCTTGTCTAGTATGCGACCCGCCACTACCTCATCAACAACCAGGTCCATGAAGCCTCGGCTGTATCCGCGAAGCCAGGCGTACTGCTCCAGAATGCCAGCCGTGAAGCCCTGAAGCACAACCACCTTGCCTTTGTCTCGGGCGGCCTGAGCACGCTCGCGAAGACGCTCGTAGTGCCATGGGTCCTCCGGATCAGGCCACTCGTGTGAGTCCAGGCTCTTCTCGAGGTTCTCGACATCCAATGGGCTGCGCCACACGTCGTAGTACAAACCACCCTCGACGGGCATCCTGTAGGACACTCCCCACTGATCGGTTCGCACCCTGTACTCGTCTTCCAGTAACAGTGGATACCTTTCTCCCATGGTGGATCGCCTGGGAACATGGCGTACGTCGGCTTCTAACTCATCAAGAAAGTCCTCGTGTAGCTCACTGCTCTGCGAGAACATCTGCCGCGCCTTCGCAGACTTCTCTGGCAATCTCATCGCCGCGCGCAGCTTCGGGTAGATGAGCACGTGCACGCCTGTCTGCGCCGTGCCTCCCAGGTCGTACGGAACGCGGTCGGGTTCCTTGTGATCTAGAGCTGTGAGAACACGTTGGCGAGACTTCATAATGCATCGTTTCTCAACCGAGCTTCGTCGCCATCTGGACTTCTTCCGTAGCCTCTCGGGAAGATCCGGCAGCCAATCCCGACAAGGGGTAGTCCCCATACTGCCGCGCCGCCTCGTACATGGCCACCAGATTCTCGGGCGGCACGTCCGCCTGGATGTCCTGGCTGGGAGTGAAGACGTAGCCGCCGCCAGAACCCAATGTTGTGATACGCTCTCCCACCTGCTCCCGGACTTCCTCCGGTGTCCCGAAGGGGAGCACCGTCTGGGTGTCGGCACCTCCACCCCAGAATACCAGTCTATCTCCGTATTCCTTCTTCAGCCGCCGGGGCTCCATGCCCTCAAGGTTGACCTGCAAAGGATTGAGTATGTCCACGCCCATCTCGATGAAGTGTGGAACCAGGTCAAAGATCGACCCGCACGAATGGAACAGCACCTTCCAGTCTGTGTTCGCGTGGATCCAGTCGAACGCGCGCCTGTAGTGCGGCACGATCAGGCCTGCGAAAGTGGCCGGAGCAATGAGAGGTCCCTTCTGGGTGCCGTAGTCCTGGTAGATGGCGAAGATGCAGACGTACGGTCCCACCGCCTGGGCCAACTGCTTGACCTGCTCCAGGATCGCCAGGCTCTTCTTCTCGTGAAGCTCGTACACTCTGCCCGGATCCCCGCCCATGGCGAAGAGCCAGTTGGTGATGGACGTGTCCCAGCGGATGTTGTCCACCAGATCGACGATGAGCGCCCTGTCCGTCGATTCGTACAGGCTTCTGGCCACCTCCTGCCGAAAACGAAGGTCCTCCTCGCTCAACAAAGGGAACTCGACCCGCTCCGGATGTGGCGGCGCGGACAGAGCATCCAGACCGCCCATGTCCGCTTCAGCCACGTCCAGGAAGTAGGCTTCGTTGCTGGGCATCCTGCCTACTGCCTCTCCATCCACCGTCAGGAGCAGACTGCCGTCGCTCTCCTGCCTTGCGTCGAACCCCACCGGCATTTGCACAGGTGTACCATCACGCAGCCGCCAAGGCTTCCATGCGTCGATGGGAATGCCGAAGCGGGGGCACAGCGAGGGCACCAGCATGGTGTCCACGCCCAGCGCTTCGATCACGTCGTCCTCCACGCAGGCCATCATGCCGAAGATGTCGAACACCCGCACCCGGTCGACCGGCAGTCCCAGCAATCGCTTCAGCCGGACGTAGGCCACGACGTTGATACCGCTCGCCGCCGTGCCTCCCAGATCGATGGGGACCCGATCGGGCTGCTTGCCATTGACGGCCGCCAGCACACGTTCTCGCGAATTCAATGCTCTCGCCTAGAAACGGAATCTCCGCGCCTCGTCCAGCATGGCCATGACGTTCTCGACCGGCACATCTGCCATTATCGAATGGTCGCTGCCGCAGATATACCCACCGCCCTTGCCCAGTACCCTAACCCTCTCCCGCACCTCGGCCCGCACATCTTCCTCCGTGCCGCTTGGCAGAGTACTCTGAGTACTGATGGCTCCATAGAACGCCAGGTCCCGCCCGTATTCTCGCTTCAACACCTCCGGCTCGTTCCCCGGCAGGTGAACCTGCACCGTCTCCCACACATCCATACCGATGTCGATCATGTCCGGCAGGACTGGCCGGAAGGTCCCGCATTCGTGCACCCATACTTTCAAGCCGTAGCTCTTGCCGAGCCCGTAGATACGGGCGTAGCTCGGCTTGAGATACCTGCGCCAGTGATCGGGCGAGATCAGCATGCCGGTCTGGCCGGCAAAATCATCTCCGAAGTAGAATACGTCCACCAGGCCCCGCGTGGCCTCCAGGAGACGCTCCGCGAAGGCCAGGATGAACTCCTCCACATGCCGGATGCCTGCCTCGATCAGGGCAGGCGCCGCGTGCAGATCGATCAGTGTCTTCTCCATGCCGAACAGATCGAATAGAGAACAGAGCAGTGGAACCCACGGAGCACCCGAGCGAGCAGCCGACAGCCTCGACTGCCCATCTGCGGGGATGACATACTGGATCTTGACGAACCTAGCCACGTCCTCCGGCACAGTGCGGAGTACATCGGCAACGACCTGATAGTCGAAGTCGTCGGGGTCGGGCCAGTCGAACCCATCAACGTCCGCCACCGATTCCGCTCCGGCCAGAGGATATCCGCCCCGAGCAGAACCGTATCCCGCCCCGTCCGCCCCTTCGACTCTCACCACATTGCCCCATATGTCCCGACCCGGCTTCGCGTATCCACCCGTGTACACCGGCCGTGCTTCCTGGAGATCGAGACCCAGCGCCTTCCGCAACGCGAAGTTGTCCTCAACACCAAAGTGTTCCAACCAATGGTCGATGGGCTCAAAGCCCATCACGTGAACCGGAACAGCGTCAGGCTGTTCGTGATTCAACGCCTTCAGCACCCGCTGACGGGCACCACCCCTGGCCATACCGTTCGGTCCCCCTTTGCCAACCATCATCCGACCATGTCCATGAAGCGATTGTGCTCTTCGTCCGACATGCATATAGTCCGCTCCGCAGGCACGACCCCACCCGCCCTCACGTCTCGAACATAGGACGTCAGGGCCTCGACGCCCAGACTGTACAGATCATCATACTGCTTGGCCAGGCGAGGTGCTACCGGCTGGGGCAACCCCCAGATGTCCATTGTCATCAGGCCTTGCCCATCACACCCAACTCCAGACCCCGTCCCGATAGTGGGGATTTGAAGGCGCTGCGTAATCACCTCGGCTACTCTGTCAGGCACACATTCGACCTCCATGGCCCACACGCCCGCATCTTGGAGCAGCAATGCGTCCCGCAAGAGTTGGGCAGCAGTCTCGGCCTTGCGTCCCACGACTCGGTAGCCGCCGATGGCAGCGATCTGCTGTGGAGCCATACCGATGTGTCCCATACAGGGAATGCCCGCCTGCACGACGGCACGGATACGATCCACCATGATGCCTGCGCCCTCGATCTTGATGCAGTCCACGCCAGCCTTCATGTACTCGATACCGGCCCGTATCGCATCTTCGTTGCTCGCCTGGTAGGTGCCATAGGGAAGCGTCGCCGAGAGAAGGGCGCGCTTCAGAGTCTCGGCGATAGGCCTCAGATAGATGAGCACCTGTTCCATCACTGATGGAAGCGAGCGAGTGTATCCCATGATGGACATAGCAGCGACGACAGCACCTGCTCCAGCCATGTCGGCTGTGGAAGCATCGACGATCCTGGCTGTGGCAACATCATTCACCGAAGTGAATGTGATCTTCTCCCTTCCCTTCTTGGCCTGTATATCACGAATCGTAAGCTTTCTATGCTCCACCACGCTCCACCTCGCAGCCACCTACTGTATCATGCCCATGAAACGTTCGAACTCGTCGTCCTTGATACTGAAGGTCTGTTTGCTCGTGGGAAAGTCAGAGCTTCGCACTTCGCTACACCATTCATCCAACGCCGTCAGCATGCGGCTCTCGAAATCGGCATACGTGCGCAAAAGCATAGGGGACATCGCCTCAGGCATACCTAGAACGCTGTGTGTTGTGAGTAGCTGACCATCGCACCCCCTGGTGCCCCCGGACCCGACCGTGACAAGATCCGTCCTCTGCCCGATGGTCACTGCCACCCGATGAGGGATGCCCTCCAGGATGAGAACGGAGGCCCCAGCCTCCTCAAGCTCCTGGGCTTCTCTCACCAACTGAGCGGCCTCCTCGGCAGTCTGTCCAAGGGATGATCGCCCACCCATGATCCTACGGTAGTGAGGCGTCGCGCCCAGATAGACTACACAAATGATGCCGCTTCTGCTGATCGAGCGAACGCGATCAACCGAGCAGGCGAGACCCTCTAGCATGACCGCGTCGGCACCCGCTTTCATGATCTTGGCTGCATTGCGGACTGCCTGCCCATCGGAGACCTGGTAGCTCCCAAACGGCAGCGAGCCCACAATCCAAGCACTCTCGGCTATCCTGCAAACCCCCGTAAGGTAGAAGAGGGCCTCATCCCACGTGACTTGTGAGGACATCCGGTACCCCAGGAGCGTGGTAGCGATGCCCCAATCGCTGACCAAGGCCACTTCGATCCCGGCCGCCTCTATGAGTTTGGTGGTCACGTAGTCATAGGCCGTGGCCACTGCGATCGGTTCGCTGCGCTCTCTCATCCTCTGCAGGTCACGAATGGTTAGCTTCCCTCTCGGCACGGCTTCGGACACGTTCCTAGCCCTCCTCTCCACGATTGACCTGGTCGACAACCCGGCGGATGAACTGCAGCGAGGCCACATCATCGCCGCCAGGCACGTATTCCAGACCCACGTACCCATCGTAGCCGGCGCGTCTGGCTGCACTCAGCACGTTCGTGAAATCGATCTCGCCGGTGCCCGGCTCGTGCCTCCCGGGCACATCAGCCAGGTGTATGTGCCCGACCAATCCGATGTTGCCTGTCAGGTTGCTGATCAGATTGCCCTCGTTGATCTGCATATGATAGGCATCGAACAGCAGGCGGATCGCTGGGCCACCCACCTCCTGGATGATCTCGAACCCTTCCTGCGAAGAGCCAATGAAGTAGCCCGCGTGATCGACCAACGTGTTCAAGGGCTCCAGCAGAAGCGTGATTCCTTCATCCTCAGCTATCGGCGCCGCCTCTTTCAACGCTCTGACTATGTTGTCGCGCTGCACCCGGTGCTGGGTCCTTCCCCCCCCATCGCCAAGGTAGCTGTACCAGGGCTCACCAGCCCCATGCGGCACGTCCTGAACGTGGACCGTCATCCGTCTGCAGCCAAGTTGTCGGGCGACATGGCACGATTCCCGCACCCCCCGAACGAAGGCCGGGATGGCATCCCCGTCGAGCAAGCACACTGGAGGATCGAGATTCAGGTTCACGATTTCCAGACCGTGATGCTCCTTTCGATCCATGATGGCGGCTAGGTCCTTGTCCTTCCACCCCCAGATTTCGAAGGCCGGTAGACCGGACTCCGCGACTGAGTCAAGACGCTCCAGCAGAGGCCGACGCGTGAAGATGGTCTCGATGCACACCGAAAGCTTCAAAGTTCCCTGCCCTCCTAGTCGTCAACTCATCCTCACGGACCCCAGACCGTCCCCAATGAAAGCTAGCGATATCTGTCACTTCGGGCTCATTCCCATACAGTGAATGGCTTCCACCAGTGGTCCCGCGGCAGCCATCGCTGCGCTGTCGATGACCAAGCGCCCTCACAGATCCGGCTGCAAGCCAAGCCGTGAGGGATCTTTGATCCCATAGCCAAGTTCAGCCCCACCACTGACCATCAACTCCACCCCGGTGATGAAGCTTGCACCGTCACTCGCCAAGAACAGGCAGGCGTGACCAACCTCTTCGACGGTTCCGCTGCGCCCAGGCCACTGCCAGCTATCAACCAGATTGTCCAGCTCCTGTGGATTCTCCGACTGCGCAACTGCGCAGGCACGACTGTGCGACAGGATATTGCCGGGCAGAACAGCATTCACCCTTACGCCATGGCGCGACTCATCGATGGCTAGCGCCTTGGTGAACGCACTGATGCCGCCTTTGGTCGCGCAGTAGGTGGTGGCTAGTCGTTGCCCAATCACCCCGACCAGGCTACCCATGTTGATCACGCTGCCCCCGGTCTGTCGCAGGTGGGGTAGGGCATACTTGCAGGCAGCAAGATAGCTGACCAGATTCCACTGGAGCAGTTCACTGAACTCTTCTATTGAGAATTCGTCGATAGGCTTGTTTGGTGGATGGCTTCCGGCATTGTTGATCAGGCAATCCAGTCGTCCATATCGTCCAATCGTTCTGTCAACCACCTGTCTGATGTCCTGCGGTTGCCTGACATCGCAGGGCTCGAAGTGGCATTCGCCAGGGCCTCTGGCGGTCAATGCCGATGCCAGAGCCTCACCAGTCTCCCGGCCACGGG
>Ga0180432_10002127_pt1 | contig 30062 bp, 29 predicted proteins | sample SS_ome_10_FD_132414 | JGI IMG/M metagenome (GOLD analysis project Ga0180432, IMG submission 132414) | Hypersaline lake sediment archaeal communities from the Salton Sea, California, USA - SS_1_MS_2 metaG | ecosystem: Environmental > Aquatic > Non-marine Saline and Alkaline > Hypersaline >...
AAACGAAGTAAATGCCTCTATCCTTGCTGGTTATATCAAGCCGATGCTGCCAGAAAGAACAGCTATAGAGTCATTGGTTGAAATTGATCGCATCTTTTATATCGATAAGGAAATCAGAAAAGAAAAAGGTGCTTGGGAAAAGGACATACTACTTGCTTTGAACCGCCATGGAAAGCAACAATTTCGGAAAAGGAAGTTTAACTGGAAGGGAGATATGTTTGAGCTTGATGCTGCCAGTCCCGAGGATGGCAAAATTAAAGTCGGTATTGACATCAAGCGAGTGGAAGCGAGAAGAGATATTCACAAAAGATGCGATGAGATCTTTACCAAAGCTGAAAAATTCAAAGGAGTATTTCCACGTGCTTCATTTGGAGCGGTAATATATTATCCTTTTGTAGAGGAACAACAGAACATCAGGGATAGACTAAGGTCAAGTAATATCGATTCAGTCGTTTTCGCGTCTGAAAAGGAAACTTCTATAACTCAAGCGGTAAAATTGTTATTGGGCAAGGTGAAATGGAAAAAGTGACCCAACAAATATCCGATTCAAATATCCACACTACGCACCGATTGGTGCTCGGGGACGCTCGGGAAATGGGGTTCCTTGATGATGGATCGATTCACTTGGTTGTGACTTCCCCTCCTTACTGGAACCTGAAAAAGTATAATGAACATCCCGAGCAACTCGGCAACATGGATGATTACGAGGAGTTCTTGGGGGAAATTGAGAAAATATGGCGGGAATGCTATCGGGTTCTTGTTCCCGGCGGTAGGTTGGTATGCGTGGTCGGGGATGTATGTTTATCTCGTCGCAGGCATGGCAGACACGTGGTGGTTCCGCTTCATGCGGATATATGCGTCCAATGCCGGCACATCGGTTTCGATAATCTTAATCCTATTATATGGTCCAAGATTTCCAATGCCAGTTACGAGGTGGAGCGAGGGTCGAAATTTCTTGGTAAACCTTATGAACCAAACGCGATCATAAAAAATGATATCGAGTTTATTTTAATGCAGCGTAAGCCGGGAGCGTATCGCAAACCTACGGCTGAGCAAAGGCACTTGAGCCGTATCAGCAAAGAGGAATATCCTCTTTGGTTCCGGCAATTCTGGGATATAACCGGCGCTTCCACCAGGGATCACCCCGCGCCTTTCCCGATCAAGCTGGCGTACCGACTGGTAAGGATGTTTTCTTTTGTGGGCGACACTGTTCTCGATCCTTTTTGTGGTATGGGCACAACCATGGTGGCGTCTTACCGGGCGGGTCGAAATTCCATCGGTGTCGAAATTGATCCGCAATACATCAAATTGGCCCGCAGCAGGTTGAGGAAGGAAATTCCGAGTCTTTTTAAAGACGCGAATATTATCGAAGAGCAACATGCGGCGCAGACGAAATAGCAAGGAAACTCAAACATGGAAAAAGTAGTGGTAAGGCGATGTGAGACTTATGATAAGGATTTCATAAAGTCCATGATCCGGGAGGGGATGGAGGAGTTGGGTTTCAAGCCGACGGGAAAGGCCATTATCAAGCCCAACACCGTTTACGCTCACAAGCGTTATGCCACTATAAGTCCGCACGGAAGGAAAGCGCTTAATCTATTGAAGGCGTGATAGTTCAGGTTCATAAAGAAACTGAGCTTGGAAGTTTAACTTAAAAAAGAGGAAGGAGGAAGAGGCAATGGAATTTTTTAACCCTATTCTTTCAATCGGAGCGGCGGGACCACAATTTATTGTACCGATAGTCATCATCGTTTTCCTGCTCATGAGCATGATAAAAATCATCAAGGAGTATGAACGGGCGGTGGTGTTTCGACTGGGTAAATACGCCGGAGTGCGCGGCCCGGGGATCATTATCATCATTCCGATAATCGAGCATGTCGAGCAGCGTATAGACATGCGCACCATACCGCACGATGTTCCACCGCAGGACGTCATTACCAAGGACAACGTTTCGATAAAGGTCAATGCCGTTGTGTTTTTCCGCGTCATGGACGCTGAAAAGGCGGTCATCGAGGTCGTCAACTGGTACATGGCTACGAGCCAGTTGGCCCAGACCATGCTTCGCAGCGTGCTCGGTGGGGCGGAATTGCAGGATATACTTCAGGAGCGCGAACAACTGAATATGGAACTCCAGAAAGACCTCGATATCCATACCGACCCCTGGGGCATCAAGGTAAGCGCCGTCGAGATCAAGCACATAGACTTGCCTCTCGAGATGCAGAGGAGCATGGCCGCGCAGGCCGAGGCCGACAGGGAGCGTCGGGCGAAGATCATACATGCCGACGGCGAATTCCAGGCGGCGCAAAAGCTTCACGAAGCCAGCGATGTCATTTCAAAAAATCCGGTGGCATTACAGCTTCGCTTCCTGCAAACTCTGGCCGAAATCGCGACAGAGAACAGCTCGACAATAGTATTCCCGGTTCCCATAGACATTCTACGAGCGTTCACGAACCTTATGGAAGGGAAGGGAAGTTCGGCGTAAAAGATTAAAGAGACTTTTTCTGAAAAGCCTCATCGGCTTTGGCTGTTATGCTCAAGCAATTCGCAGTAATTTTAGGGGCAATCCTGGTAATCGAGGGGTTGCCCTACCTGGCCGCTCCGTCATGGATGAAGAAGATGATGGAGCAGGTGCGCCTGCTGCCGGACACATGGTTGCGGATAGCGGGCATGACGGCGGTCGCGGTGGGTTTGGCAATCGTATGGTATGCCGGACACATGGATTAGGATTGAGTTGACGCAGTGCGAATTTCATGATAAACATACTTTATCTTAAAAACTGGTTGCACCCTCTGGTCGGATTACTGCTGACCGTTTTTTCGTCAGGGGGAGAAGCAGAGGGCGTAAAACTCAAGGTGGTCATAGCGGAAGGGGCGCCCAAAGTGGTGGTATCCGGCGAGGGGCTTGGCGTTAAAGTTGCCGGCAGGAAATGGCATCCTGGAAATCGCATCAAGATAAAGACGCGAGGAAAAGCCCTCGATATTGGCGGCAGGACGTTCCGCAAGCCGGTTCGAGTGACCACCGACGCGGATTTCCTGTATGTTGACGGCCGGCAATACAGGGGGGATATAATCGTTCACGGCGGTAAGGGCGGCCTGCTCGTCGTGGATGAGTTGCCTTTGGAAACTTACCTGGTCGGGCTTATAAACGCTGAAGCGCATTCAAGTTGGCCTCGTGAAGCCATAAGGGCGCAGGCGGTCGCCGCCCGATCTTATGCGATGCTTCGAATCGACCGGAGCGGGTCGAGGTCTTTTGACCTGCGAGCCACAGTGGCCGACCAGGTATATCTGGGCAGCGCGCTTGAAGATCCCGCAGCAGCCGATGCTGTGCGAAGCACTCGGGGGGAAGTGTTGAGCTTCGGCGGCCGGGTTGCAAAGGCTTTCTATCACTCGACATGCGGCGGTCGTACCGCCGGTGTGAAAGAGGTTTGGGGAGGGGATTTTCCTTACTTACGCAGTGTCGAATGCGATTGGTGCCAGGAGAGTCCTCGCTACTTTTGGCGTTATCAGATCGATGGAATGAAGATAAGCGCCGCGTTGGCACGTAGCGGTATCAAGGTCGGATCGGTGAAGGAGATAAAAATCGTCGGTAAAACCCCAAGTGGTCGAAACGACAAGGTAAAAATCGTCGGAGGCGGTCGCAATAAAATTATAAAAGCCTCGACCTTGAGAAAAACGCTCGGATATACGAACATATTCTCAACGCGCTTCGAGGTTTTCGAGCCGGATGCGGGGAAATTCCTCTTTATGGGAAGAGGATCCGGTCATGGAGTGGGGATGTGCCAATGGGGAGCAAGAGGCATGGCGGCCCTGGGTAAAAAGTACCGCGAAGTTCTGCTTTATTATTACCCGGGATGCTCCATTATGAAAGCTTATTAGTGGTATGAATATTATCCGGAGGTAGGAACTCATGGGAGAGACGAAAAAAGACCTCGAGAAAAAAGTAACGACTCTTGATAAGGAACGCAAGAAACTCACCAAAGCCAACCAGAAATTGAATCAGAGAGTGCTCGAGCTTTACACTCTTTACAATATCTCGAAAAGCTTGAGCTTGTCGCTGCAACTCGATGAGCTTTTTGAAACCACCATGAAGGTTATCGGGGAAACTCTGAACGTTTCTGAATACAATCTCATGTTGTTGGACGAGGCCACGAATCAGCTTTACATGCAGGCCGTTCACGGTTTTGACGACGACTGCATACGGAAAGCCGTACTCAGCCCCGGAGAAGGTATTCCCGGACAAGTGCTCAAAGACGGTAAGGCCGTCATGGTGGATGACTTGGGTCGGAGAAAAGATTGGGTCTATGCAAAAGGGGAAAAGCCCCTGAAAGGTTCCCACCTCGGAATACCGCTGAAAAGACCCGACGGCGCCGTCATAGGCGTGATGAACGCACACAAGCCCAAGAGGAAATCTTTTAACAAGGAAGATGTCAGGCTGTTCGAGGCCGTGGCGGAGCATGTAGCCGTTGCGCTCGAAAACGCCCGTACGTACCAGAAGACCAGGGACCTTAGCCATCGCGACGACCTCACCGGGTTGTTTAATCGCCGTTATTTCTTCGAGCGTTTTGAGCGTGAGGTCGAGCGCGCAAAACGGTACAACAGGCTGTTCAGTATGATCCTGATGGACCTCGATTATTTCAAGCGGTACAACGATGCTTACGGGCACCTGTCCGGTGACCGCGCGCTGCAAGCGGTGGCAAATGAATTACGCAAAAACATTAGAAAAGTGGACATCCTGGCCCGTTACGGCGGTGAAGAGTTCGTTATCATTCTCCCTGAAACGAACAAGGAAGACGCCGTGCTGGTGGCGGATAAATTACGCAGTTCGGTCGAAGAGCTGGGTCTCGGCGCCGCTGAAGGGGGCGATATTCTCACGCTAACCGCAGGCATCGCCAGCTTGCCGCTGGACGCCACCGAAGCGTTCGATTTGATCGAAGCCGCCGATAAGGCCATGTACATGGGTAAGGCACAGGGCCGGAACTGCGTCAGAGCCGCGGCCGACTGATGTGGATGTATGAACGGGAATGCTTACAAGTCTCTTCGACTATCATCTTCCGCCGGAGCTTATAGCGCAGGAACCCGCCGCAGTTCGAGACAAGTCGCGACTTATGACGCTATACCGTTCGACCGGCAGACGCGATCATCTTAAATTTAATGGCCTTCCCGAGTCACTCCGGGAGGGAGACCTTTTGGTGCTTAACGACTCGCGGGTAATTCCCGGGAGACTTTACGGGATCAAGCCCACCGGCGCTCGTATCGCAATAACCCTGATAGGCAAATCGGAGAGTGACGCCCGGCTTTGGCGTTGCCTGGCGAGGCCGGGAAAAAGGCTCAAGCCCGGTACCACGGTCGAGATAGATCCGGACCTGGCCGTGAATTTCATCAAGCGGCTGGAAGGTCCCGAGTGGCTGGTGGAGCTTGAGAGCAAATCGAGTGTCATGGCCGCACTCGAAAGGGCGGGCAGGGCGCCTTTACCGCCTTATATCCGCAGGAAAGATACCGACCCGCGCGAGCCGGATTTACAACGGTACCAGACGGTATATGCCCGACACCCAGGCGCCGTGGCGGCGCCTACGGCGGGGTTGCACTTCACCGCTGAACTGCTCGATCAATTGAAGCAACGCGGGGTATCCGTCACGACCGTCACACTTCATGTCGGGTGGGGCAGTTTTGCGCCTATAAGGAAAGAAAAGGCGCAAGATCATACCATCGAGCCGGAATTTTTCCGTGTCGGCGAAGATACGGCTCGAATGGTACGCGAAACAAAACGTTCCGGCGGGCGGGTGATAGCTGTCGGCACTACTTCCGTTCGAGCGCTGGAAAGCGCTTGTAAAGACGGTGAAATCGGACCTGCGGAGGGAGAGACAGTTCTGTATATATTGCCCGGGTATACTTTTCGAGTTGTTGACGCGATGCTCACTAATTTCCACTTGCCTCGTTCAAGCCTTATAATCCTGGTGGCGGCGTTTGCCGGACGGGAGCTTATACTCGATGCGTACCGTGAGGCCGCGGAGATGAAATACAGGTTTTACAGCTACGGAGACGCGATGTTGATATGTTAGAATTTCGCCTTCAATCCGGCTCCGCCGACGGGCCACGCGCGGGGGTAATCGTTACGCCACATGGCGAAGTGCCGACTCCGTGCTTCATGCCGGTCGGTACCGCTGCGGCGGTCAAGGCAATGGCGCCTTGGGATCTCGAGGAAGTCGGCGCGAAAATGATACTCGCCAACACTTATCATTTATTGTTGAGGCCGGGCGTGGATATTATACGCAGGGCGGGAGGGCTGCACCAATTCATGGGATGGCATGGGCCCATACTTACCGACTCGGGCGGATACCAGGTGGTCAGTCTGGGCGGGAATGTTTGTGTGGACGAAGAAGGGGTCGTCTTTTCCTCGCATATCGATGGCGCAAGAATGAAGCTTACGCCGGAGAACGCCGTCGAAGCGCAGGTCGCCATGGGGGTGGACATTGCCATGTGCCTTGACGAGCCGGTGAGATTGCCCGCCGATAGGGACAAGGTGGCGGAGGCCGGCGAAAGGACGGCGCGGTGGGCGCAAAGATGCATCGAGGCCAGGGATAAATCATCGCCCCGGACGGCTCTTTTCGGTATAGTACAGGGCGGCGAGGATTTCGAGTTGCGCACGGAAAGCGCCCGGCGGCTGACCGATATGGACTTTGACGGTTATGCCATCGGCGGGTTGAGCGTCGGCGAGGATAACGAAACCCTGCATGATGTGACCGCTTATACCGCCCCTCTTTTGCCCTCCGGCAAGCCGCGCTATCTTATGGGCGTCGGCACTCCGGTGGACCTTCTTCGCGCCGTAGGCAGCGGAGTGGATATGTTTGACTGCGTGCTCCCCACTCGAAACGCACGCAACGGCTGGATATACACCTGGGAGGGGCCGTTACGTGTCAAACATGCCGCCTTCAAAGAGGATAACCGGCCGCCGCAGGAAGGTTGCAAGTGTCGTACTTGTGCGAATTTCAGTCGGGCTTACCTGCGACACCTGTACATGGCCGGAGAGATGCTGGCGGGAATGCTAATCACGCGTCATAATCTACATTTTTATATGGCGCTGATGCAAAGGGCAAGGGAAGCGGCGCTGGAAGGCAGGTATGAAGAATTCGCCAAGCCATTGATCGAAAAGATGAAATCAGCATACTCGAAAGATAACCGGGAGGAAAAATAATGACCGAAATTCTTTTAACTCTGATGACCATGATACCTTCACAGGGAGGAGAGCAGGGAGGGGGACTGTTTGCCACATTAATGCCGCTTATGCTCATTTTTGTTATCTTTTATTTCCTGCTTATCAGGCCGCAGCAGCGCAAGACCAAGCAGCACCAGAGCTTCCTGGACAGCCTGGAACGAGGTATGGAAGTCGTTACCAACAGCGGCATCATCGGAAAAGTTACCGGCATAACCCGCACGGTTATAACCATCGAAGTGGCTCCGAAGGTGAAGATGAAATTCGTCAGAAGCGCTATCGCCGGCAAGGCGCCGCAGCCGGGAGAGGAAGCGGAGTCCGCTTCCAAATGAATTCGTTAATCCGGAGTAGGGAGTAGAAACGCAAATGATTCGAAACGTTTATGTCAGATTGGCTATTCTTGCCGTAATAATTGTGGTGGCTCTCATATCCCTTTACCCGACCATGGTACCAAAAGACCCCACGACGGGAGAGGCCATTTTACCTACATGGTGGACGCGAATAAAGGCTCTACCGCAAAAGCGCATCAGCCTCGGTCTTGACCTTCGCGGAGGCGTATACCTGGTGTATACCGTCAAGCTGGATGAAGTCGTCAAGATCGAGGGGCGAAGGGTTATCGAAACGCTCGACAACGAAAGCCTGCGAGAAAAGGGCATCACGGTCAAAGACGCTCAAATATCGGATGACGGCAAGGTGTCCGTCGTTTTCGCCGATACCAAGAGCTTCCAGGATGGCGGAAAGATCGCGAAAGAGGAATTCTCCGAAGATTGGAATATGAGCGTTGATAAAGATAATCCGATAATGCTTATTTTAGAGATAAAGCAGAATGCGGTACGTAAATATCGCGACGAGGCCATTAAGCAGGTTCGCAGGACGGTTTCCAATCGCGTGGACAAGTGGGGACTGGCGGAGGCGAGCGTCCAGATAAAACCGCCCGACCAGATAATCATCGAGTTGCCGGGGATCGAGGAAACGGGTCGCGTGGAAAAGGTAATCAGGGCCCAGGCCAACCTCGAACTCAAGCTGGTGCTCTCTTCGGGCGCATCGAAGGAATCCATACTTCAGGAAAAAGGAGGCCGCATCAGCCGCTACCAGGAGATCATTCCGAACAAGGATTCCACCACCGGCATAGTTCAGGAATACCTGTTGATGAAAAAGCAGCCCGACATAACCGGTGATTGCATCCGTAGCGCCCGGCAGGGTTTCGGCGGCGACTTCGGCAACCAGGCGGTGGTGTTCTTTACACTCAAGCCGGGGGATTCTTGCGCGGGCAAGTTCGCACGGCTGACCGGCGCCAACATCGGCCAAAGGCTGGCTATAGTGCTTGACGGCGAGATTACGAGCGCACCGGTGATACGCGCCAGAATCAGGGACAGCGGCGTTATTGAGGGCAGTTTTACTATCGAAAGTGCCAACGACCTTGCTATCGTGTTGAAGGCCGGCAGCCTGAAAGTGCCTGTTGTCAAGGATCGCGTCGAGAAAATCGGCCCGAGCCTCGGCCAGGATCACATAAAACGCGGCCGCTTCGCAATCATGATAGGCGGTGTGCTCGTTATGATCTTCATGATCGTATATTACCGCTTCGGGGGCGCCGCGAGCGACCTTGCGCTTATTCTTAATCTTGTTCTCATCCTGTCCGCGCTGGCCACATTCGGCGCCACGCTGACCCTGCCCGGCTTGGCGGGTATTGTCCTGACCGTCGGTATGGCCGTGGACGCCAACGTGCTGGTTTACGAGCGGATTCGCGAGGAGTTGCGTACAGGGAAAACGCCGCGCGCAAGCATCGAACTGGGATACAAGCGCGCGCTCGTCACAATACTTGATGCGAATATCACCACTTTCATCACCGCCGTGGTGCTTTATGTCAACGGTACCGGCCCGATAAAGGGTTTTGCAGTCACTCTCATGTTCGGTATTGTTTTCAGCGTCTTCACGGCGATTTTCGTTACGAGAATTCTAATCGACTGGCGGCTCGAAAGATACCCGGATGCCGAGTTAAGCATATAGGGAGTAAACAATGCAGATTATCAAACCAGGAACCAATATAGACTTTGTGGGCAAAATGCAGGTCGCGGTGGCGTTTTCGTTATTGCTTATTGCCGCGACCGCTGTTTTGTGGTTCACCCGTGGCCCGAACCTTGGCATCGACTTCCTCGGCGGCACCGAAGTCGAGATAACATTTCAAGAGGATGTTTCGATAGATAAAGTGCGTAAAGCGCTATCCGAGTTGGAATTGGGCGCGGTCGAGGTCAAGCGCATCAGTGGAGAAAGGGGCGTCAGCCGAACATACCTTATTCGGGTCGAGAAGAAGGAACTGACCACTAAAGACGAGGGTGGGGAAAGCGTTGATGTCGCGGACTTGGTGATAGATACGCTTGGTAAGAAGGTCGCGCCTTATGATAAGAAAATGCTCGGTGTGAGCCTTGTGGGGCCTCGAGCGGGAGCCGATTTGAGGCGGAGAGCCTTTGTCGCCATATTTTTCGCGCTGGTGCTTATGCTTATTTATATCGCCGTCCGGTTCGAGGTGCTGTTCAGCTTCGGCGCGGTTTTGGCGCTGGCTCATGACGTGATCATAACGATCGGGTTTTTAATACTGTCCGGAAAGGAATTCAACCTTACCACCATTGCGGCGCTTCTGACTATAGTTGGATATTCGCTTAACGACACCATAGTGGTTTACGACCGCATCCGCGAGAATATGCGTAAGTATCGCAACAAACCGGCCATAGAGCTTATCAACTCCAGCATCAACGAAACGCTTTCCCGAACCGTTCTAACATCCGGGACGACCCTGGCGGCGGTGACTGCGCTTTTTATCATCGCACGGGGCGCAATTCAGGATTTCAGCTATGCCATGATATTGGGCGTCCTGGTCGGTACTTACTCGTCGGTATTTGTAGCGAGCGCGTTTATCGTATTCTGGCGGCAGAGGGTGGCGCCCGCGCTGGGGCTGGACAAAAAGAAGCGGGCGCGTACTTAAAGCATAAGCGGGAGGAGCAATGCACATTTTCTGGTTGGTGCTGGGGGCTATCGTATATTTCGCCGTCTGCATAGGCGGATTGTTATTGCTTGTCATCGGTCTGCCCGGATTGTGGCTGATAGTCGTATCGAGCGCGGTTTTTGCGTGGGCCACCGGAGGCGCTGCGATTCCCTGGGCGGCGGTGATAGTGTACGGCTTGCTTTCCGCCGGCGCGGAAATCTTCGAAGCCGCCGCAGGGGCTTGGGGAACCAAGAAATACGGCGGATCGAGATGGGCGATGGCCGGAGCGATTCTGGGCGGCATTGTCGGGGCGATTTTCTTCTCGATAATTGGCGCCTTCGCGGGAGCGTTTCTCGGCGCGTTCGCCTTCGAATACGCATCAAACCAGGACTTCAGGCAAGCTACTTCAAGCGGTAAGGGGGCTTTTCTGGCTCGGTTGGTAGCAGTGGTGGTAAAAGCAAGTCTCGCCGTTTCGATGATGATATCTTCCTTTGTGTTTATAGTTACTTAACGGTAAAATGCAAATACCGGGTGATTGAATGACGCGAGCGCCACGAAACCGCACGATAACATTATCGGACGACGAAAAGGAAAAGTATGGTAAAAGCCTGATAAAAGTAAGTGATGCGGTTTCGTTGGATCAAGTACTGAACAGAATTGTTAATCAAGACATTTTTCAAGTGCTGGACTTTTTACCGTCGGAATTTGTAGACCTGCTCTTTATAGACCCACCCTATAACCTGACTAAAGCGTTCAATAAACGTTCGTTTAAGCAGGTGTCAACGGAAAAATATGTGGAATGGATGGACTCTTGGCTTCAAAAAATGACAAGGCTGTTGAAACCTACGGCATCGATATATATCTGTGGAGATTGGCGGTCTTCTGCGGCCATTAATCTCGTTTGCGAGAAGTATTTCAGGGTCAGAAATAGAATAACGTTTGAGAGAGAAAAAGGAAGGGGCGCAAAGAAGGATTGGAAAAACAATTCCGAGGATATTTGGTTTTGTACGGCTTCAAAAGACTATTATTTTAATGCGGAAGCGGTTAAATTAAAGAGGAAAGTAATTGCACCGTATCGCGAAAATGGGGAACCCAAGGATTGGAAAGAAGAAGATGAAGGGAAATACAGGCTGACCCATCCATCAAATATCTGGACGGATATAACCATCCCTTTCTGGTCCATGCCGGAAAATACCCCCCATCCCACGCAAAAACCGGAAAAACTTCTGGCGAAGATTCTTCTTGCAAGCTCAAAGGAAGGAAATGTCGTTCTTGATCCGTTCGCCGGCGTGGGAACTGCGGGAGTTGTGGCAAGGAAACTTAAACGAAATTTCGTTATGGTGGAGGTGGATGAAGAATATTGTCTACATGCCATGAAGAGATTGGAGATGGCTGAAAATTATCCGGATATTCAGGGATATTATGACAAAGTATTTTGGGAAAGAAATACATTGATGGAAATAAAATCCAAGGATAAAAAAGAGGTGAATGCCGGAATTTTGCAATAATGACATCGTTTTTTCTTTCCCGGGTGTTTAATAGATAACCCCATACTTTTAGGGAATAAAAGGCAAATATGATGAACTCGTAAAAACGTCGTTTTCTCACTTTTTGCATACACAAGAAAAAAGAGTTTAAAATGAAGGATGTTGCAGTAAATCGGGTGTGGAAACTTCATCGGCCCGATGAGAAGCTTGTCGAACGGCTGGTGCGCGGTGTGGGGTTGACCGATCCGCTGGCGCGCCTTTTGATAAATCGCGGTATCAGCGAAGAGCATGATGCCCTGGAGTTTCTCAATCCGTTGCTGAGTAATCTTCCGCAACCTGATTCCCTGCCGGACATAGAAGCAGCCACCCAACGAATTATACGCGCTATAAGGGATGGGGAAAACATAGTTATTTACGGCGATTATGACGCCGACGGCATAACGGCCACCGCGTTGCTGGTGAGTTTCCTCGAAAGCGTCGGCGCTCGCGTCGATGCTTACCAGCCCGACCGCATCAAGGAAGGCTACGGACTTAACGTTGAAGCGCTCGGCGAGCTGCATTCTCGAGGCGTCAAGCTGGTTGTGGCGGTGGATTTGGGAGTTTCGGACGCCGACGCGGTGGATTGGGCGTCGTCAAGGGGCTTGGACGTCATTGTGGTAGATCACCACCAGCTTCCGGACAATTTGCCGGAGGCGCCGGCGGTTGTGGTTCCCTTGAGATCGGAAGAAGCCGAGCCTTTCCATCCTTTATGCGGAGCCGGATTGGCGTTTTACCTGGCAGCGAGTTTGAAATCGAGCCTGCTGGACGAAAAGTTCTTCAATAAGGATGAGCCGGATATGCGCCGCTATCTCGACCTGGTGGCGCTCGGTACGATAGCCGACATGGTGCCTCTGGTCGGATTAAACAGGATATTGGTCACGCACGGCCTCAAGGAGCTTGGCGCGGAACGAAGACCGGGAATAGCGGCTCTTAAAGCTCGGGCGAAACTGGATCGCAAAAGGGTCAACGCCGGGCAAGTGGCGTTTCGGCTTGCGCCGCGCCTGAACGCCGCAGGTCGCATGGATGACGCATCCGTGGCGGTAAGGCTGCTGGTTACCGATGACCGCAAGGAAGCTCGTTTATTGGCCGGGCGTCTCGAAGACTTCAACCGGGAAAGGCAACAGGTCGAAACTCGCATACTGGCCGAGGCGATGGATATAATCGAAAAAGAGAATATGAAAGAACGCCCTGCGATGGTGCTGGCATCTGAGAATTGGCATCCGGGCGTTGTCGGGATAGTGGCGAGCCGAATTGTGGATGCTTTTGCGGTACCGGCGGTGGTCATATCGCTCGATGGTAACGATGGCAAGGGAAGCTTGCGCAGTGTGCCGGGAGTGAACGCCTGGCAGGCGATGCATGAATGCCGCGATTGCCTCGAAAGATACGGCGGCCATAAAATGGCAGGGGGATTGTTCATAAAGCGAGATGCACTGGGCGCATTCGGCAAATGTTTCTGCGAAGCGGTTAGCAGGTCGGAGTTTACGGCGCACGCGCGAAAACTGGCTATCGATATGGAACTGGACCTGGATGATATAGACGCAGCCCTGGTGCGCCAACTCGATCAACTTGCGCCGTACGGCGTGGGTAATCCGGAACCGATGTTTTTACTCAGGGGAGTGAAGTGCGAATCCGTCAGGGTGGTCGGAGAGAGACATTTAAAATTCAGAGTTAAATGGGGCCGCAAGGAAATGGACGCCATAGCTTTCGGACAGGTGGATCGCGCGGACACTCTGACCGGGCGGGTAGACCTGGCATTCACGCCTCTGCTGAACTTATGGAATAACTGGGAACGTCTCGAAATCAAGGTGAAGGACTTCCGGCCAGCGGGAACAAACAAAGACTGACAAGAGAAAAAAGTGGTGCCTATGTCAACAAGCCGATTAAAAAAGCGATTGTTGGTGTGTTTATGAGATTGTTGATAATAGCGGAGCGGTTTTTACCGCAACGGGGTGGGCTGGCGGTAAGTACCGCGCGAATAGCCGAAGGTCTTGCCTGTCGAGACGTGGAAGTGCACTTGTTTTGCTTTACCGACAACATCGAGCCGGGCGATCTCGAAAGCGGCAGATGGGAAAACCTTGTGGTGCATCGACTGGGGCGGTTCAAGAAATTCGACCGGACATACATGGTCGCTTGCCGCGCCATCGAGTTGCTGCACCGACGGCATCCGTTTGACGCATTTATCGGGATGTACCTGGTACATGCCGGGTACCTCGCGGCCATGGAAGGTCGCCTGCTGAGCGTGCCCAGCTTGATCATGGCTCGAGGAAACGACGTGGACAGGGAGTTGTGGCGTTCCGACCGGCTGCCTTTTTTACTCGGAGCGCTCGAATGGGCCTCGGCCGTCGGGTGCGTATCAAAGGAACTGGTGGATAAATGCCGTCTGCTGGGCGGTCGCGAGGAAATCTATTGGACGCCTAACTCGGTAGACGCAAAGCGTTTCGAGTCTGGGGATGCCGACCCGGAACTGAAAATATCCCTCGGGCTGGGCAAGGGGTCGGTGGTGGGTTTTTCCGGCGAATTGCGTTTCAAAAAGGGTATACATCATGTTATCGAGGCTGCCCGGCGCATCTCCGAATCGACTCCCGGAACACATTTCCTGCTCGTCGGCGGCGTAAGGGACGATGACCGGAAGGAGTTCGACAAGCTACTCGATGAAGAGCCGTCTCTGAAACAGGTAATAGTAGAGGTACCCTACGAAAAGGATCCGAAAAAGCTCGTCGATTACTACCGCTTGATGGACGTGATATTTCTTCCGAGCTTGTGGGAAGGCATGCCGAACGCGGCGCTCGAGGCCATGGCGTGCGGCATTCCGGTGGTTGCCTCCGATGTCGGAGGTTTGAAGGATCTGGTCGAGCCGACCAAGACGGGTTTTTTATTCCCGCCCGGAGACCTTGACGGCGCCATCGAAGCGCTAACCACCGCGTTGGCTATGCCGTCGGACGTGCGTCGAGCGTTGGGAACTCGCGCCCGCGAAAAGGTGCTCGAACAGTTCACTTCGGAAAAAGAAACCGGCAGGATAATGGAAATACTTGATCGAATCTGCCGCGCCGACACTCGATTCGAACAATGACGTATCAATCCAAAGCGGGCTGATATATGTTTCCGTCGTTTTTGGGCGCCCACAAACTTCGGGGCACACGGGCGATACAGAACGCTCCAATTATGAAAAGCCCCAACCTGTGCAACAACGAAGACAATAGGCTGTAAGCCAGCACCGCCGCTTCCATATCCTGCGGATTGCCAACGCCCTGCGCATAACCGGCCACAAACAATATCATCGCCGCCTGGACAGTGCCCATTCCCATCACGGTTATGGGGATGGCACCGATAAGCCAGACCAGGGGAAGCATTACGCTAAGCTCCAACAACGGAACATGAATACCGAAAGTGCCGAGCGCGTAATAAGTGACGACTATACCCACCAGGGAAGATACGCTTCTTAACAGGATTAACTTCACATACCTGATTACAGGCGCCTCGCGAAAAGAAGCCAGAACCTCATTTTGTTTGACCCACTCGAAACCCTTGCTGCGCGGCAATAATCGCCTGTAAAATCCGATATGCACTGCAAAAAGCGCCCACGAAATTACTATAAATCGCACAAGATGCCCTTCGTCAGAAATAACAAATAATTGATTTATATCGACGCCGGGCAAACTAAAGGCCCCTGCGAGGCAAAGTGCGAGTAATACGTAGTAGTCTATCATTATACAGAAAAGCACCACCGAAGTGGCGCGCGAGATGGATATTTCCTTCCAGCGGTTCATTATAAGCGAGAAACCGCCCTGGCCTACCATGTAGTTCAAAAGCGAGAGCAGGTAGGTAGCTCCCCTTATCCACATCATGCCGCGATAAGTTACGGACGTTCCGAACAAATTAAAAGTATATGCATATACCAGTATGTCCCAGAAAAAATGGAAAAAGAGGCCGAAAATTATAAGCGCCAGGAACGCCGGCAGGTCTACTCGAACGGCTGCCTCCAGGACTTCATCGACCGGAATTCGTTTGAACAGGTATACGAATATCGCCGTCGTGACTATCCATGGCAGCCATTTGCGGATAACGGCGCGCGCACCGTTATCCGACTTGGATTTCTCCATATTCCCCCCATTCAAATGCGGTATATGTCTCTTTCCCCGCCGGCTTATTTATCAGGAGAAAGAATTATCCGTTTTAATTTGCGCCCAACTTTCAATATACATTCATCGGCAGGCATCACTGCCTTTATATCGGATACTAATTCTCCGTCGATTTTAACCGCGCCACCTTTTATTTTACGGCGAGCGTCACTGTTTGATGAAGCGAGTCCGGCTAAAACCATAAGTTCCACAACTGTGAGCAGATCATCATGACGCTCAGCTTCGATGCTGAACGATTCAACATCTTCGGGCACGTCGCGCTTTTTGAATTGAGTCTCGAAATGTTCGGATGCGCTCCGCGCGTCCTGATCCCCGTGGTAACGACGCACGACCTCGGAAGCGAGTTCTTCCTTGGCGGCCATCGGGTGTTTTGAGCCGGATTCGACTTGCGAGCGCCGCCGGTCTACTTGGACAGGCGTAAGTTCGCTTACCAGTGTGTAATATTCCCACATAAGCTCGTCGGATATGCTCATAACCTTGCCGTACATGTCGTTCGGGTGTTCGTCGATGCCGATATAATTTCCGTACGATTTGCTCATTTTCTGGACGCCGTCGGTGCCGACGAGCAGCGGACACGTGATGACGACTTGGGGCTTTTGCCCGTAATGTCTTTGAATATCGCGCCCCACGAGCAGGTTGAACATCTGATCCGTGCCGCCAATTTCGACGTCCGCTTCAAGCGCCACCGAGTCGTAGCCCTGCACCAGCGGGTAGAGGAATTCGTGGATGCTGATGGGCTTGCCGGAAGTGTAACGGTTATGGAAGTCGTCTCGCTCGATCATGCGCGCAACGCTGTAAGTGGCTGCCAGTTTTATGAAATCCGGCACGCTCATCGAGTCCATCCATTCGGAATTGAAGCGTATTTCAGTGCGGTCCGGGTCGAGTATTTTGAATATTTGTTCTTTGTATGTTTCCGCGTTTTTGAGTATTTCCTCACGGGAAAGAGGAGGTCGTGTTTCTATTCGGCCCGAAGGGTCGCCTATCATGCCGGTAAAGTCGCCGATGAGGAATATCACCTGGTGGCCGAGTTCCTGGAACCTGCGCAGCATGTGCATGCTGACGGTATGGCCCAGATGCAAATCGGGCGCGGTGGGATCATAGCCGCATTTGACCCGCAACGGCCTGTCCTCACCGAGCCGCTCCAGCAACTCATCCTCCTGTATGATCTCGACGGCGGATCTTTTTACTATCTCGAATTGTTCTTCAGCGCTTTTCATTTTTCTTCTTTCATGGTTGATTTATTTTAGCGAACCTTCCGGTGAACGCAACGACGCGCGCCTCCTGCATATTTTGCAGTAAGCAACGCCCGTACGGGTAATGCTTACCGCCTGCCCTGCGGACACAGACGTGTGCGTATGCATCCGTATGGAGAAGGCGGCGTTACCATTGCAATCGCACCTGAAAACTATAAAAACCCCTATTGCTTGTCGCAGGCCCCCTCATACGCCCGAGGTTTGAATTTTCAATAAAGTTTGGTATCTTAATATAGTTAAAGGGGTTTTTTCCGAAAGGTTAATTTACTATGCCGGTTTCGAGTGTAGAAAAAGCGATTAAGGATATTCAACAGGGCAAGATAGTTATCCTTGTGGATGACGAGGATCGTGAAAACGAAGGCGACCTTTGCTGCGCCGCCGAAAAGGTTACTCCCGAGATAGTCAATTTTATGGCCAAATACGGACGTGGCCTGATTTGCTTGTCGTTAATCCCGGATGATATCGAGCGGCTTCAATTGCATCCGATGACCCAGCACAATACCAGCCCTTTTCAGACGGCTTTTCACGTGTCCATCGAAGCGCGCCGAGGGGTTACCACCGGTATAAGCGCTCAAGACCGTGCCGTAACCGTACAAACGGCGGTTGACCCCTGTTCCGGCCCCGACGATCTGGTGCAGCCGGGGCATGTTTTCCCGTTGAGAGCCAAACAAGGCGGAGTGCTGATTCGTGCGGGGCAGACCGAAGGCAGCGTCGATCTTGCTCGCCTGGCGGATTTAAGGCCGGCGGGAGTCATTTGCGAAATAATGAAAGACGACGGCACCATGGCCCGAATGCCGGACCTCAAAAAGTTCTCCAAGCAACACGATATAAAAATCGTCACCATTGCCGACCTTATTGCATATCGCCTGAGACATGATTCTCTCGTAACCAGGGAGGCCACCACATGGATACCCACTCCGGATACGGGAGAATGGACGGCTATAGGCTATTCGAATAAGGTAAACGACCAGGAGCATCTGGCGCTGCTCAAGGGAGAGTGGGAGGAGAACGAGCCGGTGCTCGCTCGAGTGCATTCCGAATGTCTTACGGGGGATGTTTTTCATTCGCTGAGATGCGATTGTGGAGACCAGTTAAACAGCGCGATGAAAATGATCGCCGAGAAAGGCAAAGGCGCCATCGTATACATGCACCAGGAGGGCCGCGGCATCGGCCTTATCAACAAACTCAAGGCGTATGTGCTCCAGGATGATGGTTGCGACACCGTCGAGGCCAATATCGAATTGGGATTCAGACCCGATCTGCGCGATTACGGTCTTGGCGCGCAAATATTGAAAGACCTCGGAATCAAAAAGCTGAAGTTGTTGACGAACAACCCCAAGAAGATAATCGGTCTCGAGGGATATGGGATCGAGGTGGTGGAAAGGGTGCCCATCGAAATTCCGCCCAACGAGATAAACGCAAAGTATCTGGAGTGCAAGCGGGAAAAGATGGGCCACATGTTGAGTTTTTATGGGAAATGAATTGCCGATTATGCTTTATCGTTGCGTATGATTGATGAAGGGAGTTAATGTGCATGCCTGAGTTTCTTGAAGGTATATTTGACGCCAAAGGTTTGAAGTTTGCACTGGTGGTCAGCCGGTTTAACGAATTTGTGAGCCGCCGGCTTATGGACGGAGCGATTGACGCCATAAAACGTCACGGTGGCCGTGAAGAGGATGTCACCGTAATCCGCGTGCCGGGAAGCTTCGAGATACCGGCGGTAGCTAAGAAATCCGCCACAAGTGACCGGTACGACGCGGTGGTGTGTCTCGGAGCGGTTATACGCGGTGGGACCCCGCATTTCGACTATGTCGCTGCGGAAGTATCAAAAGGAGTAGCCGCGGTATCGATGGAAGCCGACATCCCCGTGACTTTCGGCGTGATAACGGCTGACACCCTCGAGCAGGCGATAGATCGCGCGGGCGCGAAATCCGGTAACAAGGGATTCGAGGCCGCCATAGCGGCTATCGAAATGGTCAACCTCTACAGGTCCATACCCCGGTAGTGAGCGTGGCTCTTCCGGGTATTCGGCGGAAAGCCAGGGAACTGGCGCTTAAAGCTTTATACATGGTTGACATTCAAGGCGACCAGGATACCAAAACCATGCGGCGTTTCTGGGAGGATCAACCCGCAAAGTCGCGGGTGCGTCTCCGGGCGAAGGAATTATTCGAAGGGATTTTGGAGCATCTCGAGGATATCGACCGTCGAATAACCGCTGCCAGTGATCATTGGCGACTCGAAAGAATGAGCCGCGTGGATCGCAACGTGCTTCGACTGGCGACATACGAGATACTTCATTTGCCTGATGTTCCACCGCAAGTCAGTATAGACGAGGCGGTGGATATAGCTCGCCGATTCGGAGACAACCGTAGTCCCGATTTTGTAAACGGGGTACTCGACCGAATATGGAAGGAGGAGGGGTTGGGTGCGCCTTGAGGTTGTCCGAGCCTCGATGGATGATTTTTTCCCCGGTGTCTTTGTGATCGGCGTCGGTACCAAATTGAGGCCGCCGCAAGGGGAATCCGGGTTGCTGGACTGGCGCCTGGGGGGAGCTTTAAGCACTATGGTTCGTAAGCGGCTGTTCGAAGGGAATGAAGGGGAGAAAATGCTGTACTGGAACCGTCGGCGCAGGTCGAAGATTTACTTTTTCGGAACGGGAGCGGCGTCAAGGCCGGCGGGTAATACCGTAGCGAGTTGCGCGGAAAATATGGTCAAGGTACTGTTGAATGCCGGTGAATGCGAAGTGGTGCTGCTGCCTCAGCATCTTTTAGGCTCCGAAGAGGACGTCGAAAGGGCCGTGGCCTTCTTATCCGGTCTGCTTGGAGCCGGAAAAGGTAAGCCCGATCTTTTCGATGAATTTCGGTTATTTATCGCCGGTGATACCGGAGCGCAAAGCCATTACGAGGCTTTGAGAAAGGCCATGTTAAGAAAGGGGAAGAATGCCGAACCTGTTGAATTGGTTTACAGCGAAGGCGCGCAAGCTTTACAGCCTTCGCGATTTGTGGTAAATCATTGAACAGAGTATCAAATTGTAGAGGGAGCAGTTTCCCGTGAGCCTGGTTGGAAACCTTGAAGATCTGGGGCTGGGAGATATTTTGCAAATTGTCTCCTTGAGCCGCAAATCGGGCGTCCTCAATCTCACCTGGGAGGAGCGGAAGGGAAAGATTATCTTTCGCGACGGCCAGGTGGTAGCGGCGGATAGTAACGAGCGCCCGGAGCGCATCGAAACGTTACTGACCAAGAAAGATGTGTCTTCGCCCGATGCTCTCCGGCAGGCCGTGGCGCTAAGAAAGGGAATGGGGCCCGAAAAAGCGTTGCGCGGTATTCTTGTCGAAAGGCTCGGTGCGGATCCCGCCAAGATAGAAGAGGCTCTGAGAGAACATGCGGAAAGGGTAGTTTTCGGCTTTTTCATGTGGCCGGAGGGAAATTTCAGCTTCGAGCTGAAGGATGGGGACTTCGAGCGCGAGGAGATTGGTGAGACCGGCGCGGAACTTCTGCTCGAATCGGGTCTGAACCCCCAGTTCCTGGCCATGGAAGGAACGCGCCTTCAGGACGAGGCGAAGCGCGACGGAAAGCTCGAGCCCATACCAATGCCCCCGGCGCCGGCCGTTGCGGAACAAGCGCCAAAAGAAGAGACTCAACCGGCAGAAACAAGAGCCGGGCTGGAAGCCGAGATATCCCGCGAAAGCGCACTGCCGCAGGTTTTGATTATCGACGATGACCCCGAAATCGTGAACCTGATCGCAAGTCAACTGCGAGGTATGGGACTTTCGGGAGAAGGGATATTCAAAGTTTCCGAGGGAGTGGAGCGCGTAAATCAACTGGTGGCGCAAGGCTTTTATCCCGTGGTGGTGATCGATCTTTTCATGCCCCGAACCGATGGGGAAGGAATACTCGGTGGCCTGGAATTGGTTAAAATCATAAAGGCTAGAACTCCGCATGTGCCCATACTTCTTGTTTCCGATTATCCGAACGACGCTGCCGAAAAGGAAGCCCGCACGGCAGGACTGGATGAATATATAGACAAACCGAAGCGAAGCCAGATATGGGGGCCGGAACCTACTCCCGAACTGACTCGTTTCCGAGAGCAATTCACACGGATTATTACCGAGTTGATTGAAAAGGCGGTCCCTCCGTCCGAGGAACTCCCGGCTCCCGCTCTATCTGTTGTGCCCGGTCCGCCGGTTGCCACCACCGAGGATATGCTTTGGGATCCCGGGAAAGAAATTCGGCAGGAATTGGGTGAAGAACCGACTTCGAGTGTACAGGAGGAACAACCTCTGGTCAGCAGGGGACTCCATCTCCTCAAAAACATGATAACCGAACTCAATGACCCGGAATTCGCCGGTCAAATAACGCTTATGGTGCTTCGCTTTTCGGCCGAGCTTATGAGTCGAGCGATAATATTTCTGGTAATGAAAAACAGAGTGGTAGGCTTGGGCCAATTCGGAGTCGATCTCAACGGCGTCGACCCGCTACGGCAGGTTCGGGGGATGCGCATTCCGCTTGACGAGCCGAGCATTTTCCGGGAGGTAGCTTACCGCAGAACAATTTATAAAAAACCGTTGGCGAAAAACAAGTGGAACAACTACCTCATCGAGTATTTGGGCGGGAAAAGACCGGTCGAAAGCTTTGCGGCGCCCATTGTCGCCGGCGGCAAGGTCGCTGCGATACTTTATGGAGATAACATTCCTTTGGTTGAGCCCATTGGAGACACCGACAGCTTGGAGATATTTATAGCGCAGGCCGGGCTTGCAATGGAAAGGGCACTGCTCGAAAGAAGACTAATCGAACTTGCCGGCAGAGATCGCTCGCGGTCTGCTCAACCATACGGATCATAAAGGCAGGAGGAGATTTGACGGTTAATATTCTTATTGCTGAAGATTCGCCGGCTATGAGGGCCTATCTGGTCAGCGCTTTGGAGGCGGCTGGAGACTATGATATAGTCGAGGTATCCAGCGGTTTCGAGGCCCTCAAGCAACTTCCGCGTAAGAACTTTCACCTGATTATCACCGATATAAATATGCCCGATATTAACGGGTTGGAGCTTATACATTTCGTCAAAAACAATGAGATATATTGTAAAATACCTCTAATGGTAATAACTACAGAAGGTCGAGAACGCGATAAAGAGAAGGGAATAGCACTGGGCGTGGATGAATACTTGGTTAAACCAATAGATATGGATAAGTTTATGGAGGTCGTCGAGAAGCTTGCGCAAAAAGGCCGGCAGGAGGCGGGAGGATGATGAGCCCGAGGGAAGGCGCTGATAAGGAATTCCTGAGCGAAGCGGAAGAGCTAATCGAAACGCTCGGCAAGGAACTTCTGCGCTACGAGGAGGCTCTGCACGGTCCTTCGGGCCGCCTGGATCCGGACATACTCAACGGTATTTTCCGCGCTGCCCATTCTCTCAAAGGCCTTGCAGGAATGTTCGGCTATGCGGACTTGGGTGGCCTGTCACACTCGATGGAAAATCTCCTCGACCGGATGCGGTTGGGAAAAGTGCTTTCCAGACCGGAAGTGCTCGATATTTTATTCACTGGAGTTGAAACGCTGAAAGGCTTGCTTGGGAGTGAAGCCGAAGCGGCAGAAAAAGCTGAGCGGGTAATCAAACAAATCGATCAGGCCGTGGAGGGAAAGCTTCCCGAGATTGAAAAGGCAGTTGAAGAAGCAGCTCCCCAGGTTGAAATAACCGAAGATACTGAAAGTGAAGTGGTTGTATTTGAAGGAGTGTCGCTTCCGAAGTCGGTGGTGGATGTCCTGACCGAATACGAGGAGTTTCGCCTGCTCGAAAACATTCGCTCCGGCACGAATCTCGTTAAAGTGCACGCTGCATTCGATATAGCGAACTTTGATTCCGAGCTGCCGAAGTTGATGGATTGGCTCAAGGAGCGTGGCGAGGTTATCACTACGCTGCCGGGCGGTACGGAAGTTGATGATGAACATATTCATTTCGACCTTCTGGCCGGGGTTGACCTGTCCATTGAATCCCTGAAAAACGATCTTAATCGGATGGGATATTCACTTTCCATTCTCAGGAGCAAGACGGAAGAGGAGCCTGCGCCGGAGTTACCCGTTCCGGCGGTCACATCGGAGAAAACTACGGATGAGGACATTGAGGACGCCGCGTTCGACAGCGCAGATATGGAAACCGATCAAGAAAGCGCCAGAAGTGTCAGCAGCACCGTTCGGGTGGACATTGCAAGGCTCGATCACTTGATGAACATTGTCGGCGAACTCGTCCTCGAGAAAAGCATTATCGGTAATATACGCGACATGTTGAGCCAAGAGCCGGGCATGAGAACGTTGGCCAACGATTTGTACAAAGCGCACCGTACGCTTGACCGAAAGCTCGCGGAATTACAGGAAGCCGTTATGGACGTGCGTATGGTTCCCATCGGCCAGCTTTTCGGCAGGCTGGGGCGTATCATACGTAAACTGGGAAGAGAACAAAAGAAACAAATCGAACTTACACGTTCCGGTATGGAAACCGAATTGGACAAGTTGATAGTCGAGGAACTGGCGGACCCGCTTATGCACATCATACGAAACGCCATCGATCACGGCATCGAGTCGCCCGGCATGAGGGAGCGGCATGGTAAACCGGCCGAAGGGCAAATAGATTTGCGCGCTTTTCAGCAGGGAAATCACGTTGTCATTCAAGTTGCCGACGACGGGGCGGGCATAGACCCTGAAAAGGTACGTGACAAAGCGGTCAATATGGGATTGGCATCGTCCGGGTCCGAACTTGGCCGCAAGGAAATTTTCGACTTTCTCTTCGAACCGGGCTTTTCCACGAAGGATGACATCAGCGAAATATCCGGCAGAGGTGTTGGTATGGACGTGGTGAGGCGCAACATATCAAACCTTTCGGGCTTGATAGAAGTGGACAGCGTACTTGGAGAGGGTACCACGTTCACCATAACGCTGCCTATCACTTTGGCGATAATCCAGACGCTTATCGTCGAGTGCATGGATCGCACCTATGCGCTGCCGCTTAGCTCGGTTCGAGAATGCCACATCCTGCAAAGCGAAGACATAAAAACCATCGAGCAGCGGGAAGTGATGGAGCTCAGGGAACAGACCATCCCTTTGTTGAGGCTGGGAACTCTTTTCGGTTACGAGAAGGATAACGGTGGGACACCCGGCGAAAAGGTGGATAAAAGCGTCCTCGAACCGGTGCCGGAGGAGCTTGCATTCCATATGGAGGGTGAGGAGAAAGACGGTGATAAGCAGTTCGTGGTGATATTAGGTATAGCGGACAAGCGCATGGGCGTGCTTGTAGATTGCATGCTCGGGCGGCAGGACGTGGTAATAAAGAGTTTAGGGGAAACGCTGGGTGACATACCCGGAGTGGCGGGGGCCACCGATCTCGGGAACCAGCAGACTGTTCTGGTGCTTGATGTCGGTGACCTGCTTGGCGAGATCGGGCATGGTTCCGATCGCGGCGCAGGCGGAACTCGGAAAGGCTAAAGCATGTACGAAAGCTTTTTCGGCCTGAAAATTAAACCCTTCCGCAAAACGCCCGACCCGGCTTTTCTATATCGCAGCCACGGGCACGAGGAAGCTTTGGCAAGAATGGAGCAAGTTGTCGACGACAGGGATTTGATGCTTTTAATCGGGGAAATTGGAGCAGGCAAGACGACTCTTTCGCGCGTGCTCATAGATGCCCTCGAAGGCCCGAAGCCCGTGCTCGTCGTGAACCCCGTTTTGACGCCGAACCAGTTCCTGCGCACCCTCGCCACCAGGCTCGGCGCCCAAAAACCCAGGCATTATAAGGCGGACCTCATTGACCAGGTAAATGATCTCATTTGGGAGGCCAACGAAGACGGTGCTCCTCCCGTCGTGATTGTTGACGAGGCACAGTTAATACCGTCAAGAGCGACTTTCGAGGAAGTTCGGTTGTTGACTAATTTCCAACTTGACGATTCAAACCTGATCGCTCTAATTCTGCTCGCTCAACCTGAAATCGAGCGGCGGCTGAATCGGAGAGAATATGAGGCATTCCGGCAGAGGATAGGTATGCGCTATGAACTCGGACCACTTTCCGAGGATGAAACGCCTCGCTACATCAAGCACCGCGTAAACGTCGCCGGAGGCGATCCGTCAATATTCGACGAAGAGGCCGAGATGTTGATACATCAATATTCACGCGGTATACCGAGGAAAATAAACAACCTTGCCTCCAGCGCCTTGCTCGAAGCGTTTGCGAGGGAACGGGATGTTATAACCGCTGAAATCGTGCGGGATGCGGCACATGACCTCGGTATGACGGAGAATGCGGAATTGGCCGCATAAATAATAGGTTGATTTAGTTCATGGATGTGCTGAAAGCCAGAAAACGCGCTCAAAAGAAAGGCGAAGAAAAAAAACCTCGCCCAAAGAAGAAAAAGCGCGCTAAAAAGTCGAAGGCTTCCGCATCACCGCCTGCCAAAAAAGTGGAAACCGCCCAGACGGGCGACCGTATGGTCGGCGGCGAAGCGGTGGAATCACCGGTCAGTAAACTGCCGGAAGACCCGTACGGGTCGCAGATTCCTGCCGAGACGGATATACCTGAGGGTGCCAAAAGTCCTGAGGAATTAGAGCTTACTGAAGAGGATCTAAACGGGCTTTACGGAACGCAGGAAATGCCGGAATTGCCGGATGTGGATATAACCCTAGAGGAAGGGTCGGCTGTGCTTGGTTCCGAGCCGGAACCGGCGGAGACCTTCGGGCAAGAACCGCCCGCCAGGAAGGTTACTGAGGGCGCCCGACAGACCGAGGAAATAAAGGCTGAGCCGGTGCGTGCCGAACCGGAAACGCAGGCCGCCGCTGAAGCCGAAGGAATAAAAGCGGCCGATTTTGACGAGTTTTACAAGATCGAAAAGGAGTTCGGTGAAGCTCCGCTCGAGTTTCTAAGCTTTATGTTGGGTCGCGAGGAATATGCCTTGCCGTTGGCACGCATAAGTGAAATAATAAAGCCTCGAACCGTCACCGAAGTTCCACGATGCCCGGATTTCGTGCTGGGTATCATTTCATTGCGCGGCGTTATCATCCCGGTGTTCGATCTTGCAGCGAAGCTCAAGTTCGGCAATGTCGGGTGGGAGCGTTCCGCGAGGATAGTGATAGTGCGCCGTTCGGACGGTGAGCTTGTCGGTTTATTTGTGGACAGTGTCCGGGACGTGGTGAGGGTTTTGCCGGATGACATCGAACCGCCGCCGCCGGCTTTGGCCGGCGTGGAGGCGCAATTCCTCGATGGCGTAGGCCGAGCCGAGGACAGTCGCAAGGCACGGATCGAATATACCGCAGACATTGATGACGCGAAGCGGATGGAATTACAACAAACCGCTCAACGAAAGTTGGTGATTCTATTGAATCTGGACAAGGTGGCTGTGCTGTGAAAAAAAATAGATCAAAAAAGGCCGGCGGAGCCGCGGCGGTGGCAAGTGAAAAAGAAATACGGCAGTTTGTCGTTTTTTCCCTCGAAGAGGAAATATACGCAGTAGACATAAACGTGATAAAGGAAATAATCCGCCCGATGAAAATAACGCCTTTACCCAAGGCGCCTCCTTTTATAGAAGGGGTGATCAATATTCGGGGGGATGTTATTCCGGTTATCGAGATGCGAAAGCGGTTCGAGGTTGAAGGTGAGAGAGACTTGCCTCCCAGGATGATAATAGTCCGGGTTGAGAATCAATGGGTAGGGATGATCGTTGACTCCGTTACGGAGGTTATTCGGGTTCCGGCTTCAGAGATAAAGCCGCCGCCAAAAGTAATGGGCGGAGAGGGGGCGCGATACCTCAACGGTGTCTGCCAGCATGGCAACGACTTGGTTATGTTGTTGAATTTGGACGAGATACTCACCAGCGAGGAAAAAATCAGCCTGAGTACTCTTCGTCCTCAAGACACATGAGACAAATATAAAAAATGCTTATAGTCGTTCGAAAAAGGAGAGGGTGGTAAAGATGATAGTTGCGTGTCCGAAGTGTAAATCACGTTACAAGGTTGACGACGCCAAAATAGGCGATCAGGGGTTGAAACTACGGTGCTCGAAGTGCAGCACAATATTCAAAGTCGTCAAGAAGGCGCCTGTTCCTGCTCCGCCACCGGAAGCTGCTGCTGCACCACCACCGCCACCACCACCATCTCCTCCTTCCCCTTCCCCTTCCCCTTCCCCTCCCCCTCCCCCTCCCCCTCCGCCTCCGCCTCCCGCACCGGAAGCTGCTGCTCCGCCATCTCCTCCTCCCACTCCGGAGGCCGCACCACCACCGCCACCATCGCCGGAGCCAAAGCCTTTCGCCGGCGCGACGGTGCTCGTGGCTACCGACGTAGAGGAAGTCAAATCGCAGATAGAACAGATTCTTACCGCTAATGAAATAGTACCTTTGCATACGGCGGACGGTGTGGAAGCACTGGAAATAATAAAAAAGCAGCATCCAAGGGCGGCAATACTGGATGTTTACCTCCCTAAATTGCTTGGATTCGAAATATCAGAGCTTGTTAAGAACGACCCGGATCTCAGAGGCATAGCAATAGTCCTGCTGGCCGCTCAACTCAATAGCCATCGATTTAAGCGACCTCCCAAGTCCCTTTACGGCGCTGACGGGTATATGGAAATCAAGGATATACCTACCTTAACGATGAATCTTCTTTCCGATCTTTTAGCCGGCCGAAAGCCGCACCATCCCATGGCGGAGTCGGAGATATTTCCTCACGGGCCTGCCGCACAAGAAGAGACCGTTCCACCTTCGCCGGAACCTGCCGTGCCACCACCACCGCCGCCGCCTGCACCTCCCCCTCCCCCTCCGTCACCTGAATCAGCACCGCCATCTCCTCCTCCCGTGGAAACCGCCGCACCACCGCCGCCGCCTCCCCCACCGGAAGTTGCCCCACCACCGCCGCCGGAACCTGCGCCACCACCCGAGCCCGAAATACCGCCCGAGGAAAAAAAGGAGCATGAAAAAGCCCAGCGCCTGGCAAGAATCATCATAAGTGATATACAGCTATATAATCAGGATGCCGTTATCGATGGAGTGCGTAACGGCACTTTCTACGATTTACTTGCCAAGGATGTAGCTGACGCCCGCAAACTGTATGACCAAAAGGTGCCGGAACACATTCGTGCCAAGACGAACTATCTCGAAGAAAATTTTGAAGCCCTTATCCAAAAGAAAAAGAAGGAGTTAGGGCTGGCATAGGTTTATGGCGGACGAACTGGAAATAGTGGGCAGTTTGAGCAGTAGCCTTCCCGACGAAAGGCGCACGGCCATGGAGCATTTGGATCGAATGGGCACCGGCCGTGCCCTCGAACTGCTATTTTCAGCCTTGAGCGATGAAAGATGGCGTATTCGCAAGGCCGCTATCGACGCCCTTGCCTTATGGGAAAAACCTCGGGAGGTAGTCGAAAATATCATCAAATTTTTGGGAAGCGATTCGGATGCGACGCGTCGAAATGCCGCAGTGGAAATTCTCATTCGCATAGGCGTCCAAGCCGTCGATCAGCTTCTGGCTTCATTGCGCCACGTCGATCCACATGTCCGAAAGTTGGTGGTGGATGTTCTGGGCGCAATCGCCGATCCGAGAACGGAAAGTGAGATCATTGCCACTCTTTCCGATTCGGACGATAACGTTCGGATGGCTGCGGCGGAAGCGCTTTCAAACTACAAGGACGGGGGCGCTGCCAGGGCGTTGTTGAGACTGCTGAGCGGTCCGGATGTGCCCATGCGCTTTTATGCTATGGAAAGCCTGGCCAAGATGAACGTTTCACTGCCGATAGAAGAGCTTCGTCCTCTTGTTCATCAAAGGGTTCTTCGACGGGCCGCGTTGGACGCGTTGGGAGCCTGCCCGGAGATTGAATCCGTCGAGTTTTTACTCGATGCGCTCGGAGATGTTTCGCGCACCAACCGTTATGCAGCGGTGCGAAGCTTCGGTAAACTCTACAGGGAACACCCGAAGTTAAGGAACGACATAGAAAGGGAACTGAAAGCTCGCAGTGGACATAATAGGATAAACAAGGCATTCATCGAGGCGTTGGAGAGCTCGAAAGTCGAGGTTCAACGAGCCGCCATCCACCTGTTAGGTATAACAACCCATCCCGACTCCGCACGGCCTCTCATTGAGGTTGCACGGGACAACAGGTTACAGTCCGAAGCGATCGAGGTCTTAAAGAAGATTGCCGAAAAATATCAAAATGCAGTGAAGAAAGCTATGCCGCAAATCGGCGATCCGATGAGGGAACTGGTAAGAGATCTGGTCGAATTCCCCGGGCCGGCCCCAACTACCCTGATTGCCATAGAGCGTCCCATTGTTGCGGGACAGACCATGACTGAAGCACAGTTCAGGGGGTTTAGGAATTACCTGCACGAAATTTGTGGAATATACTTCAATGACGATATGCAATTTGTTTTGGAAAAGCGGCTTTTAAGACGCCTTGAGGCACTGAACATCAAGGATTTTTCAGGCTACTTGGAATATGTAATGGAACGGCCGGAGGGCGCGGGCGAAATCGGTGAGGCTATAAACATCCTTACGACCAACGAAACTTACTTTTTCCGCGAGAAGTTCCAGTTGGAAGCCTTCCAGAAGGAGATTTTGCCCGCTATTCACGCTGAAAAGAAGGCGCGCTCGACACGAAGGCTGAGGATATGGAGCGCCGGTTGTTCCTCCGGCGAGGAAGTTTACACCATTGCGATTCTTGTGGACCAAAGCGGATTGTTTAAAGGCTGGGACGTTAAAATACTCGGCAATGACATATCGAGCAGAGTGTTACAAAAAGCCGAAAAAGGCATATATTCCTCAAGTTCCTTCAGAGAAACACCGGATCATTATCTCAAGAAATATTTCAAGAAGCATGACGAGGAGCATTATTCAGTCGTCGATTATATCAGGCGCATGGTGGAATTTCGGGAGATAAATCTGATCAATCAGGAGAAAGTCGCAAGAGCGGGAATTTTTGACGTGATATTTTGCCGTAATG
>Ga0180432_10002128_pt1 | contig 30054 bp, 44 predicted proteins | sample SS_ome_10_FD_132414 | JGI IMG/M metagenome (GOLD analysis project Ga0180432, IMG submission 132414) | Hypersaline lake sediment archaeal communities from the Salton Sea, California, USA - SS_1_MS_2 metaG | ecosystem: Environmental > Aquatic > Non-marine Saline and Alkaline > Hypersaline >...
GACAATGCGGCGCCAAAAGTTGGAGAATAGACATGTCACAGGGAGCGGCAACCTATAACATCACCATCGAGCAAGGCGCGACTTTCAATCGTGTTCTGACGCTGACCGATTCAGACGGCAACCTAATCAACCTGACCGGATACTCGGCACGCATGACTATTCGTCGGGCGAATGACTTTGAAACGGTGCTTATAGAGTTGACAACTGTCAACGGCAGAATTGCACTTGGTGGCGCTGCCGGAACTGTGACGCTGGAGATAACCGATTCCGATACAGCGGCTCTTGAATCTGAGGTCGGCATATATGATCTTGAGATAGAGTCTTCCGGCGGCGTAACAACTCGACTGATCCAGGGTACTGCAACTATTGACCGCGAAGTAACGGTGTAATACATGGCTATATATATCAGCATAGTTGAGACCGGAACGACTGTAACAGCAACTGAGGACGGTGCTAATATTACTGTCACCGAGACAAACGTCACGGCTGCGGTTACCTCGGTCAACGGCCTGCTTGAGGTCTATCACGATGCAACGCTGACCGGCGCCGGAACAGTCACAAGTCCGCTGTCTGTTGTCTACGGTACACTGACCGACCTGATCCCGGCCATCGACTCAACCTATGACATCGGGCAGGCCGGTCCGGCAGATCCGCGCTACTGGGCAAACTCGTATATTGACAGGATGTACGTTAATGATTCGGCCTATCTGGACGGCGCGACGGCAGGGCAGGTAAACCTTGTAGGCAATCTGGATGTATCCGGGCACATGGCTGTCGGCGCAGACGGCACTGTATCTGCTACCAGGACGTTGTTTATCAACGAGGACTACACGCTTGCTGCCGGTGAAAACTGCACCTTCCTGTCTGTGTACGGTGCATTGATACCGGACGGTGCTGCTAACCTGCCTAACTATGGAATTGTATTGCTTCAGCAACCTCGAGGCAGTACATGGTCTGGGAGCGCCGGGGCATACGGTATTTATATCAATCACTGGTCAAGCAATCAAGCCGGTGTCGGCAGTACGTCATTCAAGGTTGTCGGCATTCAGAATATCGGCATTGGCGGCACAAATACAGACATCACGGTTGCCAGATCAGTCGGGGCTCAGTTTATCGCCTGCCAGGGAACGACTGGATCTGATATAACAGTCTCCGAGTACAGCGCAGCACTTATGTTGCTTGCCGACACAGCAGCAGTGTACAGCAACCCCTATGAGTACACGATGTACGTGCAGGAACCGACAAGCGGCACGAAGGCGCACCAGGTAGCACTTGCCGGGAACGGTGCGGGTGCCGGTGTCTTCTACAATATGAGTTCTGCAGGTTCGGCCTCACAGAACTATGCCCGGACGTATGCCTCAGCGGCCAGCACAATGGCACTTGGGGTCGATGTATCCGGCACGGAATACCGAACACTTCAGACGACACACGACGGAAGTAATGCGGTTCTCAATCTCGGCACAGGAGTGACGCACGAGTTTACGCTGAGGGCGAATGAAACAAACGCACGGCTGGAACTGGATAACGCTTCTGACTACTGGTTCAAAAGCGGACATATCGGAATTGGCTCGAATGTTAATTTATTGCTGCTTGGAGACGGCAAGCCTGCCGCGAGCGCGAATATCAGATCTGTTCACGAATATACTACCGGTCAAGGGGCCGGGATATCTTCAATCGTTATGGCAAGACCTACAAGCCTGCTTTCAGCTACATGGACTGGTGTCGGTGGCTACGCAATAATCCGCGGATCAAACTTTGATACCGGGTCAATCATAAATGGCCTCGACTTTCTTAACGTAACGTGGTTTCAAGCTGGCGGTTCAAGTTCGCTTCAAATGCGTGGTATCAATGTTGTCGGAGCAACTGGCGTTTCCGGTCTGTTGACAGCAAATACGGTCTATGGTATACGATGCGCCGGAACGGAAACATCAGACAGCGTTAATATCACAACATCGTATGGATATTACGGACGTGCAACAACCGTTGGAACGGGGACAATCGGCACGGAATACATGATGTATCTGGAGAAGCCGTCGGCCGCGTCAACGAATTATCAGCTCGTACTTGCCGGAACCGGTACAGGCGCAGGCATCTGGTTCGGTGGAACCGGCGGGGAGCATATCTGGAGCGACCAGGCCGGGCGCACGAAACTGGACAGCCAGCTATGGGTTACAGATCAGATGGGCATTGGTACTGCCACTGACACTAATTATACCAACGGCCAACCAAGTATCCTCAGACCGTTTTCGTTGCTGGTAGAGCAGACAAGCCACAACGTTACAGGTATTCGAAACATTGTCCGGCACAATCCTTCCGTTGCTGCTACCGGAAACAGCTATGCACTCGAAGCCCGCAACGTTCCTGTTGGATCAAACTGGACTGGTTTCTCATCGCTGTCAGCAGTATTAGCTGCAAATCTGACGACCGGAACAACAGCAGGCGGATCGGTTAACTGCGACCTCATAGGTGTCAACATCGTCGGTGCAACTGCATTCAATGCTGCAACTATAACCGCGAAGGACGTATTCGGCATCAAGGTTCGAGGAGTGGCGCGCAAGGATGTTATTGTCGCAACAAACAGCTATGGTCTGTACTACGTTGCAACTGTGAGCAGCGGCGGCACTCTGACGAACGAGTATGGCATCTATGTCGAAAAGCCGACGAAGGGCGACAGTGGCAATTATCAGTTGGTTCTGGCCGGTACTGCGGCCGGTTCCGGTATCTGGTTAGGCGGTACAAGCAACTACGGCAGGATCTTCTCACCGGCCAGTGGCCAGCTCGATTTTGCGGTAGACAACAGTGGTGAAACGGTGTATCTTAGGATTGATAACGGAGCAATAGATCTGCGCAATCATATACTCGGCGGAAGCGCCAGCAACTGGAGCGGCTTCGGGACTGCCAACATACCGGATACAACAGCAGGATACATCACAGTCGAGATAGACGGCACGAACAAGCGGATACCTTATTACAACGACGCATAACGGAGATTGGTAACATGGCACTGACACAGCAGGAAACAGCATGGCGTATACAATATATGCGGGCATACGGCGGACAGTTGCCGGGAGTTGCCCAGGATCAGGAGAAGTTCGATGCAATGCTCAGCGGCAGCGAAACGACACAAAAGGCATTGCTGAAGGAGTTTGTGCAGGATATTTTGCTTCCTGCGCATGAAACAGAGTTGCCACGCCTTGAGGCCAGCATAGAAGCGCTTGAGGGCGTGATAGCAACCGAACAGGCGTATGTTGACGCCTGAGAAAACACAAGTACGGAACAACGGAGGAACAGAGACAATGAAACGGACAATCCATTTCCAACAGCAAGTCAAGAATCTGCGCGGTGATTATATGCGCGAAACGATGAGTGCGCCCGTTACCAACTCAGACGGCACGGTAACACCCGGCGAGACTGTCGAGATGACACTGAAGCACTGCTGTATTGAGGCGCTGAACCTGCCGCCCGAGAAGGGACAGACACCATCGGCTAAGGAAACCGTCCGCAAAGGCAAGCTGATGTGGAAAATCTATGATGCCGAGGAACCTATCGAGATCGACCACAGGGAAGCGGATTTGCTCAAAGACCAGTTGCACAAGCGCTATCCTGTTCCGCTTGTCTACACGCAACTTGTCGAGATGATCGATCCTGACGACGAGACAATAAAGGCCGACGCGTGAAAGCACTTCTCAACCTAATAACTGCGTTCTTCAGATGGCTTGCAAACCGGAACAGCCCGGAGGCTATTGCGGAGCGCAAAGAGAAGGAAGCGGAGGGCGTCATGGACTCCGTGGATAAGGCAATCATCAAGCGCGATGAGGACGATGTAAACCGGCATCTTAACCGGATGCTTGGAGTCGTTGTGGTGTTGGCTGTTCTGTCAGTCGGATGCGCACACCGGCGGACGGTGTATATCCGTGACTCGGACAAGGTGATATTTCACGAGTTGAACGGCAAGCCAGGCTGGTGGGTGCCGGAAGCGATCTTCGGCCGGATGATGAACAAACTTGCAGAAGCAGAAGCAAAGGAAAAATAATTATGTGGACAACATTCAGAGTCTTTCTATCGGGTGCATTGCGGGCGGTAATATATGCCTTGATGGCATGGCTTAAGAGCGAGGCTGGCAAGTTTGCCGCGGAGTATTTCCGGGATGCGCAGGAAATTGTCCGTGAAGTGGCAAGCAAGGAAGAACTGACAGGCAAAGAGAAGTTCGAGTATGCCTGCAAGGCGCTTACGATCAAGCTCAAAGAAAAAGGCATCGAATACAAGGATCACTGGATACACGATGCAATTCAGACCGCATACGGCGCGCTATACGAAGAGCTGCATAAGCCGGAATCGGAATAGCCGATATTGTCAACAAACGCGGGAAGTGTACAAGGAGAGTCAATGGCAAGCAACGAAGATATTCTGAACGCGATAAACAATATCGACAAGCGCCTGGAAGCGCACCTGGCACGATGCGACGAACGGCACAAAGGCATTGATAAGATAGTCGGTGGCCTTGAAAGTGAGATGTACGACTCAAACAATGGTGGAGTTAAAGGCGCTGTTCCTAGTATCAGGAAAGACATAAATATCCTGCAGCGGAATACTCGTGTCATCAATGGTGGTGTAATTGTGATCCTGCTCAAGATGGTGTGGGACTGGATCAGGATGAAATAAAAACGAGCACCGGGTATTTAACCTCAGTGCTCGTTATGTTGGGAATCGCCTTTCTACCTCATTATTGACCTCCTTTCTTCTCCGGCAGTGAACTCTTGCCGACTATCCGGATCAACCGCGGAGTGTTCTGCGATACAAACCGAGCCCAGCACTGGGAGCAGTACGTCCCCGTAACGCCCGGCTCCGGACTTTCAATCTGTATTGCCTCCGCATCTATCGCGTATTCAGCTCCGCACTTCGGGCATCGGAACTGCGGTGATAGCGTGAATGTTATCATCAATCACCTCACTCTCACACTGCTCTCAGCATACGCCTCGATGCCCGGTATGTCCGTCTCTGACTTCATTGCCCGGACTATCTGCCCGATCTTCTTGGTATCGATCATCAGATACTTGCGCGGGATCTTGGCTTCATCGGTAATACGGAACTTCCATGTCTGCTGTGTGTGGACGTTCTCCGCCGTCGGCTTAGGTGCTGACGGTACAGCAACGACCGGAGCCGGATCTGCTGCAAGGATCTCTTCGGCCAGTTCCGTTTCACCGTTCGCCTCGGCCAGCTCGGCCATTCGAAGTTGACGTTCTTCTTCGGCCTTGCGTGCTGCTGCCAAATTGGCCGCTTCCTCTTCACGGCGCTTCCGTTCCTGCTCCTGGTAGTATTCACCCATACGACCGCGGAGTGTCCTGTCCGCCTCGACAAGCGGAGCATCGGTCTCTCTCTTGCGTGCGACGGCTTCCTTGTGTGCCGCATGTGCTTTCTTGATAATCGGGTCGAATACGTTGCCGATCTCTTTACGCAAAGCCTTGATCTGCTTCAGTACCGTTCCGGCCTCGGCATACTGGTCGTCATTGGTGACCGCCAGTGCGGCCGCCTGAGTTGCGAAGTCCATAGCCTCTTTCGGTGCTGTGTCGAGTGTCATGATTGCTTCAGTCATTGTTGTTTCCTCCGATGTTGTGTTCCTGTTTCCATTGATACACGGTATAGGCCGAGCGGAACGCATTCCAGTCGGCCATGTCGTTTCTGTACCGTTCAACCTTGTACTTTCCTTCACTGCCAAGATACACGGCTATCCGCTTGCATGCTCCAAGCACTCCCAGCCCTTCGGCATACGCTGCGAGCTGCAGCGCTGTTGCCGGGTGCGGCTGCCCGGTTTTGATGTCAACCAGGCAATCTGTTTCGTTGATCTTGCCGAACCGGTCAAGCAATCCGGCATAAGGTGGCATATCACAGCTCACCATATGCTCAATCAGCTTCGGCTGGAACTCGGACTCCTCGCGGTAGCTGATCCACGCGTCAACGTACGGGACGATCTCCGGATCAAGACCGGCATAGTCGAGATCGCCTTCGTCCCAGTACTGACAGGCCAGGTGTACGGCAGTTCCACGGGCTGCGGCATATTCAGCGCCCTGGTACATGCTGTAATCAATGAGCCCGGCGCCTTTGAGGATCTGCGTGACGCTGGGAACTACCTGGCCGGTGCTGTCCCGGTATGTGTGTGTTTCCGGCTCAAATGTCACTTGCATTGTTCGCACCCTCCAGCCATGCCTTGATTTCATCGACTGCCGAGAATGGGATTTCTTCGCTGGATGTCACGCCGTATTGCTGTTCGACGAAATCCCGGTATTCCTGTTCAGACACGTTGTTCGCTTTGGCAACTGCCCAGAGCATACGCCGTTGTGCTTCGGTACATGCTCCAGGTTTGCTGGAACGCCGTTCCGGTTTTGCCGGTGCCTTTTTCTTTGCCGGTGCAGATCCGCCAAAGTCTTCACCGTTAGCAGCCATATCTTCAATGTCCTGCGTGAAGATGTCACTGGCGGCCGTTGCCTGTATGATCGCGTGTACGTATGCCCGTTTCGTTGCCATCTTCTTTACGGTATTGTAATAGTCGGCTGGGTTATCGTGATCGACACGTTCACAGATTACCCACTCACCATCTTTTTTTGATGCCGTATAGTTCGGGCCACCAAGCAACAACTTATCCCGACTGTCCCAGTATTCCCTGGGAACCGGCCTGCCGGTGTTCTCACTGCGGTAGCGGTACTTCGTTTCCATCGTCGAGCAGTTACCCACACCCATTCCGACGTATGTGCCGTCCGCATGGTACAGTTCGCAAATGACTTCATACTCCCGATGCTCATTAGGCAGGTCTTCGCGTTCGACCTGGTATCGTGGTTGCAGGCGAAACATAAGGCCGATTTTCTGCGCTCCTGGTTGCAACAGAGACGGCTTAGGGCATCCAGGTATAGTACCGAAATGTTCGTCATGCTTCATTACTGCCCGCATAAGGCGTTCGATCTGCTGGACGTGTTCCATTACGTCCTGTACTTCCATAGGCAGTGATCCGCCGATGTGTACCGGTGTGAGTGCGGTTGTTTGTTCTTCTGACATTGTCTTTCCTCCGATGTTGGTGGTTCTACCTAAGTGTTTCGATTAATGCTTGGCATTTTGCATCGCGCACTGATTGTCTCCATTCGTGCCTATCTTCATGCCACTTGAAAAAGCTCTTGCCTGTTTCGAGGCAATGTAAAGACTTAGAACCAAGAGGCTGGTATTTTTGAGGCCACTTAGAGCCTACGTATGTAGTTTCATCCTTGAGCTGTTCTGCCAGTTCCTTGTGAGACAAGTTCCAGCCGGAGCGCCATTTTATCAGTGCCTCTCGAGCCTGTTTGACAACTTCTGATTCTACGAGAGGACAGAAGTCTTTGAGTTGTTGTTGTCGTGGTGGCTCGTTACTTCCAGCGTCAGCTTTATCCGCAGGCCAGTACTTTTCAAAGATGGCTTTTACATTTTCAAATGCTACCAGCGCCTGCCCGATCTGATGTTTTTCTTTGTTGCTGAACATTGTTTCCTCCGATTTGATTTGTTACTATTGTCCGGTTCCAGTCCTTGCCTGCCGGAACTGAATCGCTAGAATACCTTCCGTGATCGCCTCGGCCAGGTATGCTCGGAGTGACTTCCCGGCAAGCGCGGCCTCCGACTTCAGTCTGCGATGCAAGTCCTTCGTTATATGGACGCGCATCAAGGGCTCTTTCGACTTGTTCATACTGCTTCCTTTCTGTTGTTTGGGCTATATTGCCCTGTTGCGTTATCCATACCATACGGCTGAAAAGTAATATATGCAAGAGAAAATAGGAAAAAAGCGCAAAAAAGGCTAAAAAAGATGAAAAAGCACTTGCAAAGGGGTAAAAAGGGCATATTGTATAGGTAGGTAAGGAAAACAAGATGACAACAAATCAAACAAAAAGGAATGAGAAAATGAACAACGAAATCGAAAAACTGATCGACAGCCTCTACGTCCACGCCACCGACAAATGGGGCAATCAGAGGTTTGTCTGCCACGAGGACGAGATCGAAGCTGAACTGACGGCTAACTGGTCGGTATTTGAGGCCGACTACGAAGCTGGGGAAGAGCTGGACAGTGCCAAGGCTGAACATGATGCCGAGTACCTCGTGCCGATCACAGATGTATGCGACGATGCTGAGGACGTCATCGACTGGTGCGGGAGCGACTGCATCGTCACGGATCACGCTGCGGAAGTACTGGCAATGATCAAGGACATCACCCCGGCGGAGTGACCGGGAAACAGGAAAGAAAAGGAAAATGACACACACAAACATCAACCATCATCAAATAACAGAGGTCAAACTGCTGCCGGTAAAGACCAGCTATATGAACAACGGCGAACCGGTCATAACACGCCGGATAATAGTGCGGGATCAAGACGGCGGAATGCTGGAGCTCGTGCTCTTCGCCGACACCGAGAAGGCGCTGGAGATAGTCGAGGAGGACAAGTGATGCAACTATCGCGAAGAGCAAGAAAAGCCTGCCGACGCCTGCAGGAACGGGGCGAGCGGGAGAAGATAATCCAGACGATCCGGTACGATACCATGAGCGGTAGGGCGGCCGCAGAGCGCCACTACCTGGATCACTACCGGGTGGCTGACAGACGCGGTGCTCCGGAGCCAAGGTATCCAGATCCTCGAACGGTGGATTTGTCAGGTGGCTTCTGGCTGGAACCGCAGCCGGAGCCGAGATACGAGTTCACCACTGCGCAGATATGGCTGTGCCGGGCAATAGCTATGCCGCTGGCCGCACTGGCGATCTGGGGCGTCCTGGAGGCGATCACGCGCCTTTTGTTGTGGATATTCTAAATTGAACAACTATCTTAATGACATGGGAATCAGAAACAACAACTTCGCCGCCGGGGTGTTCCTTACCCTCCCTAATCCCTTCCCTCACCTCGGCGGCTCTTATTTTCACAATGTCCCCGGTGCGGGCGGAGAAGCTCCGGCAGTCACCCACAACCAACACAGTCGGAAACCCAGGCAGTGGAGAGAAACCCACTGTATTATTCATCCGCACCGGGGTATTTAAATTCACAAAGACCGCTTGCACCCCAGCGGAGTGAGTGTATAGTATCAGTAAGAGGCTGTAGCAGGCCAGAAAGAGTAAGTTATGAATGCAACCACAAAAACAACCTCCTGCAGGAACGGGTATTCCATTGGCGCAACGCCAGCTTGCTCTGCCCGCTGCTACCCTGCAGGGGGTTCTTTATTTTCAACGGCTACAATGGTGCAGTGTTGTATCCCGGAAGGCGGGTTACATGAGTAATGGCTATATAAAACTTGCGCGGTCGCTCAGAACAAACAAGATGTGGACTTCTGAGCCGTTCACGAGGGGGCAGGCGTGGGTTGATATATTGTTGTCCTGCGCCTATTCAGACATGTTTGTTCGTATCCGTGGGGTGCGAGTGGACTTGAAGGCTGGACAGGCCGCATTGTCAGAACAGCACCTTGCTGATCGATGGAAGTGGTCGCGAGGCAAAGTCAGAAGATACTTGGAAGAATTGGAAAAAACGGAACAGCAGATAGTACAGCAAAAGACGAACGTAACTACCATAATATCAGTGGTTAACTGGAATACGTACCAAGCAGACGGTACAGCAGATGATACAGCAAACAGTACAGCAAACGGACAGCAAACGGACAGCAAACGGACACAGAAAAGAATAATAAAGAATAATAAAGAAGGTAAAGAAAAAGATAAAAAAGTAACCAAAAAAAGTAAGGGCTTTCAAAAGCCAACACTTGAAGAAGTGCAGGGATATTGCATAGAACGAGAAAACAATGTAGACGCTGAAGGCTTCATTGCCCATTATAATGCTAACGGCTGGAAGGTTGGAAGAGGGAATCCAATGAAAGACTGGAAATCAGCAGTAATAACATGGGAAAAGAACAGTTTTAATAAACAGTCGCAAGGAGTACTAGACTGGTGAGAACACCTAAAGAAGCACAATTCTGGGCCTATTGGCTGGACAACTGGCCAAAACCTGCCCACGTCAATGCCGCCAATATCGAAGACGGCAGCACACCATACTCCTGGTTCCGCGACTGGCTGAACCAGGAACGGACAAGCCTCAACCTGGTGCTTGAGGTTCTCAAGGAGTTTGAAGACTCCAACTATGCTCCGAAGTTCGGCAGGATCAAAAGCCTGTACAACCGCAAGGTCGGCCTTGTCGGCAAGGTTGATGCGACCAAGCGCTGCGAGGTCTGCGACAACACCGGCATCATAGAGGTCGCAATGTGTCCGAAGAACGACGGCTCCGGCGGCTATCGGGTAATCAGCAAGCCTGCGCCAGTAGTTGGCATCGTGCTGAACAGTGTGCCTTGCAAATGCAGTGTCGGCCATCGTGTGAATGATCGTCCTGGATACCAGTACGACTACAACCTGCTGAGCAAACTGTTCAAGCACCGGATTACACCGGCAAAATATCATGCACTGATTGAAGAGTGCCGAAAGCTGCGCGGCGATTCAAAGGTTGAGTCCAAGCGAGTCAAGCGAGATCAAGGCAAAGAACAGGAATGGCATGACTGGCTCAGTCGGATGTCAATGCAAAAACTGCATGACACATCAGAGCAACCTGCAAGGGTGGTTGAGGATAGATTTGATGATGATGAAGGATGGGCATAGTGTCTCCGCGCTGGACGTGCATCGCAAGGCGTTCCCGGCGGTGAAGGAAAAGGAAAGGGAGTGAAACAATGAAGCATGAAAATCTTAGGTTAGAGGTTGCCAAACTGATACACAAATATCGTGTTCAGGAAGGGTTGTCATTCCGCGACATCTCAGACGTTTTCACAGGCGAGGAAAACCAAATGGTCGGCATCGAACTGTGCAGACATGCAGAGCGAGTTCTTGGATTTGGAACAGACTGGATATTTGAACCCGAAGGAGCAGAAAAGATGAACTTTGAAGAAGGCAAAATTTACAAAGTCAGACACTCTCGGAAAGGAATCTTTCATCTCTATGTTTTAAACCAAGATGATACGTGGCTTACTGGAAGAATTATAAAAGGACACGCAAAGGCCATGTTGGAATACAACGAAAAATATGTAGGGGATGAAATTACAGTAAGAAAATCATTCTTAACCAAGCCAATAGAGGTTAAAGAAGTCCAGCCGAAGGAAGGGTGCAGGATGCTGGAGCCGGATGAGACACCAAAGAAAGGTGACTGGTTTAGATTAAAAAAATACTCAAATAGTAAATGGTTTCTCAGCAACAGATGGGAAGATGATCCACCCCTTCAGAGTCCCGATTGCCACTACTGCCGCCCGATTGAGGTTGAGCAGGAAGAGGAAGAGCCGACCATGCTGGACGTACTGAAAAGTATTGACAGGAAGTTGGATGTGTTGATCGGAAAGGAGGCCGGGGATGAATGAAGAACATAGAATCTGCAATAACTGCCACATCCGGGAGGGTGATTTAGTAAGGCAAGTTGTAATGCCTTCATTTAAGCCACATATTTCAGAGCCGTGGGTGTTTCGGTATTATCTATGTCGCTGGTGCCGCGGTGCATGGAATCGTTATAGGTTGCCAACGCAACAAAAAATAACGGTATTAAAATACAGACCAGATGCAGAACTTGTCTCAACAAAGGAAGGTGGTGAGGGATGAGCGACATTTGGGAAGATATTTACAGCACAGAAGAGGAAATGCGTCTGGCGGCTGAAGCATCAGGCGAAATGAGACACAAAACAACAGCCAGCGAACTGCTGGAAATCATAGTTCTCAATGCAGCGATCGGCCCAGATGCAAAAATGGATGGATTTACGGACTGTTATCATGTTCCGTTGGATGACATTGACAGAGCCAAAGAATGGCTGAAAGCAAAGGAGGTCGGGGATGACGCTTGAAAAACTGAGGCACATCATAGATGAGAATGGGTTCGGTGATCGATTACAATACAATGACACTGTTGCCGACATGGCAATAGACTGCCTCGACTCTGCTATCAAGGAACGTGACAAACTCAAGGCGAAGGTGGACATGTATGAACAGGCACTCATGCAGTCAGCCCACGAACTAGTATCATGTCCATTTTGCGGTGAGTCGGAAGATATTTCAATTCTAGCCAGGCGTTATCACGGTGGGGTCGTGGAAATACGTGGGGACAAATTTTGGCGTGTCGAATGCCTGCAGTGCGATTGTCGTACCGGCGACTTTTTTGACGCTGACTATGATGGCGACGGACGGTCGGCCGCTATAGAGGCGTGGCATCGTAGACAACAGAACAGTAAAGAGCTTGAAATCTTGAACCAGGCATTTGAGGAATCGGACTATGACCTTGTGACGTGTGCCAAGTGCGGTCGCTGGGTGCTGGATCTGCCGGATGGCCTGTCCTACTGTAGGGAATGTGCAGAAAAGCTCGAAGAAGAGCAGGAAGGAGGCAGGGGATGAATGCACCATTACCAAGCATTGACCTAATAGTTTGGGCTGCTTTATTTAAGGCAATGAACGACCGTGAGCCAACTGTTTCTGAATTGCCTCCAGAGTTAGCAATTTGTCTCGGCAAAAAAGTATTTCAGTATGTAGACCACATGCGTGAACATCATTTTTGTAACACACGGATTGTAACTGAGCGACACGCTTACGTAGGATGTCTTTACGATCATGGCATAAGCAGAGACGCATTCGATGGTGTGGACAAGGCAATTCTTAAAGCATCACCAGACGAAGCGCCTTATTGGGTCAAACAGGAAGCGCGGAATAGATTATGTCATGCACAGGGAGCGAGAAAGGAGGCCGGGGATAAATGACCAGCGGCATCACCATATCAGACCTGCCTGAGAAATACCGGCAGCAGGCATTGCAGCAGCTCGGATTAGACCTCCCGGCACCGGAACCGGGCAAGCCGAAAAAGCGTGTACCGGAATCGAAGCTCCAGGCCGATGCCGAAAAGTATCTCGAGTTCCGCGGATACGACAGGCTTACACAAAAGAAGATCCTCGGCGGTGCTCCGGAAAAAGGATGGTTCGCACACTGGCCGATAGCCAAAGGCAACCCGATAATGCTGGATCTGCTGATACTATCGAATGAGCCGCCGTACAGGTTTATGATGATCGAATTGAAGACCGACACCGGCCGCACTAAAAAGCACCAGGCGGCTTTGATCGTACAGTGCAAGTCCGCTATACTATGCCGTAGCGTCGATGAAGTCAGGCGGGCGCTGGATGCATGGGAAAGCAACACAACGGAGGAAAGACCGAAATGAATGAGGAAACCAGTTTTGTTGAGAACAAGAAATGTGAAGTCTGCGGGAAACAGGCAACAGGTGTAACCCAGGATCTTACCAAAAGACGCAATATGATGACAGGGACTGTTGAAATAGGTGCTTTCAGCCCTCCGCACATACATTTCTACTGCGAGGAACATTTCACATTCCCAGAAATGGTGGATATAAGCACACCATTGCTCGATGCTTTGCGGGGAGAATGAAAGATTATTAAATCAAAGGAAAGACAGTAATGATAAAATTGGCAAAACTGAACCCACGCGAGAACAACCCAAGGACAATATCCGAAGAGGCAATGCAGAAGCTCTGCGACTCGATCAAGCGCGATCCGGACTTCATGAAGCTCAGGCCGATAGTCTACGACCCGGACAACGGAAACGAGATCCTCGGCGGTAACATGCGATACCGGGCATGCGTATTGCTCGGCATGGAAGAGATCCCGAACGACTGGACGAAATCAGCATCGGGGCTTACCGAAGAACAGAAGCGCCGGTTTGTGATCGTGGACAATGCACCGTCAGGGATGGCCGGGCGCTGGGACTGGGATCTGCTCGCGAATGAGTTCGATGTTGAGGAACTGACTGACTGGGGATTCTCTGAGGCGGAGTTGGGGATGATGGAGCCGGAAGAGCCTGCAATCGGAAACAAATCTGCTCCAGATGCTAAAATGAATCAGAAAAAAGAACTTGCCGAAAAATGGAAAACAGCCATAGGGCAACAGTGGCAACTCGGCGATCATATATTGATCTGCGCTGATTCTGCCGATGTGATGGGTTCAGGAGATCAATGCAAAACCCTGTTTTTTGATCCTGAATGGGATGCAATTCCAGAAATTCCAAAATACGAGAATACACTTGCATTTACAGACGGACAGCATTTTTCTGAAATAAACAGACAATTCGGAGCGCCGACATGGTGTTTTACCTGGGATTGTGGCGCATGCTGGTATGTGCCTAATCAACCATTGAGGCGCGCAAAATACTGCATGTGGTTCGGAAATCTGGCTGACTATGAGTATAACGGAAGCCATTACGGCGAGCCTGATGCTCCGCATGTAGTTTCAAACTCACGCGGCAAGTATATGTATGAACCAGATCCACGCGGAAAGCATCTTGCAGATGTCTATTCGGAAAGCCTGGTAGCACTGCACAAAGACGGCTTGCACTCGCACGAAAAGCCTGTCGACTGGGTGAGAATGCTTATTGCAAACTGTACGACCGGGGATGTGTTCGATCCGTTCGCAGGTGCCGGAACATGTCTGATTGCCTGTCAGCAGTTGGGGCGAAAGTGTGTTTCAGTGGAAATTGACCGTGAGAATGTTGCTGTGATTCTCGAAAGATGGCAGGAGATGACTGGCCAGGAACCAAAATGCACGGACAACAAGATCAAAAAGATCATAAGTGTCAGGGATAGCATTAAGACTGAAACAGAGTTGAAAGAACAAAGCAGTGATACTGCATTTCGCAAAATGGCAATGAGATACCAGGCGTTTGAAATGTGCGCGATCAGCTCGGCAGAAGAATTGATAGAAAAAGAGCTGAAGCAGAATACTCAAATAAGGGCTATCACTAAAAAATGGTTCAACGCGTTGTCAGTAATCAAGGCTCTTGGCAAAAAGTTCGAACTGACAGAGGTTTTTATCTGTATTTATCGAATGAACCAGGCATCGGCTGCAGCGTTATTGGAGTTTGCGGAAGCATCAAAAACGGAAATCACCATAATACTGAATCGCTGGTTCAGAACGCCAAAAAACTATCAGAAATGGTGCAGGCTGATGGTTGAATCAGCTAAAAATATCAAAAACCTCAAAGTCGGATTTGCACCGACTCATGCCAAGATTGCGATTATGAAGACGAAATGTGGAAAGCATATTGTTTTTGAGGGATCGGGCAATATGGCAGACAATGACCGCATTGAACAATACCTGCTGGAAAACAATAAACAGACATACGAGTTTCATAAAAAATGGATTACGGAGGAATTTGAGGAGAACGCAGAATGAGTTTGATTTATACACCGCGAGGTAAGGCACGGGAGTATAGTCCGCTGGCGCTGAACATCTATTCGGGAGGCTGTGACCACGCCTGTAAGTATTGCTATTGTCGATTATTCCAGCAAGGATGGTGCGATACGCCGCGCCGCCGCGACCTCTCAAAACTGGCTAAGGAAGCAGAACAGGCCGACGAACAGATCTTGTTGTGTTTTATCAGCGACCCATACAATCGGCATGATGTCGAATGGAAGGACACGCGCAAAGCATTGCAGATTTTGAGCTCTGCAAAATGTTCCGTGGCAATACTCACAAAGGGCGGCATGCGATGCCTGCGTGATATTGACATATTTCGAAGCTGGCCTGATAATCGGTTAAAGGTTGGCGCAACTCTCACAAAGTCGGATGAAATCGAGCCGGGGGCTGCTACGCACTCCGAGCGAATCGCAGCACTAAGAGAATTGCATGCTGCCGGTATTAAAACCTGGGCAAGCATTGAGCCGGTGATTGATCCAACGCGGTCACTGCAGGCAATAGAAGAGGCAATGCCGTTTGTGGATGAATTTAAGGTTGGAACATTGAACCATGAAAAAACAGAAACAGATTGGAATGCTTTTGCAGTCGATGCCGTAACAATGATACGAAATGCAGGAAAGATGCTATATGTAAAGCGAGATCTCAGAAAGTATTTGCCGGATGGATATTTAACTGCAGAGGAAGGCAATCAGAACTATCTGACAATTCAGGATAGAGAACATAGGCAGTTGTGTTTTGGTGGTTTTCTGCCTCACGCACGCCTGCGCGATATGGTATAACACTACACTAAGAGTAATACATGGGAGTATATGGGAGGTTACCAGTAATATGAGATACGCAGTGATAGACACAAACACCCAGAACGGGAACTTCCTCGGGACGGTAATGTCGATACACGCATCAAGGACAAGCGCACTCAAAGACGCAACGCACAGGACGCACACCGACAACAGAATACACGGACACGTTGTCTGGAGAGTCCGAAACCGGCACAAGGTAAAGGCCGTAGAGCGTGTGCGATTCTTGACAGGACCGGTTGAACCGATGCTGCAGGAGTATTTGTGAAGGTACGCGATTCTTGACAACGAACCACAGTCGTGATACTTTGGAAATATGGCTAAGACGAAGTTAACACCGGAAAGACAGAAGATAATTGTCGATTATCTCGCAGACGGGGGGTATGTGGTACATGCATGCCAAAGAGCTGGGATTCACAAGGATACGTATTACGAATGGATGAAGAAGGGGGAGACGGACAAGAGGGGGGGCAAGTACCGCCTCTTTGCCGACGCCTGCACGCACGCCTGCACCGAAGCGATCCGCAGGCATGTTAAGATGGTCGAGGCTGCTGGTGCTCCCAAGAAGGTTGTTACTGAACGAACTGTAACCAGAGTCACGAAGTCCGGTGAAAAGGTAGTCGAAAAGATAGTTACCCACAACGTCGAGTATGACTGGCGCGCCGCTGCCTGGTGGCTCGAGAGACGCTGCCCGAAAGAGTGGGGACCGCAGGATAAGAAAGTGATCGTAGAGTCAGACGAGCCGGTGCGTATAAAGCGCGGTATGCCCGGACCGAAGGATTGATGTAATGCAAAACGGAACGGAGGAAAGACGATGGAAATGTCAACGGAGTATGCCAGAGGATACCGCGACGGAATAATGGCTGCTGCAAAGGAAGTTGCAGATCGCAGAGTAACTGGCGAGAACAAGTCACAATGCCCCGCGAAGTAGAAGTAACAGACGAAATTATCTGGCACGGGAATCCCGGAGGACAGGAAGCATTCCTTGCCGACTGGGAACACTGGTGCATCGGACTGGAGGGAGGCTGGTCAAGCGGCAAAAGCTGGTCAGCAGCGCGCAAGTTGCTGACGCTGCACATTGATAATGCGTTTCGGGACAGCGGTGAGCCAACGTATATCTGGAGCGCGATCGTTGCGCCGACCTACAGCAATGCGAATGATTTCTGCCTTCCTGCCATAAAAGACGCCGCCAGGGAGATCGGTCTATCCTGCGAGTACAAGGGAGCGGCAAGCGAGTTCATCTTTCCGGATCTCGGCACCCAGAACTCACCGAGCAAGATCATTGTGCGCACAGCAGACAAGCCGGAGCGCATAACCGGCTGGCAGGTTGGGGCGGCCTGGGGGGACGAAGCCGCGAGATGGAAGGTTGACAACTATGATCCGAGCAAAGATCCATATTTGCAGTTGACCGCCAGAGTCCGGCACCCGGAAGCGTACTTCTGCCAGTTGATGCTGACATATACCAACGAGGGCGATGCAACGCGAGTATACCAGGAGTTCCGGCGCGGCCTGTCAACGCATGCACTCTACAGGGCGGCAACAAAAGAAAATCCGCATGCTGCCGAGTTCCTGGAGCGTCAACGGGAAATGCTGTCACCGGAACTGCAGGAACAATACCTCGAGGGCGGCGCGATCAGTCTGCGCGGTAGACAGCTGTATTCGGCGTTCGATGCAGAGCGACATCTTGACGATACACTGAAGCTCACCTATGCACTGCCGCTTCACCTGGCTCTTGACTTCAACATCAATCCCGGCATGCACGCACTGCTTGGGCACTATAATCAGCAGCAGGATCTATTCACAACCGTTCACGAAATACACGAGAAGCGCCTTGACGTACAGAATACCGTTGTCCGGCTGGTCAGGCTGATTGAGGAGTTCGGCGGCTGGAAGTGGGCAGATCCGCTGCAGGTATACGGTGATGCAACCGGCGGGAGCGCTTGGGCTGGAACAGGCGAGACGTGCTACCAGATACTTGCCGAGGCTCTTGATGCGGCTGGAATCCCGTTCCGGGTGCGTGTTCCAGGTCGCAATCCATTTGTACAGGACAGGATCAACTCAGTCAACATGGCGCTACTGGACGTGCGCAGCAACATTCACTGGAAGATACATCCGAGCTGTGTTCGGCTGATTGCAGATCTCAAGGGTATGCGGTACGATGATTCTGGACAGCCGGACAAGCACGAGGAAAGCATGTCCCACGCCAGCGAGGCCGAGGGATACAGGATACACTATCTGCGGCCGATCCGCAGGTTCGACGACAAGCCGACGGGGCGAATGAGTGTGGTGGTGAACTAATCGGAGGAAATGTGATGCCTGAATCTCTGCCACAAGAAAAAATAGACGGCCTTGGAAATTATATCGGCGAGTATCTGGAGTGTCACCTACTGGTGGGCTTTGATGATGCCGGGAATCCAGTAATTTCAAATCATATACCATCAGCAAGGGACTTCGCAGCGATTAAATGTCTTTTGCAGGAGTGTGCGAATCCAACGACAAATAATAACGAAGCGTCGCGAGATAATAGCGAAGACTGGAAATACTAATATGAAAATGATGTGCCGGATAGCGTTCTGCCTGCTTATTATTCCAGTGACGGTTTGCGTTCCGCTGATATGGCTTTCATTCTGGGTGATAGGTGGCAAGAAAGGACTTGGCCGTTGGGATCGGTTAGTTGATGCAGTATGCGACTATATAGAATTTAAGGACTGTCATTTTTGGGAATCTTAGCAATCGGAGGAAAAATGATGAACGCGAAGGTACTTGATAAGATTCGCTGGCTGTACCGGCTGCCAGACTATATTCCAGATGACAAGATTCGGAAACATTGCAAAGGAACGTGGAGCCATCGGCGAGCCGAAGTGGCAGTTGCTATTGATGATCTGCTGGAAGCAATAAAGGACGCATTGCCGAAGTGTTTACAAAGATGGTTCTAACTGTCCATCCTATGCCTATGGCATACAATTTTTGCACACTTTCGTTTGACGGACAATAAAAAGGCGTGTATTTGTAAGTAAAACCGAGCAATAGGCAGTGAACTAGCTATTCACCGCTGATGTAAAAAGTCACAAGGTCTGTCGGGGCCGACACCTCGACCGGCCTTTTTTTATTGCTCGGAACACTTTTTGATGCGCCACTATAGGGGCAAAGAATGGCCGACAACCTACTAACCCGACTGTTCCGCCGCGATTCCACAATCAAGACCACTGAACGCACCGGCCAGCAGATCCCGCCAAACTCCGCAGCAGGAGGCCTTGCAATCCTTCAGAACCAGGATGGCGACCTTCCGAAACCATCACCCGGAACGTACAAGACGTATCGCGAAATGCGCAGCAATCCGACGGTGGCGCTTGCCAGGGTGATGGCGCGGGCACCGATCCAGTCTGCGAACTGGTCAGTGGAAGCTGACGAAGCGGATAAAGAGATTGCCGACTTCATCGACGAAGAGTTCACACGTCTCTGGGCTGAACTGCTGGACGACATGCTCTATGCGTTTGACTACGGGTTCGCACCATTTGAGAAGGTCTACGAAGTCGGCTCCGATGGAAAAATACACTACAGGAAGATCAAGCCGCTGCTGGTCGACAAGACACAGATCCTAGTGACCGAGAAGACCGGCGAGTTTGCAGGGCTGAAGCAGTCAAAAGGCAATGTCGTACTCACACCGGAATACTGCTTCCTGTACACATACGACGGCGAGGCCGGGAACCTGTACGGTCGCAGCAGGCATGAGAATATCCGGGAAACGGCATGGCACAGCTGGCAAGAACAGGCTAAGCGATACTCGAAGTACGGCAAGAAGGTTGCCGGAGCCACGCCGATAATTGAATATCCCGAAGGAACCGGCCTGGATGCAAACGGGCAGGAGGTCTCGAACTTCAAACTTGCCCAGGCGATACTGCAGAATCTGTCGGCGGTTAACGGCGTTGCAATGCCGAATACGTTGGCAAAGTACGTCGAAGACCTGGCACGCCTCGGTGGTGCAGGCAAGGACAGCATGAAGGCGTGGAATATCAGCTTTCTCGAAGCCAAGGCGGCACACGGCAAGGACTTTGTTGACGGCCTGTCATACTGGGATAAGCTGATGATGCGCGGATGGCTTCAGCCGGAACGGGCGGCGCTCGAAGGCCAGCACGGCACGAAGGCCGAATCCGAGACACAGTCACAGTGGTCTTACCTTGTCGGGCAGATGCTCACAGAAGAGATATTCCGGCATATCAACCAGGGACTGGTCGAGCCGCTGGTAGCTATCAACTACGGACCGGACAAGGCGCGAGACGTAAAGATAGTCCTTGCCGGTATCGATCCGCTGCTGTTGCTTTTTATGCGGGATCTGGTCAAGAGCCTGTACGGCAACCCGGTAAACATCGACCTTGCGCTTGAGGCAATCGACATGCAGCAGGTAATTGAACGTGTAGGTCTGCCGGTCGAAGAGCGCGAAGATGAAGTCACTGTTGTCCGAAACAGGCCGATGGAACCAGGCGAAGAGGTAGACGAAGGCAATTAAATGGCTCGAGTATCGGCAAAAGTAAGGCGCGAAGGACTCCGGCAGGAAGCCGAACGTGTCCGGATTGAGCGTGACTACATTCGCAGGATGCGACGCCTTGTCCCGGCTTTCCGTAGGAAGATCCTCGAAGCACTGCCGGAACTCGACCTGCAGCCGACTATCCGGATTGAGAACGCGATATCACCGCTGCGTGAATCGCTGCTCGGTGTAGCTGAAACGGCATTTGAGCGCGGCTATCAGAACACAGTCAGAGCCGCACAGGATTATATGCGGAGCAAGGGCGGAAGACTGGCAATGCCGATGAGTTTTCAGCTTGAACAGGGCGGCCGGGCGATCTATCGGAATATGGTAGGCACGATATTCGGCGACCTTGAGCCCCGCCTTGCAAGCACAGTTGCCGCAGCGGTCAATAACGGCTATACCGGGGAGATAACGATACCTGAAGCGAAAAGCTGGCTTTCAACCAGGATGGACGCAATGGGGTTCCGCTCAGTCAAGCCTTATGTCATCGAGACATGGATCACGACTATGGTGCAGACTTCATACTCGGCTGGGAAAGCGGAAGCGGCAATGCACCCGGCAATTGACGAGATCCTGTGGGGCTGGGAATATACCACCGTCGGTGATGACCGGGTAAGGTTCGAGCATGAGGGCTATGACGGCACGCGGTATCCGAAGAATGATCCGTTCTGGACAGTTAATACACCTCCGAACGGCTGGAACTGCCGCTGTTCGGTAATTGAGGTATTCGACGAAGGTACAATCAATCCACCGCATTCAGTTGATGTGAACGGCGTTGAGGTTGCACCGTCAACAGATCCGACATTCGAGTTCAGTCCGCAGTCGGTCGCTGTTGCAGCATAAGGATGATGAGATCATGGCAGAATGGACAACAAAATATATGAACGACCTGCCGGACTCGGCTTTTCTGTGGATACAGCCAGGCGGTGATAAGGATTCCGAAGGAAAAACCACGCCGCGCAGTTATCGACACCTCCCATTCAAGGACGCTGATGGCAAGATCGATCTGCCGCACCTTCGGAATGCACTTGCACGGCTTGACCAGTTGAAGGGAGTCGGAACAACGACCAAAAACCAGCTCCGTGATCGCGCGGAAAAGCTGTTGCAGAAAGAACGCGACCGGCTCGGCCTGTCGTTTGCATCGGCAACCGGCGCAATGGAGCAGGTCGGGAACAAGAAGTACATCAAGGATGCAATCCACGTCGGGCATTACAAGCACCCGAACGGCAGCTTTGATGTTGAGATCGACACTGCACGAATGGATCGATGGATAGATACGTTCTGGAAAATGCAGGGCAACGGCGTGAAGGTTCCGGTCTTTGCAGACCATAATGATGATACTGCGTCCGAGCGACAGTCACCGAGCGAACGTACACGCGGCTATGTAACCGACATGTTCCGCAAGGATGACACCCTGTATTATGTGCAGGAGTTCGGGAGCAAGGAAAGCGAAACGATGGCTACCACGGTTGACCAGGTATCAATAAACGTTGATCCTGAGTTCGTTGATGGCGAAGACCGGAAATACGGCGAGGCGATAACGCATATCGCAATAACTCCGAAACCAGTTGTTCCGGGGCAGTCGTCGTTTATTCCGATGTCGCTGATTCGAGTTGAAGAAGAGGAGCAAAAAGAAATGGATGAAGTATTGACCAAACTGAAAGAGGCCTTCGGGATCGAATCTGATCTTACGGAGGAGAACGTTGTGGAGGTGCTGACCGGCGAGCACTCGAAGCTCACTGCGAAGATTGCCGAAATGACAACCGCACGCGACACAATCCAGGCAAGTCTGGATGCTGAACGCGACCAGAAACCCAAGGACGTGACCATCGAGCCGGAAGTACTGGACGTCTTGAGCGAAGCGACCGATGCCAAGCTCGACAACCTGGTCAGCATGTCCAGGATCACTCCTGCTGTACGCGACAAGTTCAAGGCAATTATCGCAGACGAAAAGGTACAGCCCTTCATGCTGTCCCGGACTGTCAGCGGTACTCCGAAGTCTGTCGTCAGTCAGATTCTGGACGTGCTCAAGGACAACGAAGTTGTGGACACCAGGGAAAAGACCGGTACGCAGGTTTTGACCATGAGTCAGGAACAGCAGGACTCTGAGAAGGCACAGGCTGAATCCGGAACAGAGATCGCGAAGCGCTACAACGGCGAATAAGAAGAACGCGGCAAATGTGAAGGCCGCCACTTAGACGAACACGAACGATAGAGGAGAAAGAGAAATGGCAACAGACTATGGAAATGCTCTTCCTGGTCCGCAGACGGAGCGTACAGCTACTCCGCGCAAGGTGATGAACACCGATGCCGGATTGATGCTGATTCCGGGCGGCGAGATCATTGACGGCTCAAAGTCTCGCGATCCTGGCAACACCGGCGATGTCGATGTGCTCAGGGCGGGTCTTCTGATGGGTAAGATAACTGCAAGCGGCAAGTATGCTCCGAGCGTTATCGGCGCGCTTACCGTTGCGTATGACAAGGACGGCTCGCTTGCTACGCAGATGACTGTCAGCGCTGCAACCGCAACTGAACTTGTCCGGCGTATCGGTTCGAGTGGCACATTCGGCATTGCCGGACCGCCCACGGCAGCCGGTACAGTGGCAACCGAACAGGTAACATACTCGGCAGTCAACACGACTACCGGAGTCATCACCGTTACAACTGCAGCCGCTGACTACGTGGTCGGCTCGCTGATTCGTCCCGAAGACGGCAGCGAAGCTCCGCTGTGTCTTATCAACGACGGCTATGGTCTGAAAGTGACCGACGCTGACGACACCAGCATCGACACCCAGTTTGCGCAGCCGGTTATTGCCGGTAACGTGGACGCAAGTCAGATCATCAATTACAGCAGCGATACAAGCATACAGGCATGGATCAAAGCACAACTGAGGACTAACGGAGGTTCCTGGACGTTCGACGACGACTTTTAAGTCGACCCGTTGAATGAAGCAGGACGATAGAAACTCCAGATTGAAATTGAGGAGCAACGAAAAATGGCTAAGACACTCGAACAAATCCTCGGGTCAGTCGCCTTGACCAGCCTTGTGAACGGCATCAAAGGCGGCGTTCCGGATGACGTGATTCCGCCCGAGTTCATGCGGGTCAACCGCACCGTCACCGGCAACACAACGAAGTACCGCAAAGTCGACAACACCCGCAAGGTGGCTCGGCTGGTTCAGTACGGATCTGCGTCAGTAAGGCGTGAACAGACCGGCATCTCCGAGGTGCCGATCACTCTGATGCACACATTCGAGCACCAGGTCTTCGAGGCATGGGTTCTCCAGAATCTGCGCAGCGCAATGGATGCGGAACAGCGCCTCGGCGAAGATGAAGTTGCCCGGCAGACCGCTGAGTTCAAGCGGCTGTTCATGAATCTGCGCATGGCTTCGACCATGAGCATGATTGCACAGGGCAAGATCTTCTTTGACGGTGATGGCAACATGCTTCCGAGCAGTTCCAGTGCTGTTACAACTGTCGATGCTGGTATTCCTGCGGGCAACCGCGACCAGATCGGCGGCATCATCAGTGCAAAATGGAGCGTTGCCGGAACTGACATCCCGCTGCAGATCACGAACCTCAAGAAGTATGCAAGGAAGCTCACCGGCTACCGTCCGATGTATGCGTTCTACGGCGCAAACATCCTGTCGTACTTCACCGGCAACGACAAGATGAAGGAAATCATCAACCGGAATCCTGCAATGCAGAACGCTGTTCTCATGAACAACGAGATTCCGGATGGCCTGATGGGCATGAAATGGCGCCCGATTTATGAGTCCTTTTTCGAGGACGCCGACGGCACCAATCAAGACCTTGCCGACGATGATACTGTCATCTTCACTCCCGATCCTTCACCCGAATGGTGGGAAGTGATCGAAGGCACATACGCAATCCCGAGCAATATGGTTCTTGGCGGCAACGCCCTGGACGTGCTCGCAACACTGCGGAATGTTCCCGGCATGTTCAGTTATGCTGAAGTCAAGACCGATCCGCCCAGCATCAAGCAACTGGCCGGTGATACGTTCCTGCCTATCATCAAAGTTCCGAATGCGGTGTTTATCGCAAAGGTGAAATGGTAGGATCTTTGCGGGGGTTTTCCTCCGAGCCTGCATAATGTGCAGGCACCGTACAGGCTGGGTGCCGTCACTACGGCATTACAGGCGGCACCCGGCCTCTTTCTTGTAAAGGGTTAAGCGGCAATGGCAATAACAATCACACAGGCAGATCTTGAGAAGCGGTTCGGTACTTCGAATGTCACAGTGTGGAGCGACCTTGAGAACACCGGGAGTGCTGACACAGACCGGATAGCCGAGGCGCTTGCCATTGGACAGGCCAAAGTGCGCGACAAGTTCCGGCTCGGTCCGTATACTGTCCCATTTGAAGGCACTGAAGCCGATCTGCGGCCGGTTAAAGACCTGATGCTTGTCTACGCCGGGGCGTGGTTGTATTTCAGTCGTGGACTGCAGGATACCAGCGTGAACGAGCGTATGCAGGATCTTGCAGACAGGGCAGATGCCGAGATCCGGGAATACTTCAGCGGCAGGGCAAGGCTTGGCGCTACCAGGGCAGAGACAATGCCGACGGCGCCGATAGTGATACAATGATAAACGATAACTTCCAGATAATAGCGTATGCAACTGACAAGTCGCCGTACTTGAATGAACTGGTGGAGCTCGGTGACAGTTGCCGTAAATATGGCTACAAACCGTTCTTCAAAGTTGTCGGCGATCATGGAAGCTGGCAGCGGAACACGCAGGCGAAGGCTCAGTTCATTCTGCTGGCATCGATGATGTATGCCGGATTCCCGATAGTGTACCTTGATGCTGATGCACGCATAGCCGGACGCTTGGATTTGCTGGAAAGTGCCGACGCCGACTTTGCCGCGCACTGGTTCCGGGATCGGGAGTTGATTTCAGCATGCCTGTATTTCAAGAACGACAGCTTAGGCTGGACACAGCGGATCATTCACGAATGGATAGACGAAAACGAACAGTATCCCGACGTATGGGATCAGAAGAACCTGCAGAAAGTTGTGGAACGCCTGGAACCGCATGGCTTGAATGTCCTGCGTCTCCCGCCGGAATACAACTGGATCGATGCCGGAGATCCGAATAGAACACCAGATTTATCAGAGCGGCACTATGGCAGGCGTCAACCGAGGATCATTCAGACGCAGGCAAGTCGCCGCTACAAAAAGCCGGGGCTGGTAGCATAATGAGTGTGTGGTTCGCAATACCATCAGCAAACTTTCCAATGGCACAAAAGACACTGCCGCGCTGGAAAGCACAGGGCTACAGGATAGCCTTGATGCTTGACGAAGGCGCACCGGTGCCGTTCGATGATGCTGATTATGTTTATACCGGCACCTTCCGCAGCTGGGCAATCGAAAACAATGCTCTATGCCGGTACATCTACATCAGCGATCCCAAAATGACCGCAGTTATCACGGGTGGCGATGACATCTATCCGGCAGAGGACAAGACAGCGCAGGAACTTGAAGCCGAGTTCCTGGAACACTTCCCGGATACGTTCGGGATTATGCAACCGGTCGGTGACGGCTTCTGTGGTAACGGACAGGCTGCTGTGTCGCCGTGGATGGGGCGAGAGTGGATACGGCGCGGGTACGGAGGTAATGGTCCGTTCTTTGAAGGCTATGGCCACTTCTGTCCGGATACTGAGCTGTGTGCTGTTGCGCGCAATCTCGGCATCTACTGGGATCGACCGGATGTTTCCCAGTTCCATGCACACTGGACGCGACTGCCGCAGGAAGAGCGCAAGCCGTGGGCACACCTTGGACACGCGCAGGATTTCCGTATTCACGATAGAGACTTGTTCCAGGCAAGGAAGGCATCGGGCTTTCCGGGGAGCGAGCCACTATGAGCACAATGTACGCATTACTTGCAGTAGATCCCGCACAGTATCGCTATTATGTGCCATGCGGAATGTCCGCGATACTATGGCAGTGGGCAGGCTTTCGGCCGTTTATCATGCAGTTCGGACCTATGGATTTATGGGATCAGCCGCTTGCACAGCGTGCGCTTGAGGAGATAAAGAAGACCGACCCGATAATCAAGGAGATTGAACTGTTCGATGTTCCGGCCTGGTCGAACAACAAGCGCTTTCACTGCATTACGGGGAGCCGGAGGCTTGCCGCTTCAATGTGGTTCGATCCGCACAGCTATATCATGCTTGGTGATGGTGACATGCTGCTGCTTCACGACGATTACCTTATTCCGGAGCCTACTATGTCATTCCACTGCTGGGGCGTTGATATGTTCCATGAGGACGAACGCGAGTTCCCACGGTGGCCGAGTTGCTACCAGGGCGCAACGTCCGGCATCTGGCGCGAGATCATGAAACCTGCCAGCGACGACCTGGCAAAGGCAACATGTGACCACATGAACCAGACCAAACAGTACGCTCTTGAGCATTACAGAGGACAATGGAACTGTGAGCCGGGGCTACACGCCATGCTTTCACAATGGCACGGTTATCCGCGGTATTGCTATCAAGGCAAGCGTAAGGGCAAGCCGACCGAATACGGGCGTCGCCTGTATCTGCGTCAACGCTGGACGCCTGCAGACCCGGTTGACTGCCATATCCGGAACGACTGGCGGCAGAATATGCACTGGGAATTGCTGATGCAGCATTCTCCAAGAGTGCCGAGCGACGTTAAGAAGCGCCTGGATAACTACCGGGACGACTGTTTGCAGATCCTTAGAGACATGAAGGATACCGTATAATGACCGAAAACAAACGCTATCCATCATATTTGAGCCACTTCCCGATACTGTCGGCAGTTGTTGCCAATAGTACCGGGCCGGTGCTGGAGCTTGGCTGCGGTGACGGTAGTACACCGATGCTTCATGAGATATGTCGGCCGACGGAGAGAATGCTTGTTACAGTAGAATCTGATGGTGCCTGGATGGCAAAATTCACTCACCTGGTGACATGCTGGCATGAGTTCCGACTAATCGGCCATAATGATTGGCCATCGCAGGGATTCGAAAACCAGCAACCCTGGGGGGTAGCATTCATAGACCACGGCAATGGCGACCAGCGACACAACAACCTCGAGGACTTCGCATGTGTTGATTATCCTGTCTGGGTGGTTATCCACGATGCCGGGGGCGTTGAACATTACAAACTTGGCGCCGGTCTGAAGATGTACAAGCATGTTTACAAATACACCGATTACTGGCCGCATACTTACGTTTGCAGCAATCACAAGGCATGGAAAGAATAATGTCAGATCCGGCACCAATTCGTGTTTGTTCTCACCGCAGAAGCGGAACTCACTTTATGCTCGCTTCGATATACGAGAACTTCGAGGTCGGCAATCAAGCTGGGAATATCAAGGTTCCAGGCCAGAAGTGGCATGAGACCGGCGAAGAGACAGCCTGCATTCCGTGGTGTAACCTGTTCGGTGCCCACGGACCACTGAGCGCGGCATGTCGCAAGAATATTCCATTCAAGAATATCCTGTACATCGTCCGGCACCCCTACGACTGCCTGTACAGTCTCTGGCGTTTCTGGGATCACAAGAACGAGAAAAAACGCGAGACGGAGCTGATCGACTTTATGGGTGCTGATCGTATCTGCCGTTGGCGTGATCATGTGACCAGCTATATCGGAGTGCCGACTGTCCGCTATGAAGATCTGTGCAATAACTTCACCGGCACAATGGAACGAATCGAAGAACAGTTTGACCTAAAGCGTAAGCATGCTGAAATCAAGCGTCCGGACAGCCTTGTCGGCTGGAGTCCGCAGGAAGGGCATGTCGGATACTGGCAGGACGCAGATCCTGTTATTCTACACAAATTGAACCGAGTACTTTTCGGCAGCTACCCGCTGATCGAGCACAAATACAGGCTTGACAAAACACGATGAACAGATACGCAGTCATAAGTTGCGACGCAAAGCCGGATTACAGCTTTCCGATACCGATAACGGCGGCAAGCTGGGCACACCTCGGATATGGCGTTATAGCCTATCTGATCGGTGACGTTCCGCGCATTACGGTAAGCGTTCTTTATGACATCGGCGCTAGAGTGCTTTTCATGGATGCCGACCCGTGCTATCCGGAGCACTACACCAGCAAGTGCATTCGGTTCTTCGCACACCAGAACGCATATGATGACGATGTGCTGATAACCGGCGATGCCGACATGTTGATGTTGAGCAAGGAATATATGGATCAGTACGACGAAAGCGCAGACATGACAATGTGGTATTCGAACGCCTACGACGGCACTCAGTGGGAACCGCGCTATCCGCTGTGTCATATCGGCGCGCCTGCCAGTGTCTGGAACGATGTAATACCGCACGCGACAGTTCACAGATTTCTGGACGAATACGCGGAGTTCGGGGAGGAGCCAAACGGCAACTTTTCAGATGAACTGATATTCAAGGAAGTACTGAAAACCTGGGACGGCTACCCGGATCGCTGCTGCTTCCTGAAGCGCGAACAGAAGAACGCAATGGGACCATACGGCCGCTATGACCGCAGCTACTGGCGAAGCGACCGTACCGGCCTGATTGATGCACACACACCGCGCCCGGCCTACACAGATGAGGCATGGCCGACTGTCAAAGCTCTCATTCGGGACTGTATGCCCGAATACTTAACTATGCTCGACGAATATAGGAACTATTACTGTGAAGATCTCGGAATACATATCGGGTGAACGCATCGGTGCCGTAGCAGATGTCAGATGGTGTCCAGGGATGGACTGCCCGAAATCGGGATCTGTTGTCTACGTTAAGGCGGAGTACGTTGAAAACTTCTTTCGGGCATGCAGGGAATGCAAGGGATCGATAACGCTGGTCACACATAACAGTGATCGTGTAATCACACAGGATATGTATGACAACCGCCCGAAGGTTGTCAAAAAGTGGCTTGCTCAGAACTGCGCGGCTACCGGACCGATTGCAGTGCCGATCGGCCTGGTCAACAGCCACACAATACACGGTTGCATGTCAATCATCGAACGAGTGCGGTCTAAGCGCGTCAAGAAGAACACCAAGCGTCTTGCTTATCTGTGTTGCACGAAGACGACACATGCGGAGAGACCGATACTGTATAATCTGTTTGCTGATAAAGATTGGATCACGGCCGAGGGTGGTGCAGGCGTCAAAGACATACCTTTCGAGGACTACCTCCTCAACATGCACAAGCACAAATTCACGTTCTCACCACCCGGAGCCGGTCCAGACTGCCATCGCACATGGGAAGCTATCGCGATGGGCAGCATTCCGATCCTCAAGCGTAGTCCGGATAATGCACACTTCGAAGGTCTGCCAATCCTGTTTGTTGACGACTGGGACGAAGTTACAGAAGACCTGCTGAAGAAGACCAAGATACCGAAGAAGGCCTGGAGCGATCCGCGGCTTTCGGTCAATTACTACTGGAAAAAGATCGGCAGGCGGCCTCCGAAGCGCCGCATCATATCGTTCTCTGTTTTCGGCAATGAC
>Ga0180432_10002131_pt1 | contig 30036 bp, 22 predicted proteins | sample SS_ome_10_FD_132414 | JGI IMG/M metagenome (GOLD analysis project Ga0180432, IMG submission 132414) | Hypersaline lake sediment archaeal communities from the Salton Sea, California, USA - SS_1_MS_2 metaG | ecosystem: Environmental > Aquatic > Non-marine Saline and Alkaline > Hypersaline >...
ATAAATAGTAATTAAACATAATTGCGCGCAGAGCGCAAGTTGCCTATTTTAACATTTTGCATTATTATGAAAAATTTTTTCTCCTCCAAATCAGAGAGCAATTCTTGTGCCGAACACTATTGACATAAATAGCGGTTCTTTCGGTATTTCGCTCAAACGCCGCGGGGGCTGGCGTAGGCCGGAATGAGGGCGCTGGGCGAACCGGAGGCAGCACAAGCAAAAAGAGGTTGGGAACTTGGTTTGACGGGGCCTGAATTATCCCGTGGTAAGTTAGCTGAGTTTATTCTATAATGAATTATTGCGAATTATCCCGAAAGGAAGGCCAAGAAAAAGTGCTGTAATTATCCTGCATCTAATGTCAGAAACATTTTTTAGGTAAATTTTAAGCTAATTTACCAAAAATGCATCTATTGCAGGGCTATTTTTACCTACAAACTTGACGGGCATCGCTGTTACGATGGCGAAGGAGGGCTATCATTATATTTTAGGACAGCCCTCCCTGAGACCAGCATTACTTTAAGAATTTAGAGACAAACGGAGAAGTTTCGCCACGACGCATAAAATGGCCGGATGGCCCTTCACCGAGAAACTCAGAGAACCAGGACTCATGCTCGATTTCCTCGTTGAGTATTGCAAGAGCCAAATCATAAGTCCTGTGGTCTTTTCCCGCGGTCATATTGCAGATTCCAGTGTAACCTCTGACTGCACATCTCTCCGCATTCACGAGCACATTAAGTATTGCTTCAACATCTTTTGGGTCCTTTGGAAGGTCAGCCGGTGGACAGGCGGACATATCGTGAAATTCCTTCATACTTCCAGGCAGTTTTCCGCCAAGCTCGTAAATGCGAGGCACCAAGGCTTCAAAGTGGTTACGGTCCTCAATCCTCGCTATTTCAGCAATTTCTTTGACCCCTTCGCCTTTTAAGCCTATCAGGTTTGCCCGAAGGATAGTGTAATAGTAATAAGTGGTAATTTCAGCAGAAGCATTTTTTACCAACAGCTCCAACAATTTGTCTAAGTCTACTCCAGATTTTTTCACCATTTCAATCGCTACTGTTGCCATTTTGTTATCCCCTTTTAAAAATCCCATTAACGACTAATGCTACAAGCAACGTTTAATAGTTTCCCATAGGCCCATTTCCTTTCTTAAGTTTTGTTAGATAGTAATTATTCCTGTTCATTTTCCAAAAAACAAATTACCGCTTTTTGATACATTCATTACAGGAGCCTTCCAAGATTACTTTTACATTCGTAACACAAAGATTTTTTTGTAACATTTTATAACCGCCCAAAAAGCTTAACATTATGCCTTCTATTTATTATTATATAAGAATTGTTCTAAAAATTTGATTTTTTTTTCATAGACAGCCTGGATTCAAGCTGATATACGGAGGATTTTAATATGTGCGCTTCTCGAAAAGCCTGGTTTTTAGACCATATTTTGGCCTTTTTAAGTTTTTCTGGTTTGAGGTGTACTTTTCAATCCGCTAAAGAGAACAGCAGGAAATAATGGAATTTGAAAATGTTCCAATTGCATTCGCCTTAACCTTGTTTGCAGGCCTATCAACAGGGATAGGCAGTGCTTTGGCATTTTTTACTAAACGCACAAATACGAAATTACTTGCCGTTGCTCTCGGTTTTTCGGCTGGCGTGATGCTCTATGTGTCATTTGTCGAAATATTTCCCAAGGCAAAAGAGTGCCTTACTGTTGAGTTAGGTGAAGTTGGCGGTTTCTGGGTTACCGTCTTATCTTTCTTTTCCGGGATTGTTTTTATCGGCCTTGTAGATAAACTCGTACCTTCATTTGAGAATCCACACGAGGTGCACAAAGTGGAAGAAATGGATAATACCATCCCAGGAACCCAATTTAAAAATCTATATAGAATGGGTCTTTTTGCAGCAATTGCGATTGCCATTCACAATTTCCCAGAAGGACTTGCTACTTTTGCCAGCGCATTAAAAGATATCAAAATCGGGATTCCGATTGCTATCGCAATAGCGATACACAATATTCCGGAAGGTATTGCCGTTTCGATTCCTATATTTTATGCAACGGGTAATCGAAACAAGGCTTTCACTTACTCGTTTCTTTCCGGACTCTCGGAACCGATAGGTGCATTAATCGGATACGCTCTTCTTTTTTCATTTTTTAACGATATTGTATTTGGGATCCTGTTTGCTTCGGTGGCGGGGATAATGGTATTCATCTCTCTTGATCAATTGCTGCCTACAGCCAGAGAATATGGAGAGCATCACCTGGCAGTTTACGGTCTGGTCGCAGGGATGGCAGTTATGGCAATAAGTTTGTTGATGTTCTTATAAGTAAGAATAAGAAATCCGGGTTTTAGCGAATATATAAAATGTTGATGTTTTTTCATATTTTTTAAGTCTCTGATTTTATGAAACTTACGGATTAGGATTTTTGCGATTATAGATGCTATTTGGTGTTTTTGTTGTAGTCGGGTTGTACGAATTTCGCTTATTAATTACAGCAAGGCTCAAAGAGGAGAGTAGCCATGGCAGCTTGATTTTAAAGACAGATTTGATATTCTATTAGAAATGAGGCTCAGTGATGTAGCTGGGTAGGTATATATGGGAAATACCAGGCTAATAAAGGAAATAATAAATGAAACCATTTATAGTGATTATTTCTATTGTCCTCATTACCTTTCTGTGTGTTAGTGGATGTCGACAGAAGCCAGAGAAACTAGACATCACTTCTATTAAACAAAAGCTCAATGATTTTGATGATGTCGATGAATTTGTGACTTGGCTCAAAGTTCAATCTACAGTTACAAATGTTACACACGATAAGCGTACTTTTATGACATCAACCCCCCCCAAACAAGTAGTAACATTCTTCTTGGATGGTGTGCAACATAGGTTTTTGTTGACAGTTGATGTTGGTGCCAAAGTCAAGCTTCTCAAACCAACGCTGGAAGAGCTTGATAGGCTAAAAAATTAGCAAATTAGGTTGAAGCAAAAGGCCATTTTTGTTGGTTTTTGGTATAGTGTATATTACATCCGAGTCAATGAGCAGAAATTCAAACCAGTTGCACTCCCGGTAACAATCGTATGTTCGATCCGTTAGTATTCCTGGGCATATAAAGCCATATTCCCTGAAAGGCTAATCCAGATATGGTATCACCTTTTGTTTTTAGCAAAAACTTTCCAATAATCACCTGGTAGAGGGCAGGTGGGCACGGAAAGAAAATTAAAAGTCAAAATTTCGAGTTGCTGCCGGAGGCCGGAATGAGGGTGGAGGCCGAACCGCCCTTCGACTGCGCTCAGGACGGGCAGGCATCAGGAGCAAGTCAAAAGGGAAAAGGGTTTAGAGTGTCGCGGAAAGAATTTTGAATTATGAAGCGGTTTCGGTATATGGGAAAGAATGACAACCCCCGACGGTGCCTAACAGTCTGTGGGAGATAAGATGTCAGTTTAATATAAACTGGATAATCTTGACTTTGCAAAAAGATTTGTTACTCTGCCGAAAGTAAAGAGGATTTTTTCTTTTCAAAAGTATGCCCAAACCCTTATTTAGCAGCTTAAAAAAAGGAAAAGAATATGAATTCACACAGGATTAAGATTATTTTATTAATAGCTATTTCCCTGGCCGCATCCGCACCGGCAGCTAAAACCCCCAAAGCGCCACCATCTAAAAAACAGCTGTGGGCTGAAAAGCATAACAGGGAAAAATTTGCCGAGATAGTAAAGGGAAATTTTGACCCGGCTATTGAAAAAATGAACAAATACCTCGTCAAAGTACCCAATGACCAGGAATCTATGTTCGGGATGACTGCAGCATACGCTCAGAAGCAGAATATTGCCAAAGCGATGAAATGGATGAAAAAAAGCCTTGAAGCAGGCATTGCCTTTGAAAGATTTTTAGCAGGGCCAAGGGAACTGCTGCTGCCCTTGACAGCAAGTGACCAATTTAAAGAATTCGCCAAAGATAAAAACGTCGAACTGCTGCACGGGCCAATGTTAGGCTGTCTCACGCCCACCGGCGCAAAGTTCTGGGTTCGAACCGTAAGAGAGGTCCCCGTCAGCGTACTCGTCAGCGAACCGAAGAAGATGGACTCTGCTATCGAATCGGCCCAAGTCAAAACCAAGCCTGACAGAGAATACACTGCGATCGTCGCCATCGACGGACTAAAACCCAACTCAATATATTATTATCAACTCGTTATAGATGGAAAGAAACAACCGGGCAAATGGTCTTTCAGAACTACCGTACCAAAGGGCACTAAAACAAGATTCCAGATAGGTTTTGGAGGCGGAGCCAGTTATAATCCTAACAATGAAAGGATGTGGCAAACAATTTTTTCACACAAGCCCATCGCTTTTTTGTTTTTGGGCGACAATGTCTACATCGACCACCCAACCATGCAAGCTGTCCAGCAGTACTGCTACTACCGCCGGCAGTCAAGAGACGAATTTAGAGACTTCAGCGCCGCCACCGCTATCTTTGCGATCTATGACGACCACGATTTTGCAACCAACGACAGTCACGGCGGTTCTGAAACTTTTAAGCCGTGGTGGAAGCTGCCAGTCTGGAAAACCTTCAGAAACAACTGGAACAATCCCGCCTACGGCGGGGGTGAATCTCAGCCGGGATGCTGGTTCGATTTCTCTATCGGCGACGTCGATTTCTTCATGCTCGACGGAAGATATTACCGCACTGACCCAAAGAAAAAAAATCCTTCTATGTTAGGGCCTGTACAAAAAGCATGGCTGCTGGAAAAACTAAAGGCATCCAAAGCCACTTTTAAAATTCTTGCCTCGCCCGTGCCATGGAGTAAAAACACAAAACCCGGCAGCCTCGACACATGGGACGGATTCGAACAGGAACGCGAAGACATCTTCTCTTTCATAAACAAAAATAAAATTGACGGCGTGATACTTATCTCTGCCGACCGCCATCGTTCCGATGCAAGAAAAACCGATCGAGAAAATGGTTATCCCCTTTACGAATTTGAAAGCTCGAAACTGACCAATATTCACACTCATAGGCTCGAACCGGGCAGTATTTTCGGCTACAATAAGAAATGTTCATTCGGGCTGTTAACATTCGATACGACCGCCAAGGAGCCTCAAATAAACTACCAGATAGTCAACATTGACAATGAGGTTATCCACGAGCTGAAACTGAAAAAAAGCCAGTTATCGCACAAATAGTCTTTATTACTGTATAATCGCAGACCGCACTCAGGCCAGTGTGGGGGGGTAAATCCTGTGCCGAATGGTACACCGAATTGAATTGCACCAAATAAACCCGCTCACAACCCACGTTTGCCGGAAAAATTCCTTGACTGTTCAAGAAAGTTTTGTAAGATTATTGGCATCGCATGGAAAAAATGATGTTCGTAACCGTTTAAATGGTCTATCACAGACCTGCGGGGAAAAATATCTACAGCAAATATATCAAATTAATAAAGGCGAAACTATGAACACAGCAAAAAAGACCCGGCGTGACTTTCTAAAAACTTTAAGCCTTGGCGCAGCATCGTTAGTTGTCTTGGGATGTAGCGATGTTTATGGCAAAAAAAAGCCCCATTCAAATAAACTCACCAAAGACTCCAGGCCAAACATCCTTTACATAATGTCTGACGACCATACTGCCACTGCTATCGGCTCTTACGGCACGAGACTTGCTAAAATCACACCAACCAAAAATATCGACCGCCTCGCAAAAGATGGAATGCTACTGGAAAACGTTTTCTGCACAAACTCCATCTGCACCCCAAGCAGAGCGACCATCCTTACCGGCCAGTACAGCCAGGCAAACGAAGTTCTTACTCTGAACGATCGGCTAAAACCCGAAAACCAGTATCTGCCGAAACTCATGAAAAAAGCCGGCTACACTACCGCGATGATAGGCAAATGGCATTTAAAAGAAGAACCTGCCTCATTCGATTATTACAACGTCCTGCCCGGACAAGGTAAATACCACAATCCAACATTCTATGAAACAGGCGATACATGGGAAAAGAACCCGAAAAAACACACTGGACACAGCTCCGATGTTATTACAGATATATCGCTAAAATGGCTGGACAGCAGAGACAAAACAAAACCGTTCTTTCTCATGCACCACTTCAAGGCCCCGCACGACATGTTCAAAAACGCACATCGCTTTGATTCGCTTTTCGAAGATGTCGATATTCCCGAACCCGAAAACCTTTGGATAACCCCTGTTCACCATTCCGCAGCTACCAAAGGAATGGGAACATCCGTATCGAGACGCTGCAAATCACGAAATATGGGCAAGTCACTAAAAATAGACAAGACGCTGACCGACAAAGAATACACACATCAGGCATACCAGCTATACCTCAAAAGATATCTTCGCTGCGTTGCCGGCGTCGATGAAAATGTAGGCCGGCTCCTGGACTATCTCACAAAAGAAAACCTCCTCGATAATACCATCATCATTTACACCGCTGACCAGGGCTTTATGTTAGGCGAACATGACTATATCGACAAACGCTGGATGTACGAAGAGTCACTCCGAATGCCTTTCATCGTTCGCTACCCGAAAATGATCAAAAAAGGCCAACGCTCTGACGAGATCGTAAACAACACCGATTTCGCCCCAACGATACTGGATTTAGCCGGCGCAAAAGCTCCGGGTTATATGCACGGCAAAAGTATAGTACCTATTCTCGAAGGAAAAACACCTTCCGGTTGGCGAAAATCAACGTATTACAGATACTGGCAGCACATGGCTCACCATCGAAATCCATCTCATTTCGGCGTGCGAACTAAACAATACAAGCTGATATTCTTTTATGGCTGCAGCTATAGAACGGTCAGAAAGAGCAAAAAGGACAAAAAAATCTATCCGAAAACTCAGCCTGGTTGGGAATTATATGACATAAAAAAGGACCCCACCGAAATGAACAACCTTTACGGCAACCCGAAATACGCATCGGTAATCAAAGAGCTGAAAAACGAACTGCTCTCAATAAGAAAGAAATATAACGAAACGGATGAGAAGTATCCGCATATCCAAAAAATTATCGACGAATACTGGGACAAATAATTATAAGCGATAGCAAAAAGATCAAAGACCCAAAAACTCAGCGGTTTTCCCTTTTCTTTTTAAGCATTGCCTTGGCTGTTCTTGTATTTTAGCTGTTGAATTTTATTACAAAAGACATCGGCGTCCTGGGTTTGCAGGGGAGAAGAATCGTTTAGAAAATCAGTGCGATGAAGAGCAGCAGGGCGGCTATGACGGCAATAAGAAAAGTGATTGAGGAGAGCCTGAGGTATCTTGCATAAAGGGGGTGGCTTTCTTCAAACTCGTAATAATATTCGTCCAAATCTGAATCTTTCGGGCGCAGGCGGAGCTTTATGTAAATGTGAGCGGCAAGGGCCATTAGGAACAGCGGCCCGGCAATGATGTAAAGAATAAAGTCCATAATATTTTCCCGCTGTTATAATATCAAAAAGGCTGCTGGGAGCAAGATAAATTCCTGTGCCGCTTTTGCAGAGAGGAGTTTTGAATTGACAGGAGAGGGATTTTTTCATACTACGAAACAACAGCTTCGAAATATTAAATGTTATTGTGGATTAGCTGTTCGAAAAGTAATTATTGTTTTTCCCCGGGGGGCTTTTGAGAAAGGCAAAGGAAGGAATGATGAGCAGGTGGCAAAGAACGGGGGTTATGGTATTAATTAGTGCCGGTATTTTTTTGGCTTCACAGGGAATATTATCAACAGAGGCGGTTGGCGCCCGGAGCGGTAAGAGTTCGATAAACAAGAACAGCTTCAATGACCTTAATAAGAACGGCCGAATGGATCCGTACGAAAATCCCAAGCTGGATATTGAGCGCAGGATTGATGATTTGCTTGCAAGGATGACGCTGGAAGAAAAGACGTGCCAAATGGCGACATTGTATGGATACCGCAGAGTGTTGAAGGATGAGCTGCCCACGGAGCAATGGCCGGACAAGATATGGAAGGACGGTATCGCCAATATCGATGAACATCTCAACGGCGTCAGGGAGACTGAGTATTCGTGGCCTGCGTCGAAACATGCCCATGCCTTGAATGAGGTACAAAGGTTTTTTGTTGAGAAAACAAGACTGGGGATACCGGTTGACTTCAGCAATGAAGGGATTCGTGGAGTGTGTAATGAAGGGGCCACGTGTTTTCCCGCTCAAATCGGGGTGGGTAGTACGTGGGACGTGGAGCTGGTAAAAGCAATCGGTCGGGTTACAGGTAAAGAAGGGCGGGCACTTGGATATACGAACATTTATTCGCCGATTCTTGATTTGGCAAGGGACCCTCGCTGGGGCAGAGTGGTGGAATGCTATAGTGAGGACCCTTACCTTGTCAGTCAACTTGGTACGGCTATGGTCAAGGCGCTTCAGGCCGAAGGAGTTGTGTCCAGTCCGAAACATTTTTGTGTTTACAGTGTTCCAAAAGGCGGGCGTGACGGGAGCGCACGAACCGACCCGAAAGTCGCCTGGCGGGAAGTCGAAACGATGTACTTAGCTCCATTTAAGGCGGCTATCAAAGAGGCCGGTGCTCTGGGGGTGATGAGCTCGTATAATGATTATGACGGGATACCTGTTACCGGCAGCAGCTATTTTCTCACGAAAAAGCTTAGAGAAGAATGGGGTTTCAAAGGATATGTGGTTTCGGATAGTAGTGCGGTCAAATTTATTTTCAGCAAGCATAAGGTAGCCCCGACTTATAAGGATGCGGTGAGACAATCGGTGCAGGCGGGACTGAATGTTCGGACGACTTTTACACCGCCGGACGTGTTTATAAATCCTCTGCGAGAACTTGTCAGAGAAGGTAAGCTCTCTATGAAGACCATCGATGAAAGGGTCAGATGTGTTTTAAGAGTCAAGTTTCTTCTGGGGCTGTTTGACAGGCCATACGTGGAGGAGCCGGAACTTGGTGACAGGATAGTCGGCTGCCAGGAGCACCAGAAGCTGGCTCTGCGGGCGTCCCGTGAATCTATTGTGCTTTTGAAAAATGAAGGGGAGCTTCTTCCACTGCGCAAGGATATTAAATCCATTCTGGTTGCAGGGCCGAATGCAGATGCGGTCAAGTCCTCGTTGAGCCGATACGGGCCATCCAACGTCAAAGTAATATCGGTATTAGAGGGAATCAAAAATAAACTTTCACCGCGGACAGAAGTAAAATATGTCAAAGGTTGTGAGCTGACAGATGAGAACTGGCCGGAAAGCGAGATTTTGCCCAATCCGCCGACAGAGAGCGAAAAAAAACAGATTGAAGAAGTTGAAAGAATTGCGAAAAAAGTTGATGTTGCTATTGTTGTTGTGGGAGGTTCTGAAAAGACGTGCGGGGAGTCTCATTCACGCACGAGTCTGGAGCTTCCCGGCTATCAGCTGGATTTGGTCAAGGGGATTTATAAGACAGGGACGCCGACGGTTGTGGTATTAATCAACGGCCGACCTCTGACTGTCAATTGGGTAGATAAATATGTACCGGCAGTTTTGGAGGCGTGGTTTCCCGGTGCAAAGGGCGGTCAGGCCGTTGCTGATGTTCTGTTTGGCGATTATAATCCGGGTGGCAAGCTTGCCGTAACGTTTCCAAAGACGGTGGGACAGGTCCCAATGAATTTTCCGTATAAACCCGGCTCTCATGCCGACAACAAGAGAAGCACCCGAATTTCGGGGGTTTTATATCCATTCGGTCACGGCCTAAGCTATACGGAATTTAAGTACAGCGGGCTTAAAATAATACCGGAAAAACAAGGTGCCGCCGGGAATGTTGTCGTTGGCCTGGAGGTCGAAAATATCGGCAATCGCAAAGGCGATGAAGTTGTTCAATTATATATCAATGACGTGGTAAGTTCCGTTACCACGTACGTAAAGGAGTTGAGGGGTTTTAAGAGAATAGCCCTCGGGCCGGGCGAGAAAGAGCAAGTGACGTTCACCTTGAGGCCGGATGACTTATCGCTTCTGAATCGCAATATGGAACGTGTGGTGGAGCCGGGGACTTTCGAGGTTATGGTTGGAAGTTCTTCTGATGATATTCGCCTGCGGGGCAGTTTCCAGATAGTTGATTCGCTTTAATTGTGTATTTGGTGTGGGTATTTTCGGAAAAATTCCGGAAAATTAAGGTAGCAAAAGTATGTTAGGAGTCAATTGGTTCGACTGGCTGGTAATTGTCGGTTATCTTTTTGGCATTACGATAATCGGCGTCTGGGCGGCTAAACGTGTTCGGAGCACGGCGAGTTTCTTCATCGGCGACAGGAAATTCGGCAAGCTGATGATGATGTTTTTCACGTTCGGCACGGGCACGCACTCCGACCAGGCGGTCAGCGTTGCAGCAAAGACCTATCGCAGCGGCGCTTCGGGGATATGGTATCAATGGTTATGGCTGTTCGTTACGCCATTTTTCTGGTTGATAGCACCTGTGTTCAGGCGGATGCGTGCGGTTACAACGGGGGATTATTTTTTTGCCCGGTACGGCCGCAGTGTAGCGGGGCTGTTTGCGGTTGTCGGTATGCTTCAGTTGATGGTTAATATCGGGGTGATGCTGAAGGGCTGCGGTGCAATGGTATCGGCGGTATCTGGCGGGAGCATCAACCCTAACCTTGCGATTGTCGCTATGACAGTTATGTTTGTCGTTTATGGGGTTGCGGGCGGTTTGAGTGCGGCGATTGTAACGGATTTTATTCAGGGACTTCTGACGATTGTTCTTTCGTTTTTGATTTTGCCCTTTGCCCTTTCGGCGGCAGGTGGGATGGCGGGTCTGCGCGAGACGGTTGCAAATCCTGATATGTTCAAGATTGTTGCCCCGCATGAGATCACGATGTTTTATATTGCGGTCATTTCGTTTAATGCTCTTTTGGGCTGGGCGACTCAGCCGCACAGTATGGGTATGGCCGCTGCAGGCAAAACGGAGATGGAAGGACGTGTAGGCGTGATGGTGGGTCTTTTGTTCAAGCGGGTATGCACCATTGCGTGGGTGCTTACAGGGCTTTGTGCGGTTGGTTTGTATGCCGGGACAAAGGTAAATGTTGACTATGTGTATGGCTTGATGGCGCATGACCTTTTGCCGAAGATTGCACCCGGGCTGATAGGGCTGTTCATTGCTTCGATGCTGGCGGCGGTGATGAGCTCGTGCGATGCGTTTATGGTTGCTTCATCGGCGCTCTTTACTGAGAACATCTACCGCCCGATACTTGTTAAAAACAAAAGTGACAGGCACTACATGCTCGTCGGGCGTATCGCTGCCGCAGTTGTTGTTTTGTCCGGTATTTTCTTTGCCTTTACTCTTGAAAGCGTAGTTCAGGGTCTGGAGATTTTCTGGAAGGTTGCGGCGATGATGGCCATTCCATTCTGGACTGGTCTTTTCTGGCGGCGTGCTACTTCAGCGGCGGCATGGGTGTCCACATTGGCGAGCTTTGCAGCACTTTTGCTGACAGGAACAATCAGTGTGTTTGGAAATGTTCTGTGGGATTTCAATGCGGCCTTTGCGGAGAAGCTGCCCGAATTCATGCTGTTCGAAGGCAAGCTTTATCTGCCCTGGCAAATGATTATTTACCTTAGCGTGGGTTTTGTTACAGCTATTGTGGTTAGTTTGTTTACCAGAGCGCCGGCGAAGGAAAAGCTTGATAAGTTTTACCAGTGCCTGCGCACCCCGGTTGAACCGAATGAACCGGAGATGTCGCCTTTTACACTGCCTGAGGGAATTGAGCCGGGCCCGCGGCGGGTGTGGATTGACCATCCGGATTTTGAAATTCCTAAGCCGACTATTGTTACTATTGTCGGTTTTTTTGCCGGCTGGATTGCCGTTGGGGTTTTGATTGGCGTTTTCTTTTATATCCTGAGTTTATGAGACAATTGCGATAAGCTGTAAAATTTGAGTGTGGACAAAGGGATAAATGCGGGGCAGCGGCAAGATGCGTAAAAAGAGATTTCAGATTGCTGCAATTTAGAGATGATTTTGATATTATCGTGGAACTGGAAGGTTTGGTTGCGTAGCCAAGCGTTTAATGTGGGGAATGTCAGATTGAGCTTTTTAGAGTAAAGGAGAAGAATTAATGCTGACACGAAGAAATTTCATGGGGGCAGTGGGAGTAGCAACGGCGGGTGGTTTTCTGCCCGAACAATCGCAGGTGCTGCGTGCGGCGCCTCAGGCCGCCACTGAGTTCGGGAAGGTGAAAATCCGTGATGTGAAGACCGCCTCGGTAAGGTTGACTTATTACGATGCCCATCTGGTGAAGATTACCACCGATTCGGGCCTGTTCGGTCTGGGCGAGGCCTACAGAGGCGCCGGGACGGTCGACTGGATTCGCAACATCAAGAGGAGGGTCATCGGCGAAGACCCTCTGCAGGTCGATTACCTGTTCCATAAAATGATGGAAGCCGGCTCCGGGGCTGATGCGAGGTCAGGGACGCTTACAGGAGCAATTGCGGGTATAGAATCGGCCCTTTGGGACCTGGCTGGAAAGATTCTCAACGTTCCTGTTTACGTTCTCTTAGGGGGCAAGTTTCGCGACAAACTGCTGATATATCACGATACCGGCTCGCCCAATACAACCGACCCGGCGCCCTGGGTCGAGGAGGCGCAGCGCTCGCGTGACGATTACCGGTTCAAGGCAATGAAGTTCGACCTGAACCGCTTCCGTGGCGAGCGGTGGAATCGTACGCTATCTTCGGTCGATATGAAGATATGGGTCAGGATACTTGAGGCGATTCGAGAGGAGTTGGGGCCTGACTTTCCTTTGTCTGTCGATTTGCACTGGAAGTACAATACCCGCGAAGCGCTGCGGTTCATCCAGATGACCGAACATCTGAACCTCTGGTTTATGGAGGACCCGATTCCGCCGGAGAACGCCGAGGCCCTGGCTCGCATCACGGCTGCGACTAAAGTGCCCATCTGTACCGGCGAGAACCTTTATACTCGCCACACATGGCGTCCTTTCATCGAGAATCAGGCCTGCGACATCATCCAGCCGGACGTGCAGAAATGCGGCGGGCTACTGGAGACCAAAAGGATTGCTGACTGGGCCGACCTGTATTATATGCCTATGGCCTGCCATAACCTGTGCTCGCCCGTTGGTACTATTGCCTCCGGACATGTGTGCGCAGCTATCCGCTCGTTTATAACGCTGGAGTCCGACAGCGTGGAGCTTCCGCACTGGCCGGACATTATTCAGCACGACGGCCCAATCTACAAAGAAGGGTATCTTGAGTTGGGCAACAAACCGGGACTGGGTGTGGAGTTGAACGAGCAGGTGTGCCGCAGCCATCTGGCGAAGGGATCCGGATTCTTCGACTGAGCTGTGCCGCGGTGGTAGTAATAATGCTGGGCGAAGGCTGCCGCTTTTTGTATATGCCGAGAAGATAAATTCCTGTGCTATTTGCGATGAATTGTAAAAGTTGAGTGTGGACAAAGGGATAAAAAGAATTACAATGTAAGCGACTGAGCAAAATCTTAAAAAGTTGCAGGAGAATAATAGCGTTGAATTCGAGAACTAATGCAATTGTGGCACAGTCGGGCGGGCCGACAGCGGTGATTAATTCGAGCGTCTGCGGTGTTGTTCAGGAATCGCTTAAATCGGGAAAAATCGGCCGAGTTTATGGCGCAACCAACGGCATATTGGGCGTGTTAAAAGAAGAATTATTTGACATTTCTGCGGAGAGGCCGGAAACCATCGAGGCGTTGAAACAGACGCCGGCTGCTGCACTTGGCTCGTGCAGATATAAGCTCAAATCGCTGGAAGATTCCAGGGCGGACTACGGAAGAATATTGGATGTGTTCAGGGCACACGATATTCATTACTTTTTCTATGCCGGCGGCAACGATTCAATGGACACTGCTGATAAGGTAAATAAGCTGGCCGAAGAGGGGGGATACGAACTGGTTTGTATTGGTATTCCGAAGACGGTTGATAATGACCTTGCCTGCACGGACCATTGTCCGGGTTACGGCAGTGTGGCGAAATATGTTGCTACCTGTGCGGCTGAGGCCGGCCGGGACACCGAGTCACTTTATACGACAGATACCTGCACGATACAGGAGGTGATGGGCAGAGACGCCGGGTGGATAGCGGCAGCGACAGGGCTTGCGGCCCGGAGCCAAGAGGACGCACCACATCTTATATATATGCCTGAATCAGCATTTTCTTTTGAAAAACTTATCAGCGATGTCAGAGAAGTGCTTAAAGAGTTAGGCAGAGTGTTTATCGTCGCAGGTGAAGGTCTTAAAGACAAAAATGGAGGCTATATAATGGCTGATGCAGGAAGATTCGGCAGAGACAGTTTCGGCCATCAGCAATTGGGCGGTGCAGCAGAGATACTCAAAGCTGTAATCGAAAAGGAAGTTGGTATAAAGGTGCGTTTCAATAAATTAGGTACAAATCAGCGAAGCGCAATGCACTTTGCATCACTGAGAGATGTGAACGAAGCTTATATGTGTGGGCAGGCGGCGGTTAAAGCGGCATTGAGCGGTGAAAACGGTAAAATGGTTACTCTCATCCGCCGGGACGGGGCTGAATATGAATGCACGACAGGGCTGGCAGAACTTAGCGAGGTGGCCAACGGCGAAAAGAAAGTGCCCGGAGAATACATAAATGAGGATGGAAACCACATCACCGATGCAATGCGCGATTATGTAAGGCCTTTGGTGCAGGGGCAGGCTCTGATTACAGTCGGCAAAGACGGTTTGCCTGTGTTTATGAGATTCGAACGTAAAGCGTTGGAAAAAAAGCTGCCGGACTACAAGTGTTAATATGATTTTGGAAAAGTATTCATTCGGAGTCGGTGACAGGTTCGGCAGGCAGGGAAAAGCTCAACTGCAGGCAATAATCATATATAGCGTAAGAAAAGGATAAAAATGAAAGAACTATTCGATATTAAAGATAAATGTATCGTGATTACAGGCGGCGCGGGGGTCCTGGGCGGTGAGATGGTCCGGCAGTTGGCTCGGCGGGGGGGTAAAATCTGCATAGTTGATTACGATGCCTTGCGTGCTAATAAGGTATGCGAAGAAATCGAGAAGGAAGGCAATTTTGCTATTGCAGTCCAGGCCGATGTTCTGGATAAGAAGGAAATCGAGGAGGCATTTATCTGCGCGACCGAAAGTATTGGGCGAATGGATGTGCTCATCAACGCCGCCGGCGGCAACAAAAAAGAAGCTACCACATCAGAGGATTTGTCATTTTTTGATTTGCCGGCTGAGGTGGTTAAGTCTGTGTTCGACCTGAATTTTGCAGGCACTTTTTTGCCGAGCCAGGTCTTTGGCAAGCATATTGCTGAAAGAGGCGACGGTGTTATTATAAATGTATCGAGTATGGGTGCATTCAGGCCGTTGACGAAAATTGCAGCTTATTCGGCTGCAAAAGCGGCGGTGAGCAATTTCACACAATGGCTGGCGGTACATATGTGCCAAAACTACTCGAAGGATATTCGAGTTAACGCCCTGGCGCCGGGATTTTTTCTTACCCAGCAAAACCGGTTTCTCTTAACTGATGAAAAAACGGGCGAGTTAACCCAGCGCGGTAAAACCATCATTGACCATACACCTATGGCAAGGTTTGGTAAGCCGGAAGATTTAATTGGGACTGTTTTGTGGCTGATAAGCGATGCTTCGAAGTTCGTTACGGGAATCGTAGTTCCTGTTGACGGAGGTTTCTCTGCTTTTAACGGAGTCTGAGAAATTGATTGTTAGTTGATGGTGAATTAGAGAGGAAAAGATGGCGGAAATTGATGAGACGAAGCCGCTGAGAGATTTTGAGCCGAAGCATGAATTTTTTGTTGGTATTGATTCAGACGGCTGTGTTTTCGATACGATGGGGATAAAGCAGCGGGAATGTTTTTGCCCGTGGATGATTGGCTGTTTTGGCCTGCAGCCGGTGGCCCAGGCTGCCCGTGAATGCAAGGAATTTGCAGATTTATTTTCCAGGACGCGCGGCGGCAATCGGCATAAGACATTGAAACGTATCCTGGCCGAACTTTTGCCGACTCATCCGATGGTCAAGGTTAGGAATTTTAAGGTGCCGCAGTTACCACATTATTTCGCATGGGTCGATGATGCTGAAAGCCTGCTTAGCAACGACGGGCTTAAGGAGGCAATCGCCAGAGAGTCAAATGCTAAGGCCAAAAAGGAATTGGAACAGGTCCTTCAATGGAGTGAGCGGGTCAACTGGACGATTGAAAAGATTGTTAAAGACATGCCACCATTTCCATACGTGCGGGAAACTCTGGAGAAAATTTCGCAACTGGCTGATATTATTGTGGTTTCGTCCACGCCTGATGAAGCACTTGGGCGTGAATGGGCTGAACATGATATTGCCAGATACGCTGGTGTCATCGCCGGTCAGGAAATGGGGACGAAAAAAGAGCACTTAGCTCTTGCGGCGGGGGACAAATATGGGCAGGACAAGGTTCTTATGGTAGGCGATGCGCCGGGTGATATGAAAGCGGCCAAGGCCAATAACGCCTTGTTCTATCCTGTAAATCCAGGCAGCGAAATAAAGTCGTGGCAGAGGCTGCACGATGAGGCGTTTGAGAGATTTGTCAACGGCTGGTATGACGGCAGTTACGAAAAAAAACTAATTGCTGAATTTGATGAGTGTTTGCCGGAAGAGGCTCCCTGGAAGAAGTAGCAATGTTAATCGAACGACAGGACAAAGATAAAGGGCCTGGAAGCCAGCAGGTGCGTAAAGCGGTTGTCGAATTCTTTAGACAGAATGACTACAGCGGCAAACGTGTTCTGCTCTTAATACCTGACAATACCCGTTCCGGGCCTGTCGGTGATGTATTCAGGGAGATTTTTGATTGTATCGGCAAAAAAGCAAAAGCTGTTGATATCCTTGTTGCACTCGGCACTCATCAGCCAATGAGCGAAGAGCAGATATGCAGCAGATTAACTATAACAGCCAGCGAGCGCAGCAGTAAATACGCATCAGTAAATTTTTTCAACCACGAATGGGACAAGCCAGAGACGTTTATCTCTATTGGGGAAATTACGGCTAAAGAGGTTGAAGAGATGAGCGGGGGATTGTTCTGTGAGAAAGTTGATGTTGCCGTTAATAAATTGATTTTCGATTATGATGAGTTTTTTATTCTGGGGCCGGTTTTTCCACATGAGGTTGTGGGGTTTTCAGGCGGGCACAAATATATTTTTCCTGGAATTGCAGGGGCTGAGATAATTAACTTTTTTCACTGGCTCGGTGCGGTTGTTACGAATCCCTGTATAAACGGTAATAAATGGACACCGACGCGGAGGGTGGTTGAAAGGGCAGCTTCTTTTATAAAAAAGCCGCGCAAGCTTTTTGCCATAGTGGCTGTAGAAAACAAGCTCAAAGGGATATTCATCGGCGATTGTATAGAGGCCTGGGAGAAGGCGGCCGAGCTGTCTGAAAAAGTGCATATTGTTTATAAAGGTAAGGCGTATGAAACAGTCCTTGGTATTACGCCGAAGATGTATGGCGATGTCTGGACGGCTGGGAAGGTTATGTATAAGCTTGAGCCGATAGTTGCAGATGGTGGAACACTGATTATCTATGCTCCGCATATAGATGAAATTTCATATACCCACGGCGAAAAAATCGAGCAGGTCGGTTATCACACGCGGGATTATTTTCTCAAGCAGGTGGATAAATTTGCCGGCATCCCGCGGGCGGTGCTGGCACATTCCACACACGTTAAAGGTATCGGCACCTACATTGACGGCGTCGAAAAGCCGAGAATCAATGTTGTGCTTGCCACAGGCATCAGCAAGGAACGGTGTGAAAAGGTCAACCTCGGATATATGGATTATAAGCAGATTAACACAGCCGATTACGAAAACAGAGAAGACGAAGGCGTTTTGGTTGTGCAGCAAGCAGGAGAGATATTGCACAGGTTGGCCGGAAAGTGTATACTGAATATTGTAAATGAATAATTTTTGTTTATAGTGAGAATTTATTTTGAAGGAGTGTAAGAAAATGGCTAAAGCGGACATCGGCCTTTGGGGCCTTGCGGTGATGGGGGAGAATCTTGTTCTGAATATGGAGAGCAAGGGATTTAGCGTCGCAGTTTTTAACCGTACGACACAAAGAACCAAAGATTTTGCTGCGGGCAGTGCAAAGGGTAAAAACATAATTGCTGCTTACGAATTGGAGGATTTTTTCGCTTCGCTCAGCAGGCCGAGGAAAGTGATGATTATGGTCAAGGCGGGCGAACCGGTGGATATGGTTATCGGGCAGCTTCTTGGGTACCTTGAAGAAGGTGATGTAATTATCGATGGGGGCAACAGTAATTTTACCGATACTATTATGCGGTGCAGGCAAGTCGAAGAAGAGAATTTATTGTATATCGGCACCGGTGTTTCCGGTGGTGAAGAAGGGGCGTTAAAGGGGCCTTCAATTATGCCGGGCGGCAGTAGAGATGCTTATGCTCTGGTCGAGCCGATTTTCACTAAGATTGCGGCACAGGTTAACGGTGAGCCGTGTTGCAGTTATATTGGTGATAACGGAGCCGGCCATTATGTGAAGATGGTACATAACGGCATCGAGTATGGTGATATGCAGCTTATCAGCGAAGCGTATTATCTTATGGAAAATGCCTTAGGGATGGACGCTGGGCAAATGCAGAGGGTTTTTGCCGAGTGGAACAGGGGCGACCTTAATTCGTACCTTATTGAGATTACAGCTGATATTCTCTCGAAGAAAGACCCAGAGACGGGCAGGCCGATGGTGGATGTTATTTTAGATAAGGCCGGCCAAAAGGGTACCGGTGCATGGACTTCTCAGAACGCTTTGCTACTGGGTGTTGCGACGCCGACAATCGCAGAAGCTGTGTTCGCGCGGTGTATTTCAGCCATCAAAGAAGAGCGAGTGGCGGCATCAAAGGAACTTGCCGGGCCGCAGGTAAAATATACAGGCAACAAGGAGGAATTTGTCGAGGCCATCCACGGTGCTCTTTATGCCTCGAAGATTTGCTCTTATTCACAGGGGTTTGCTCTTATGGCAGCGGCGGCAAAAGAATATGACTGGAATCTGGATTTAGGCCGGATTGCAATGATTTGGCGGGGCGGCTGCATTATAAGAGCACACTTTTTGCAGCGAATCAAAGACGCCTTTGACCGCAATGGCAATCTTACCAACCTGCTGCAGGACGAATACTTTAAGGAGATTGTCGAAAAGGCCCAGGGCAACTGGCGAAAGGTTGTGGCCACTGCTGCCGAGTCAGGTATTGCTGTGCCTGCTTTTAGCTCTGCTTTGAATTATTTTGACAGCTATCGGGCCGGTCGGCTAAGCGCCAATATGATTCAGGCCCAGCGTGATTACTTCGGCGCCCATACATACGAGCGAGTTGACAAAGAAGGCACATTTCATACCGAATGGCTGAAAATATGATTTATCTGTTAGTCCCTCATTGAGGCTGTTATTCGGTTTTTTCATTCAGCACTCTCTGTTTTGCTGTATGTACAGAGATGATATTCAGGGAGTTTGGTTGACGCGGGCGGGTAGTTCGGTTATTATTCTACAGAGTTTGCAGGCGGCTTAAATAACCGGGAAATTTGGTTGATATAAAGGGAGCAAAATTATGTTTAAGATTGTAATGATAATAGCAGTAGTCGTCTTGGCGCTGGGCTGGATAGCATACGGGATATGGAGCTATAGAGAACGTATTAAGGAAGAGAATGAGCCGGAAGCAACGACAGAGCACCTGGAAAAGGTGAAAGATTCATTTGCTGAATATACAGAGAAAATGAAAAACTATAAAAAGCCTACTTATAAGCGTGAGTAAGATAAGTTGTATTAGTATTGCGCTGCAATGAGGAATTAAGGATGGCTGCTGAGTTTATGTCTGAAGATTTTCTTTTGACGACGAACACGGCGCGAACTCTTTACCACGAATATGCCGAGTCAATGCCGATTTATGATTATCACTGTCACCTGCCGGCTGAAAAAATCGCTAATGACCACAGGTTCGATAACCTTACTCAAATATGGCTGAGCGGCGACCATTACAAGTGGCGGGCGATGAGAGCCAATGGCATAGAAGAAAAATATATCACCGGCGATGCGGACGACTATGAGAAGTTCGAAAAGTGGGCGCAGACCATTGTCTTTGCGCTGCGAAATCCGCTTTATCACTGGACCCACCTAGAGCTTAAAAACCACTTTGGTATAAAAGACAAGCTTTTAGGCCCCGATACCGGCAGGGAAATCTATGAGAGATGCAGTGAGATGCTAAAGTCGCCGGAATTTAGCGCCCGCAACATTCTTCGCAAAATGAATGTCAAACTCCTCTGTACAACTGAAGGGCCGCTGGATACGCTGGAGCACCAAAAAAAGATTCGTGATGAGGGCTTTGAAATTAAAGTTTATACAGCTTTTCGTCCTGATAAGGGCCTGGCTGTTGAAGATGTTTCGGCGCTGAACAAATGGATAGATAAGCTGGAGGGGGCTGCCGATATGCAAATAAACAACTTTGTCTCTTACATTGAGGCACTTCGGAAACGTCACGACTATTTTCACCGGAACGGCTGCCGGCTTTCAGATTACGGTCTTGAAACTGCTTATGTAGAAGATTATACCGATGGTGAGATAGAAAAAATATTCGGAAAAATAAGAACTGTAAAAGAGCTGGAGACTTCGGAACGTCTCAAGTTTAAATCAGCTATGATGGTTGAGTTTGCTTTGATGGATTCCGAGGCGGGTTGGGTCATGCAGCTTCACCTCGGTGCTCTTAGAAACACCAATACACGATTGCTGCGGAAGGTCGGCGCCGATTGTGGTTATGATTCAATCGGCGATTTCGAGACAGCCGGACCATTGGCCAAATTCCTTGACCGTCTCGATGCAAATAACAAGTTGCCCAAGACCATTTTGTACAACATTAACCCGAGGGACAATGAGCTGTTCGCGACTATGGCAGGCAACTTTCAGGATGGCTCTTCCGTCGGCAAAATGCAGTACGGGCCGGCGTGGTGGTTCCTCGACCAAAAAGACGGGATAGAAAAACAAATAAACACACTTTCAAATATGGGTTTGCTGAGCAGATTCGTTGGGATGGTGACAGATTCGAGAAGTTTTCTGTCGTATCCGAGACATGAGTATTTTCGCAGAGTGCTCTGCAATGTGTTAGGCGGCGACGTCGAAGCAGGACTCATACCCGATGATATGGATTTGTTAGGCAAAATGGTTGGGGATATCTGCTTCAATAACGCCAAAGACTATTTCCCGATGGAACTGGATTAGGGCAGGTTTCTTTGGTGTTTCACGGAGCTACTTGAAATTTTCAGAAGCCCACTCAAATACCTTTTTCTGCATTTTGCCGGGAAACCTGTTATAGTCCTGCGGCGCATAGAGCTGCAGCTTGTCGGCGGCATTAAAGAGCTGATAAACTTTTTTTGCCTGGTCTGTGCATAATTTCACATCTTCGAAGGTTGCATAGCGGTCCCATTGTGGTGCGACAACGAGGAGCGGCTTTGGGGCGATGCATGCCAGGATTTCGTGGTAGTCTATCGGAATCCTTGCTTCATTTCCTACAAAGAACCCCAGGCGGGGCAGCAGGCCGTGAAGATGAGAGTAGGCCTGAATACCTTCTGTGCCTTTGTCCGCTGTATCGAGGCGCATCGCAGTTATGCCACAAACGGAAATTAACCCTGCAATGCGTTCATCCAGGGCAGTGCTGTAAAGACCAACTGTAGCGCCTAACGAGTAACCCGCTGTATATATCAGCTTTGCATCAATGATTTCCAGGTTTGAGAGTGCATCGACGGCGGAGCTGGTATCTGTGACCATTCGTCCCATTTTTGACCAGTGCGGGTATCGCTGATAGAACAGCGTACCTTCCTCGATGCGAGTGCCGAAACCAATCTGGTCGAAGAGGAACACTGCAAAGCCCTGCCGCACAAAACCGTCTATTATGCTTTGGCATCGGCGAGCAAAGCCGGTAGCGTAAGAGTACTCATGCAGATAGATAATAACAGGCAGTTTGTCTGCAATGGGCCTGCCGTTGTCATCAGTTGGGTAGTAAAGATTTCCATACAGGTAATCCCCGAAGCTGCGGTAGCCACTAATAATCATTCGCTTCGTATTCTTTTGGGGACTCGGTCTGCCTATTACGCTGCCCAGATAATCACTTTTGGAGCTGTATTTAAGGAGTTTTGGTCCGGGATTAGTTACACCTGCCGGTTTTTCGCCAAGTAAGAAATGGATGCGTTTTTTAATGTCGTCCTTTTTATTCTCCCACTCGGTAATGGTTTTGATTTTACCCGCCTTTTCGTTTACTAAAAGCTCGTCCAGACCTTTCGGTTCATAGACCAGAGGGTTTAGCTTTTCACCGCTTAGCTGCAGCCATTTGTTGAAGGTATAGTCGTAATAAAGTTTGTGCGGTGGTTCGATATTAGTTCGGCCAAAGACATAATCGAAAAAGTCGATATAATCCTCGATGTCACGCGCCGATGTGCCGTGCCTGCCGTGTCGAAAACGAATGGCCAGCTTGTTTTCAGCACCGAGGAATTTATAGACCCGCCGGGCGGAACGGTAGCACTGCTCAATACCCCAGGGATTGCCCTGATGTTCGGTTATGGCTGAACTTAACATAAGGGCTCTTGGTGCGACAAGGGCCATCAAAAGATTCTGGTCTACGGGCAGTTTGTGTTCTCTGCCGATGAAAAAACGCAGGCGGGGGTGCAGCCAGTGCGGGAAATTGGTTGTTATTTCCGCAATCGATTCATTGTCGAATTTCTCGCTGGTGTAGCGAAAGGGGTTTTCTGAACCGGTGCCGCCGCTGCTGGGGACAACCGCCTTGATTCTTTCGTCAAAAGCGGCTGCCATAAGCGACTGTTTGCCATTTCGCGAATGGCCGGTTATCGCAATACGTTCGGTATCTACGATTGGCAGGGTGTACAGGTAATCCACAACTCTGTGTGCGCCCCAGGCACGGCGCATCAGGCAGGTAAAGTCGTACTTAGAGTACCAAATGTCGGCATAAGCTTCGGTGTCGTCCTGCCAATCGGCACCGGCGTAAATACAGCCGATATAGCCGCGTCTTACTGCGACCAGCGCCCAGCTTCTGTGGTTGGACTGCGTCATAAAGACAGGGAAAGGGCCTCTGCCGGGCGGGATGAGCAATTCTACTTTCATCTTAGCTTTGTGGTCAGGCCCGAAGCTCAACTCGACTGTGCGAATCGTAACTTGCCCGTCTTTTGTTTGACTTAAAATCTTGGCCTTTAGATTATTCGGTTTCGGCGGAAATGTTCCGGTAATCCAGTGCTTAATCTCTTTTTTCATCCAGGTGCGTTTTTCATTCCACTGCGTCATAGTTTTGACGGGAATATTCTTTCGCCCCTCGTCAAGAATTAAAGGGTCGGGCAGGTATGGCAGGGAAGGCATAGAATTAAAATCGGGCGGCAGTTCACCGGTACGGCTGAGCCAGCCCTGCCAGGTTGCGTCAAGCGGCGAAACCTGTCCGCGGCTGGGTTTCTCCGCAGGCATTACCGAAAGAATCTGTTTGAGGTGCATTTTTCGGCGGGATAAATTATCCTGAGCTGCATTTGACTGTATGCTGAATATTAACTGCAGAAAAAATAATACTAAGCAGAATTTTTTGATGAGCATTATTAACTCCTTAAAGAAAAAGCCACCTTATACTTTCTTCAGAGCTGCTGGTATCGATAGAACCTGAAGTCCGCCTGTTTTTCGATGTGGAAGGTTACGCTGCCGTTGTCAGGGACCTTTACGGTTGATTCCTTTTGGTTTTGCAGGTCTTTGAGCTTTATTGTTTTGCCCGCGAGGAACTTGAGTTTTATTTGCTTTCTGGATTCGGTGTTGTGTAGCTCCCTGAAAATGGTCAGATAGCCGGTATTATTTTCGAAGATGTGGCACTGAAGGCCGGTCCAGCTTTTGTCATCAGGTCTGCGGCCGATGGGAAATACATAACCGGAAAAGATTTCAGAGCGGTGTTTTTTATATACCGCCAGCAGCGGTCGGATTTGGTCTTTTGCCGACTCGCTTAGATACTGCAATTCCTGAAAGAACATCGGGCTTGCCATCAATGCAATAGCAACAGCATAGTCCTGGCGGTGCTTGACTGCATTGCTTGCCTCGGGATTGACCATTTCAACGTTTTGAATCGGAACCTGAATTTTGTTGAGATTGACGTATTTTGACATCTGCCAGACGTCACGGAGGACCTGGTGCGGGATGTAAACGACGTGTGCCGGCTGATAGGGTTTGCGGTTTTCCATCCAGTAATTGCCATATTCCCTCGCGAAATAAATCCCTGCCCGCGGCCTGTGTCCCGTTGTGTCCCAGTTGACCCGAACCGTGTGTTTGCTGTGTTTAATCAGGTTTCTTACTTTGGTGATAAGCCCTTCGATGTTCTCGTAACTATCGAAGTTATAGAAATCAATTTTGAAATACTTAAAGCCGCCCTCGTCATAGTTTTCCTTTAACGCATCTTCACCGGCAGCCCAGCTTGTCCACAGGGCCGGAGTGACACCATGTTTTTTGGCCTCTGCCCTGATATTTTTCCAGCCGTTCGGATAAACCTCCTTGTCAGGCAGCCAGTTTTTATCCTGCCAGCCGTCATCGATTTGCATCACATCGACGCCTAAGTCTTCGCACAATTTTATTTGCCTGAGTACATTTAACTCGCGTGCCGCACGTTTGCCGTCCTGCGGTGTTCTTGTGCTTCCCCACGTGTTTGAGCTGATATACATATCATCGTCATTTACCGGATAGCGATAGCGGTCGAATTTTTTAATTGCCAATTGACATTCATCATTGCCGCCGGTCCATGCTATAGACCATGTCGTCCAGCAGGTGCGGTAACGGCTTGTGAGGATGTTACCTGCTGTAAGTCCGGCACCGGTGGTGAGCAGCCCGTCTTTACTGCAGTGGAACTCGCCGTCCAGATATGCAGGAAATTTGCCTTTGGCGGAGTCCTGGGCTTTGTTAATTGCTTTTGGGTTCTCCTTGACCAGGCACATCCCTTCATTGTCGTCCTCAATACAAATGATGTTGGCCCAGCGGCAGGTCTCAATATCAGCGATGGGGCCTTTTTGGACCTCTTCAACCAACATGTCATCCTTGAGCTTGTCCCTTGCTGAGTTGTCTTTGACAAAGCCGATTGCGCGGCGAGCAACGTTCTCGAACGTCATCGGGATATAATCGACCCGGCCGTCATTATCGGCTGTTTCTTTCGGGACACTATATCCTTCCATACCTTTTACTCGCAATTGTGTTCTGATGCCGGGTGCGTCCGGATACGCCCATATTACAAATTGCGCTTCGACCTTTGCAGCCGGGTATCTGATTTGTGCCACAACTTCCAGATGTTCGGATGTGAAACCCTCGTCATCGGCCTTTCTGGCTGTTACGCCCAGAAGCTTAGCTTCGGTATTGCCGTCGATGACCGCCGGTATTTCCCAGTCGCAATCAAGCGCAGGAGCCTGGTCGGCCCATTCTTTAGCTGATTTTGTTTCGGTGAAACTGACAGTAACGAATCCTTTTGTTGTCCATTTCCACTGCCGCTCAACAACTCCGGTACCGACTATCAACCTGTCACCGACCATCTTAACGCCGGCCTTGCCGAGGTTTCTGGAAGACTTGCCAACAGTAACTTTAGCACCACCTTCAATTTGGTTGCAGCCCGATATAATGACCGTTGTGATTAAAATCCAGCACGCACAAAGAATATTTGTTTTGATGTTCATCACTTAGCCCTTTTATTCTCGAAGCTGGGATTATAAGCAGGATTTAGTTCGACAGGGATTTTTGCTCCCACCGATATGCGCCATGCTTTGAGCTCTTCATATAGCTCTTTAGCCTTGTCCGGCATAGTCCTGGTGAGGTTGTTTTTTTCGCCGATGTCTTCTTTGAGGTTATACAGTTCCAGATGGCCGTCCTCGAAGAATTCCATCAGCTTCCAGTTGCCCTTGCGTATGGCACCGGCCGGTGCCTGACGAATTTCCCGGAGTTTCTTCGACCCCTGAGATAAGTAACAGGGGAAGTGCCAGTATATTGCATCACGGTTTAAGTTTTTTTGTCCTTTCAGGAGCCCTGTGATACTCTCGCCGTCAAATATCTGGTTTGAAGGCATCGAGGTGGCGGCGAGCTCCACAAGAGTCGGGTAAAAGTCAATGCTGGTGACAGGGAATTTGCAGGTGGTTGCGGGCCTGACCACAGCAGGCCAGCGAATAGTCAGGGGCACCCGGATTCCACCTTCATAAAGCTGTCCCTTGTGTCCGCGCAGGGGTTTGTTGGAAGTTTTAGTCCGGGCGCCGCCGTTGTCTGAATAAAAGAAAATCGCGGTGTTGTCGGCAATTTTCAATTCATCGAGTTTGTCTAAAATCCGCCCGATACCCTCATCGATACTTTCAATCATAGCTGCGTACTTCGGGTTGTTTTGAGTGTCGATGGCTTTTTTCTTTTGGTATTTGGCAATTATTTCTTTTTTGGCCTTAATAGGTGTGTGCACGGCATAATGCGGCAGGTACAGAAAAAAGGGTTTGCCCTTATTTGCTTCGATGAATTTTAGTGCTTCGATCGTCAGCCGGTCGGTCAGATATTCACCCCTGGGCCCGTCGGGCAGTTTGGGATTATTGTATGGACTAAAATACCGCCCCTGGGGAGGCTGGCCGTTATGTGTTCCGCCAACATTGATATCAAAACCCTGTGCCTGCGGACCAAGTTCCGGGTCGTTGCCGAGATGCCACTTGCCTATACTCGCACTGACATATCCGGCCGGTTTGAGCGATTCGGCAATGGTTACTACCTCTGCCGCCAAAGTTATTCTGATTTGATTGGTTTTTAATTTCATCAGGTGCTGCGGTGCCTTGTCGGAACGATTGACACTTAATACACCGTGACGGGGCGTGTATTGGCCGGACATTAAGCTTGCCCGTGTCGGTGCGCAGTTTGGGCCGCAGGTATAGGCGTTATCGAAAATCATCCCTTCGGCGGCGAGCTTGTCGATATTTGGTGTTTCGTAATAAGTGCTGCCCATAAAGCCGACATCCCTCCAGCCCAGATCGTCAATCATAATAAAAATGATATTTGGCTTATAGGCAATTGCTTTGTCGGCAAAATTTTCAGCGGTGCTCATACATCCACCGAGGGCAAATGCCGCCGCCGACATTCCGGCAGTTTTGAGAAATTCACGTCTTGTCATTATCTCCTCTCTTTCTAATTACCAAAATACCTTCGTGATTCTTTGCCCGATATCACCCAGATACACCGGTTAGCAATACTGCTATTGCCGCCGGTTTTATTAAATTACCAAATCTACCCCGAAATTCAACTTGATAGATTCTGACTACTTTGTAGCAGCCGGTTGACGAAAAATAAAGCAAAATATTGCCTTTTAAGCCATTTGTCGTTAGGTTATACAACTATGAAAACAGAGGAAATCAAGCAAATTGAGCAGCGGCCGGTTTTGACAATTACGACAGGCAATCGTTAAAATGGTAAAATAAACATTTCATAAAAAAATATTGCCTTTTAAGCCGTTTGCTGTTAGAATATGCAACTGCGAGAAAGGCGGAAACTGAAGGTTAGATATTAACTATGGAGTTAAGAATTAAATGATGAAGCAATGCAGCAAATGCAAAAAGCGGAAAGACGAAAGTAAGTTCTACAAGCAAAGCCAAGCCAAAAGCGGATTGAGGTCCTGGTGCAAAAAGTGCGAACGTGAGTATGCCCGCAAGTACAACAGGAGAGATTCAAGGCCTTTGAAAAAATACTACAGCTATGAAAAGTGCCATCGGGTTGTTGATGGCGCCAAAGAGAAGCGATGCCGAAAATGCGGAAAGTGGAAGGCCGAGAGCAACTTCTACAAGAAACGCAGACACAAAGATGGGCTGGCAGCATACTGTAAAGAATGTGCAAATAAAGCTACAAATAGGTCCCGTAGGCGGCGGATGGCTTTGAGCAGTTAAGACAGGCAATTGTTGAAATGATGCGGTGATATTAAGCCGGAGGCGGTGGTTTTGTTCAGCTGCTTTTCTGCTTCGTTTGGTTACCCTTGATGCAGGCCGCGGCTTTGCTTGTTACAAGCAGTGTACCTTTTTTTTGCCATTTTAGTTTTACATATTAAAAATATTTAAAAAGTGTAAAAAAAAGTTTTTTTGAAAAAACCTTGATTACGACCATATAATCCGCATATTTACCCTTATAAACCTTAAATGGCTTTTAAAAATGAAAAATTTTCAAAAAATTCCATCCTACTTACACGCCTCAGCTTCGCCTCCATTATATGGAGGGAGAGGCGAAAACTATAGTTGTACGAACATCAATGGATAAGACTTGTGGTGCGATTGTAGTAGTTTTGTTCGAAAGGCAGCAAAACCGCCTCTAAAACACAACGTAACATATTGTCCGCATTACAGTTATCAGGAAATGTTCAAAAAAACTTTTATTATAATAACGGATTGTTAGCATTAAAGCATCAGAAAGGTATCAGGAAATGTTCAAAAAAACTTTTATTATAGTAATTGTTTTAGTTCTTTGTCCGATAGCTTCGGCGGAGCGGCAATTGGATAGAACCGAAATACTTGAGATTTTTGCTGCATTAACCCAAAGCCCACGGAAAGCCTGGATATCAGTCGGTACTATCGAGGCTGAGCACGAAGAATACAGGGCAGTCAAGACAACGGACGCCAACGAAATTGCCAACGCAATCAACCAGCAAGTTGAGGCATATCAGAACGAAGAAAACAAGCGGGAACTGACCGAGAAGCTGCAGCAAATGAAACTTGAGGCCATCCCGTTTAATGTCAGGTATGGATTGGCCAACGAGTATACGATGGACTCGACTGTTCTCGTAAGGGTTGACGGTGACAAGTTTTACTGGCAAATCGATGTGAATTCCCGCAGCGATTCGGTAGGGCCTGCCGTTGATTTAGCCGGCAATTATATGACCAAAGAGTTTAACCTCGACTGGAACGAAAAAAGAGTATTTGCCTGGGACGGCGAAAATTACGTTACTTATTCTGTCTCCGCCAACAACGCTACTATCGAGCCTGAAAGATTCCCTGTCAATGGGCCGTTAACAGCAGGTGTTGTACCTTGGGGGCACGGTCGATACGGCTATGAAAACCTTTGCAGCCTCGATTCGGCTGCGGCAGAGACCGAAGGCAACGGGACAACAGAAATACAGCTTACCCTCGTTGACGGTGACATGCAGTATACGTTTATACTCGATCCTGCAAAGAATTACGCGGTAAAGGGTTTATCGCTGTATAAGGCGGGCGCCTTGTCTGTTCTGCAAATCTATGGGAATTACCAGTCAATAGGCGGCCGCTGGTGCCCCGATGAGGTCGTGATAGAGAGATACGACAGTACAGAATCTCCGGCCAGGCTGATGGGTCGTGATGTGTGGAATTTTACCTCGATTAGTGACGGCGAGCTGACGGAGGACAGCTTCGAAGTTGAGTATGAAAATGGCGCCTTCATAGAGCAATTCGGCCCGAATGATGAGGTTTTGCGGTATCGATATCCGCTGCCGGAACCGCCGTCTGTAAGCAAAATTGATTCGGATGAACTTAAGCGGCAGCGCCTCAGCTTCGCATCGGCCGGAGACAGGCGGAATTGCGCCACGGCGTCGCTTAAATATGTCTGTGATAAATTGGGGACAAAGTGTTCGCTGGAAAATCTAAGCCGAATCGTACACGGCCAAAAAAAAACCACAACTCTGGCGCAGATGCAGCAATTTGCTGAGGGCCTCGGGCTAAATACCCTTGCCGTTAAGACTGATATTGAAACGCTATTGTTACTTCAAGCAGAAATATCTGCCCTGTCACTGCGAGCGAAGCCGAGGGGTCTGTTACAAAAAGATTCCTCGGCTCGTCTCCAGCTTGCCGAAAACGACATGAGCGATTGCCTGGTAATTGTCCACCTGCTTGAGCAGGAGCATTTTGTTGTGTTGGGCGGCGTTGATGAGAAATTTGTAAGACTGATAGATTTGGCCAGCGACAATTTCTACTATCGCCGGTCGATTGAGAGTTTTAATTTGGCCTGGGACGGTACGGCCCTGTTAGTAGCTAAAAACCCTGTTTCCACGCGGGGCAACTTCGCAAAGCTCGACAACCCTGAGAA
>Ga0180432_10002132_pt1 | contig 30026 bp, 37 predicted proteins | sample SS_ome_10_FD_132414 | JGI IMG/M metagenome (GOLD analysis project Ga0180432, IMG submission 132414) | Hypersaline lake sediment archaeal communities from the Salton Sea, California, USA - SS_1_MS_2 metaG | ecosystem: Environmental > Aquatic > Non-marine Saline and Alkaline > Hypersaline >...
CGAGATGCGCTTGACGCCGCCCCGCCGCGCCAGCCGGCGGATCGCGGGCTTGGTGATGCCCTGGATGTTGTCCCGAAGAATCTTGCGGTGGCGCTTGGCGCCGCCCTTCCCGAGCCCCTTGCCCCCCTTCCCTCGGCCCGACATGGTTGGATTGGTTCTGATTTGATGTGTACGGTTCAGGAATTTTTACTTGGTGGTGTAACGGAGCAAGCGGACGAACGGGGAGGATTACGCCGGCGTCACGGCCGGCTCCCCCCTGACCCGGCGGGCCAGCTGGATGTCCTTCGGCATGATGGTCACCCGCTTGGCGTGGATCGCGCACAGGTTGGAGTCCTCGAAGACCCCGACCAGGTACGCCTCCGCGGCCTCCTGGAGCGCCTCGACGGCCGTGCTCTGGAACCGGAGGTCAGTCTTGAAATCCTGGGCAATCTCGCGGACCAGGCGCTGGAACGGGAGCTTGCGGATCAGAAGCTGGGTCGCGAACTTGCCCCTGGTCTGGTACTTCCGGATGTCCCGGAGCGCCACGGTCCCCGGCCGGTACCGGTGCGGCTTCTTGACGCCGCCGGTGGCCGGCGCCGACTTGCGGGCCGCCTTGGTGGCGAGCTGCTTCCGCGGGGCCTTACCCCCGGTCGACTTTCGGGCGGTCTGCTTGGTGCGGGCCATGATTGGTTTTACCCCACTTGCGACCCAGAAAAAATGGCTCGTCAATCGCACTGCCCGGCCATTTCGCGAACGTAGCCGCACCGAGAAATTTTAGAATCGTGACTACTCAAAAAAAGGCCATGCCCGCGTACCAATCGCTGACCCAGGACGTTCTGGCTCGTATGACCGACGGCGGGCTGTACCTGTTGCTCTGGTGGAACCCCGCGATGACGTGTTGGACCGTGTCGGTGCTCCAGGTGAGCACGACCGACCAAACGATCGGTGGCGAGCCCCTCGAAGTCGGACCCGGCGGCGCCCTGTGCCTCCACCGCAACCCGGTGTTTTGGTTGCACGAGGCGCAGGCCACCGTGCTCGGCGCGGAAGACGCGTCGGTGTCCGAGCTGGCCGAGCGCGTGAGCACCGCCATCGTCGGGATGACCACCCGGGTGCGCCTCACCCGCGCGCACATGATCAAGCTTCCGGCGACCGAGACGCACTACGTGATGATCGGCCGGAGCGGACCGGAGCAGTGCGCGGTGGGGAGCACGGGGAAGATCAACGGCCGCAAAGCGCACTGGGTCATCGTTAACAACGAAAAGTGCGAAGTGGTGTACGGGGCCGACGACGCCGCGTTTGTGGTGCACGACGGCCAGCTCGCCGACGTGCACATCATGGCCTGAATCATGGCTTGCTCTGGACGCGACGGCGCTTGCTCTGGCGGTCGAGCGAGGCGAGCTCTTCGATTTCGTCCGAGGGTTGGCTGATGTACATGCGCCGACAACACCGCCGCACCGCCCCGACCTTGTCGAGCGCCTCGCGGCTGGACAACAGCTGCCCGCGGTACTCGAGGTACTTTTCGCCCCGCACCACCTTGCCACACGTGAAGCAGCGGACCGGAAACATCGGGTGTGATCGTGTCGCCCGCCCAACCGAATGCAATAAACGCGCAACAGGCGCCGCCCATTTAATTGTACAGCCCCACCCCGTCGATGTAGAGACGGAACCCCCCCACCTCGACCACCCCGCTCCGGGGCGGCTGGAGCGGAGCCACGTCGCCCGTCAACAGCCGCACCTCGCCCGTCTGCGCCGGGTCGTCGCTCTTAGGCAACAGTCCGTTGTCCAGCGCGCAAAACCCGTACCCCGCGGGCGCCCCCGCCTTGTCGTTCCACGCGATGATGGGCGAGTGGATTCGGCCGCACCGCGCCAACAGGTGCGCGTAGTCCTCCTCGGAACGGTAGAACGGGAACGTGTCTACGTCCCCGCAAAAGAAGAACCGGACGCGGGTGGTGTCCATGGCGACTTGTGCGGGCGACAGTCCGAACCCAGCCCCCACAGCCACGAATTGTGGCCGTCGATTAAATGACCGACGTCGCCGTCGTTGACCGGTTGTACGGCTCGACGGCGTTGTAGTTAGTGCACCAGCTCGATCAGCGGGAGGTTGGGCGGCTGAAGCACGTGAGTCGGGCCAGCTGGTTCAGGTCCATGTACACCCGGCCATCGTGGCGGATCACCAAGAACTTGTCGTCGACGACGGCGTGCTCGACGCCGGACATTGGATGTTTGTGCAAAGGGCCCCTGCGGCCGGGGGCGGTTAAGGGGCGACAATATGGTGCAGGCGCGGGGGTGTTTACTTTTAAAGTGACGCAACAGCGCGGGGTTTTGGTGGGCACAAGGGTGGGGCGGGCCACTCAGCTTGCTTAGTTGGCGTACGCGAGGCCACCGACGCCACCGTCGTAGGTAAACACGTTCCAGTAAGGCGCAAAGACCACGACCTCGGCGGGCACCGCCGTCATCACGTCGCTGTAGTTGAGCGTGAGCGTGGCAGTGTCCAGCCGCGAGAAGTTGAGCGAGCCCGACGGCTGCGCGTCCTCGGGGTAGAGGGCGAACGAGTACACGTAGATGTACTCGCTCGGGATGTTCGTGTGGTGCTGTCTGCACTGGACGTTCCGGAAGTACTCGGCCTCCCGCTTGGCGAACCGGGTCATGTTGTTGATCTTGAGCTCGGCGCTCACGATCGGGTCGGCGTTGCACGCAACCATCTCGCCGAGCATGTAGAGCCGGCCAATGGCGGCGGCGCCCGGGTCGTCGAGCGTGTCATTGGTGGCCGACTGCCCCGCAATCAGACCCGCGACCGAGCCGTACGCCATGGTCAGACCAGTGGTGTTGGTCTCGAGGAACTTGGCGCCGAGGTCCTCCTGGAGCTCCATGAAGGCAATCTCGCTGTTGGGGCGCACCGCCGGGCACAGAGCGGCCAGGAGCCGGTTGGCGTCACCCGCCACCCCCGCGGCGCCGCCCGCGGCCGTGTTGACGGCGGCGGTGAGCGTGGTGCCCGAGGCGACGTTCCCGTGCGAGACGGTGCCAAAGTCACCGTTCTGCGAGGAGAAGTCGTAGTGCTTGTTCTGCGCAATGTTGTCGTTCCGGCGCACAAACCACACCAGCTCGGTGACCGGGTGGTTGAACGTGAGCGTGTGCGTGGTCGACGCGTTGCCCGACGACTTCGAGAAGGTGTCGTACTGGAGCAGGGTGACCAGCTGGTCGAACTGGCCCTCGGCGAACCGGTCGCGCTCCTCCGAGTCGAGGAACACAAAGTTCGACTCGACGTAGCAGTTGATCGCCTGGCTCGCCGAGAAGTTGGACTGCGACGTGATCGCGGCGTCGGCGTAGCCCGCCCCCTCGAGGGCCAGCTTCATCGCCCGCCGGTTGTCGGCGTCGAGGTGGTTGACCGAGCCCGAGCCCGGGTGCGCCACGTACTTGACGTCGACCGCGTTCGTGGAGCGGATCACCAGCTTCTTGAGCTCCTCAAAGTCCACCACCAGCTCGATCGAGTGGTACTGGAGCGAGATGGCGCTGAGCGCGTTCCCGGCCGCCTTGGTGTACCAGAAGGGAAGGGGCACAAACAGGGTCTGCGGGCAGCGCGAGAACGCAATAAGGCCCTCGCGAGTCGGGTGCTTGCCCACAGCATCCAGGCAGCGCTTGCCCGGCTTGCCCGCGAGCTCCTCCCAGACGAAGAGCCAGTCCGAGGTCAGCGTGTCCACCTGTTGGTTACCGATCCGGAGCTCGACCTTCTTGAGCAGACGCATGCCCACGGCCTGCACCCAGTGGACGTACTCGCCACCGATGTTCCGGAAGCCGGACAGGTAGCCAGTGTCGTAGCCCATCTGTTGGTCCAGGCTTGCGACGTTGGTGCCCTGCCCAACAAACATACCCGCCTGACGGCCAGCCGCGGCGGCGGTCGATCCACCCGAAATCGACACGTACGGGAACGTGAGACTGACCGCATCGGTGGCAGCGACCCCGACCCCTGCGGTCGCAGAGTCAATGTGCGCGATGAGCCCCGGGAGCTCGATTTTGATGTACTGATCGTGGATCAGGTCACCACTGCGCGAGATCTGGGTGCGGCAACCCGACTTCCCGAACGCGGCGTTCGAGATCTGCTCCTGGACGCACTCGAGCGCAAAGTTCGAGCAAGTCTGCACGCGCATCCGCCAGTACGTGACCTCGGCGAGGCCCGTAAGGACGATGTCGGCGATGCCCTTGGCGACAATCTGTGCGACCGAACCTGGTGATCCGAGAGACATGGTGTTGGTGTGTTTGATGACATGAAATCCGAAGTCTTGATTTCGCCAAACGACTTGGGGGGGTGGGTGGTCGAGTCCTCTGACAATCCATCTCCCCGGGCATCCGCGACGAACAAAATTGAGCCGCACCCATCCATGTTTGCTCCATATTTTTTCCCGGACCCAATCCGATCCATTCCCGCTACCGCCGCCAACGACAAGGTTCGGATCGGGCAACTTTTCCCGGGCGTCGCAACCAAAATTCCCACCCGCGGGTTGCAAACGCAAATGCCCGGGACGCGGTCAAAAAAGGCGACGGGAAAACGGAAGCGGGCACCATCGCCGCGCCGCGACCCTTCTCTGGCGGGCGAAGGAGCGGTCACGTCCATGTCGGTCCAGGACAAACGGTTGGTGCTCAGCGACATCCGGAAGCGGTACAAGGACACGGGGCTCATCTACATCTCGGACGAAATACGGCCCGGGTTGACAATCGGCGAGTTCTCTTTTTATCACACGCTGGCCAGCGCGAAGAAGCGGTACGAGAAGCATCAGGGCCAAAAGAAAAAGGCTTCGGACGACGACGACTAACAACAACACAGGGCCCTGCACCGGCGGGCCGCCGGGAAGACCACCTTCTGCCCCAGATCCCACAGGCTGTCGACGACCGCGTCCAGCGAGTCCTCGACAATGTCGAGCTCGTCCTCGTCAAGGTGAGTGGACAGCGCCTCGAGGACCACCGCCTTGAGCAGCTCCCGCTTCTCCGACCCGCCCATCCCCCGCACCTTGTGCAGCTCCTTCATGATGGCCACCACGCACACGAGCATGGCCACGTAGCTCGGCCGCCCCTCGTCCAACCCCTCCTCGATGGAGCGCACGAGCGCGTCGAGTTGCTCGCGACAGGTTTCGACGATTTGCTTGTGGACTTCTTCGCCGGCGGTCGACATCGAAGAGATTTCTTGGAGGCGCGGGTTTTATTTTTTGGGTGCGGGGCCCAATCACTTTACCTTGAAAAACAAGAGCTCGGATCGGAGCGTCCGGGGGAGCTTGGTGAGATCCAGCGTCCCCGACGACACCTTGTCGAGCGCCTCGCCCGCCAGCCTCGCCTCGTCGTCCGACGACGTCTTTCGGTACCACTCCGCCAGCCCGGCCGCCGCCGCGCGGATCTGCTCCGGGGCGCGGGTCAGGTCCCCGTACAACGAGGCGGTCAGCGGGCCAAACGGAGGGTCGTACGCGATCGCCGGGATGTTCTTCTTTCGCAGGGCGGTCATGTACGCCTTTCCGTAGTCGACCGTGATGGACTCGCCGCTGCGAATCGGGGCCGTCGCCACCAGCGCCAGGTACTTTCCGGTCGTCAGCTCGAGCTCGACAAACTCGGCGTTTGTCCTGGGGGCGGTGTTGGCGAACATGATCGCCTCGCGGTCATACAGCCCGTCGAAGAGACCGCGGTACTTGATGGCGTACGGCGCGACGGTGCGGGGGTGCTTCCCGTACCGCCGGTCAAACTCGTCCTTGCTCACCGCCTCCCCCGGCGTCTCGGTCGAGTAGATGACGTCCTCCGCGCTGAACATGACCCGCCCCCCCGCCGTTTCGTCGTCGGGGTCGTACGCGTAGATCCCGAGGTTCCCGTCGATCTGTTGGTCGATCAAGATTTCGCGCATGGCGTGCAAGTGGACCGGGCACAGCGGCCGCACCAGGGTGGTGCGCGCGCACCGGATCCGGCCGGGTCCGATGTGCGCGCACCGGTGCATCGCGAGATCGCCCGCCACCCCGGTGGTCGTCACGGTCGCCCGGCGTCTTGTCTCAAACGTCGCGGTCATGTCGCCCCCGTTGAACATGGTTCCGTTTTGAACACGCCGCCGCCTCTCTTTTTGACACGGCTCCGAGTCACCGGCCGACGGGGCTTTCTCTTCCTTTCGTGCACATAGGTCTGGTGAGTTTTGAGCGCCGCCTTTTGAGTAAACGCTTTGGAGCACACGCCGCACCGAAACGGGCGCTCGCCGGTGTGCACCCGAATGTGGCGGACAAGCTTCCACCGCGTGTCGCTGTTGGCGCCGCAGTGCGGGCACGTGTGCCACCTGTTGGCGCGCACCACCGCGCGGTACCACTCCACAAGCTGGTCGCCGTCCGCCACCGTCACCTCTGGCAAGTCTCCGTCGATCGTCAGCGTGGCCGCGAGCTCGGGCATGGGAGGGAGTTTGTGACGAAACCCCAGCGTTTGCGGTTCGGTTAACCCCGGGTTTAAGGAAACCCGTCACGATGTGTGATTGCGGGGGGGGGTTGGGTGGGCCCTCCTAAAATTGTGGTGGGCGTGGCACAAAGATTTGCGATGGTGACCCACAGCCAGGTGGACATGTTTACGCGGATGGCGGATCCGGACATCACCGACCCGTCGGCGCTGCGCGAGTTTCGGGTCGACACGCAGCCCCCCTCGGTCAAGCCGAGCATGCTCGCGTTTGCAGAGCACTTTGACCCGCCGCCAAAGTCCGCGTCGCCGCCGGCGGGACCGCCCCCGACCACGTTCTCACCGTTTGCAACGTCCCCCGCGTCAGCGCGGTCGGCGCCACCCCCCACGCCGGTCGACGCCATGTTCGCGCACGCGGCGCCCGGCCCGTCGCCGGCCCCGTCGTCGGTGAGGTTCAGCCCGCCCGCCCCGGCCCCGGCCCCGTCGCGCAGCGAGATCGACCGTATCACGTCTGCGTACCTCGCGCCATCCCCGGCCAGGTCAATGCGGTCGACGGCCGGGAAATCGTTCGCAGACATGGTCGACGAGATCCACGTCGAGGCGCAACAGCTCCAAGACCGTCCGACTCGACTTCCGCCGGCCCCGACCGCCGCCGCGGCGGTGGGGTCGTACGCCGCCCCACCCAACATGGCGATGGCAGAGTACTCGGAGCGGCGAGAATTGTTCATTCGGATCGAAGACATGACGCGGATGGGGTTTACGTTCCCGGAAATCCCCCCCAACTGCGCGACCGAGGACCTGCGACAGGAGATTGACCGCCGCGAAATCTCGATGAACACGGTCGACAAGGTGGACACCTGGATCGACCGGATCCTCAAGGTCACGCAGGTGTTCCACGCGCTCAACAACAAGACCAAGCTCATCCCGCTGCCCGAGGACTACCACAGCAACATGCAGCTCCGGGTGAGCCGGCCGCAGTTCCGGTACAACGTCTACAAGATTGTGCTCAAGAAGTCCCGCAAGTCCAACACCAACCCGATGATGTACATTGGGTGGATCCTGGCCATGCCCATCCTCGAAGGGATCGCCATCAAGCTGTTTACCCAGGTCACCGGGTGGGACTCCCCGCTCGTCAACGGGTTGCTCCGGAAGCTTATTCGGTCCGGAGACAAGAAGGGCGCCAAGAAACTGCCCAAGGTCGAGGGGGTCACCACCAGGGCCGGCGGCGGCGCGACGGTCATCCCCGGCGACGGGTTTTCGAGCGAGGCGGTGGCCGCGTTCAGCGGGCGCACCGCGTCGGCCGCCCGGGGCCGGAAGAAGCTCCGACCGATGGCCACGCCGGCTCCCGCCGCCCAAGAGCCCGCCGCCGAGGGCACCGAGGTCGTCACCGCCGAGGAGCTCACGTCGCTCCCGGAGTAGGCAGGACGTAGATCTGTTGGACCGGCGCCTTGGCCGGGGCCGCCGCACCGGCGTCGTCGCCGCACCCCACGACGTACAGCGGCGGCGGGCGGCTGTGCTCAGGGCGGGCGGCGTTGGTGATCACGATCTGCGACAGCTCGTTGTCGCAGATCCGCAACAGGTACCCCGGGATGTCGCGGAGCTCTTTGGGGGTCGGGATCGGGGCGGCCTCCTGGATCAGGTACGGCTGCACCGAGCGCGGTCTGGGCGGAAGCCCGGGAAAACACGGGCACCACCGCGCCGGGTACAGGTACAGTCGGTACAGCGAGCTCCGCGACACGATCGCCAGGAGCGCGGGGGTGGCGTGGTTGAACCCGACGATGGTCCGCGGGGCAATCTCGGTCACCAGGTTGCTCCGACACATGGGGCAGGTGGCGCTCCGCTTCCCCCAGTCCCGGATGCATCGGGCGCAAAACTCTTCGTGACCGCAAAACAGCGGGATTAAAACACGATGTTCGTAGCATATCTCGCACCGCCGTCGCTCTCCCATGCGCGCTTTCTCCTTGTCGCGGTCCTTCATATTTCAACCCTCTTCAGTTCGCAGCCTCTGGGGCCCGCGCCCGCACGCCCCAAAAAAACCGCGGCGATCCGCCAAAGAGCAATGCCCACGCTGTACAAGCGCATCGTCACCCCGCGGCGGCCCGAGCCCGGCGGGCCGCAAATCTGGTCGTACATTCCGTACGCCGAGTACGACTCGGAACCCGAGCTGCTCCACGCGGCGCGCGCGCTCAACGCCGGACTCCCTGGGGTCCGGGCGCTCTGGAACAACTCGAAGCAACACTTTGACGATTTTGCGCACGTGTTCACGACGAGCGACCGGTATCTGCTTGCGCGGGTGTACTTTGCGGGCCCACCCCCGGTCGACAAGATCCGCGGGACGCTCGGCGCCGCCGACGTCCGGGTGTCGGTGGCCTTTTGACCCCACTAAATTCCGAGCGCGACCCAAAGGTAAAGACTCGAATGTGTTTTAGCAAGCGCGAGTCACTCTTGGCTCTTGTGGTGGGCACCGCCCTCAACCTGCTCGCGGTGGGAGTGGTGATCTCCGAGGAGCGCTACGCCGTCGACTGGCAGATGCGGATCGCCACCGTCGCGCTCTGGCAGTGGGCCCTCCTCATGCAAATCCCCGAGGCCGCGCAGTGGCACCACATCGACGCGGGCAAGCCCACGCCCAAGTGGATCAAGCCCACCGCGTACGTGCTCAACACCACGCAGCCCATCGTCCCGTGGATCATCGTTGCGCTCACCGCGTTCTACACCGGGCGTCGGGTGCCCAAGTGGACCGCGATCGCCCCCGTCGCCTTCACGGTGGTGGCGGCGGCCCTGCTCAAGAGCGAGGTGGTGGACACCGACCACAAGGGGATCGTGCCCATGAAGGACTGCCCGCACCTCAGCTTGCACTGGTGGAAGCGCGGGCTCAAGTGTTGGCTCCCGCTCTACTTTTTGGGGATCCTGTCGGTCGTGGGGGTGCTCGACAACCAGCGCCAGAAGATCACGCAGTCCACCATCTTTGTGGCGTCGTTCCTGTTCTCGTACTTTTTCTACAAGTGCGGGGTCGGGAGCGTGTGGTGTTGGCTGATTGCCCCGGCGGGGCTGGCCGCGCTCATCTGAGAAATCCCGGCCACCCCCTTGGTAAAGAAAAAAGGGCTGGATGCATGGGTGGAAACTTGAGACGATCCACCTGAACCCGCAATGCATGGTCAAGCTGTGCACGCGCATGTGTCGGAGCGACACCGAGTTTGGGGTGGTGGCGACCAGCGACATCCGCTCCGAGAAGGAGACGGTGTGCGACGGCGACGTGTGCTCCAAGACCCAGGTGTGCACCGCCGGGTGCAACGTCGACGTGATCGAGGGGACCAAGCTCCTGTCCGACCACGAGGACGCCAAGCTGTACGGCGACGTCCAGATCGCGGTGACCCCGATCGACGAAGACGACGTCACGCAGCACAACCGCAAGTGCGGGTGGTCGGCCAACATCGTGGCGCACACACACCCCGAGTTCATCCAGGGCCCCCGCCAGCCGTACGCCATGTTGTCGCCGCCGAGCCTCGGCGACCTCTTCGCCCACACCATCCTGGCCAATTACCGCAACTTCAAGGAGAACGGGTGCGTCAACACTTTTTTGGTGTTTGCGACCGAGGGGGTCTACATGTACGGGATCACGCGGGCGCGGTTCGAAGAAATATGCAAAGAGTTTGAGGCCGCGGCCGTGGACGACATGCGCGGGCTCCCGGAAAATCACCCCGTTCGCCGCGAATTCGCCGTCGGAAACCTCCCCGAAGCGACGTACCAGAGGGCGCGCACCACCTTTTTCGACGACTTTCGCGCAGGCAACGACGCCTTTTTCGCCAAAATGATGCGGGTGTGCGGGTCGAGCCCGATGTTCCGACTGACCCCGCCCAAAACGCTCGCCCGGACCGAGCACTGGCGCGACGACGCCAAATGGGTCGGGCCCGACCCGACCCAATCCGTCGGGTTTGACGCCATGGTCCGGAACCCGACCCCAGGGTTCCGGACGATCGTCGAAGACCTGGTCGGGCCCCGATCCGACTACGCCCAGGGATTGGTCAAAAAGGGGCTGTTCTGCATCTTGTACCCGCTCGACGAGTTTGTTCACCGCCCCCTGCCAGTGGTGGTTTCCGTTCCGCCCCCGAACGGCGGCGGAAAATTCTGACGATTGTAATCAGTAAACGACAGAGGTCATGTCTTTGCAGCCCACAGTGGTGAAGGTTTCCTACGACCGCCCCGCCGAGATTAGCATCGCGGATCACCAGGCGTTCATCCGGGCGCTCGCGTACCACACCAAGGCGTACGAGCAGCGGTACACCCGGATCGATCAGGGTTCGTGCAGTGTGATCGAGTTTGTGACCCACAGCGACAAGCGCAACCCCAAGAACGACCGCGTTGTGGTCACGCTCGGGACGTACGACCAGGGTTGCACCGAGCGACCGTCGTACAAGGCCCGCCGGACGGAGCGGGAGTCGGATGGCGCAAAGAAGGCGACGGTCGTCAAGAAGCTGTGCTTTTACCGGATCCCGCGGTGCGACCGCAAGTACGAGGCCGAGACCAAGCAGATCAAGCAGAAGATCGCGGCCATCGACCGGCGGCTCGAAAGCCTGCGGGACGAGCCCGACGCGAAGCGCGGGTACAAGGGCGAGCTCCTCAACGACCGCCGGAAGCTCCAGGTTCAGCTCAGCGAGCGGGTCGCGGTTATGATGGAGTTTGACGTCATGAAGGATGGCACCACCGACACGCTGGATGCGCCGACGGCCGAGGCCATGTTCATGGTACTCGCGCTGTACGCCGGGTACGCGTCGAAGCAGAACGCCTTTTCGTTCCGCACCGACAAGACCGTGCGCAAGTTCGAGTACAACAAGGCCACCGACACGTGCGTCCAGCGCGACGTCGACGAAGCCCTCGAGAAGGCGATCGCGCTCATCGAGTTTGAGCGGTCGACCGCCGCGCAGATGGTCAAGCTCGACCGGTACACCGTAGGCGTTGTCGAGATGGCGCAACAGCTCGGGCTCGACGAGCTGTCGACCGACGCCGTCACCGTGTACAACGTCACCGGCCCGGCGGCCAAGCCCCCGCGGCTCGAGGTGCGCAAGGCGTACGAGATTCTGTACGACGCGAGCGACGCCGCCAAGGAGCTGCGCCCGTTCCCCAAGTCGGGCCAGACCCGGTGCATGGTCCAGGCAGTGGCCGACAGCGGGGAGGACCAAGGCGAGCTTCTGTGCGTCGTCGGCGGCCAGAACGACGGCGATCTGGTCCAAGTGTTGAGCGGGTGGACCGAGCCGCTCACCGAGGAGAAGAAGAGGTCGCTGCTCCAGTACCTCCGCGCCCGCGACGCTCTCCGCAAGATCAAGTGAGACCCCCCAGCCCAGTAAAGTCACCTTCCAACAACAAACGCGTGTTCAGATCCTGGAGATCCTCGAGCGTGGCCTCGCACACCGCCACCATCCCGAGCAGCTCACGTCGCCTCGCCAGCGTTGCGGCCAGGCGCGCGTCCCGTTGACGTTTTTCCTTGCGCTTCCGGGCCCGCCAATCCCGCGCGGCGCTGTTGTTTTTGGCGCGGCGGTTCTTGTACGCCGCCGTCTTCTTGACGGCGGCGGGGGTTGGTTTCTTCTTGGCCCGCCGCTTCACCGGCTTCCACTCGGGGATGTTCATCGTGGGTTGTGGCGCGCGGTTAACCCCTGACTCAGCCAGCGAATATCATTTCCAAGACGCGGCCGGTTAACGGTCACACCCGCGCGCGATGGCGAAGATCGTCGACGTGTAACCCCGAGGGCATGCAAGCGCGTCCAGGGTTTGGGACGCGAGAGCTGGTCGCGTTCTTCGCTTCGACCCCCGTCCCGTCAGGCAGACCCATCCTCGACGCCGCGGCCGCGAACGTCCCGATCGCCGACGTCGATCTTGTCCGGAGGATGGCGGACACGGAGATCGACGTCAACGAGATGAACGTGCATCTGGCGCCCAACAGCTTGTCCAACGCCATCTGCAACAAGTGCCTGCGCAAGGACGACCTGTTGAAGCTCAAACTGTGCGATCGCTGTTGCCTGATTTTGGTACTGCTCGGAAGAGTGTCGGGCGGCGGACCACGAGGCGCACCGGCTGCGGTGTTGCAAGCCCGACGGCCCCCTGGACCAGAGGCCCATGCGGTTGACCTTTGCGAAAGTGTCCAAGTAAACCCCAGCGCGCAGTTGCATGTGTGTCTGTTTACTGATTTGCCTAACTTAGGCCGCGTTCATGCGCGCCACCATCTGTTGCACGATGCTCGCAATGTCGTGCATGACGGTCTCGTGGTACTTGCGGTAATCCTTGACGGGCTCGTCTGCGTCGTCCCACTCCTCCTTTTGCGCCGCCGACACGACGGGGCGCTCCCGGTTGACCCGAATCTTCTGGTTGGGACGGTTGCGCTCCGAGTTGCCAAACTCGTACTCGACGGTGATCGAGCTGGCGCCGCTCTTCAGGATCGGGACCTTGAGGTACATGATCGAGTCGGCCCCTTTGATGAGCGCGCGCTCCGGGCACCGCATGACCGTGCGCACCTTGGTGAGCGCCACCGTGCCCGCGCACATGAGGTTCATGACGTTCTTGAACTTCTCGGTCATCTTCTCGTCCGTCATGAGCACCGTCTTCTTCATCTTGTTGACAATGACGTACCCCTTGGGGTCAACCTCGCGCTCCTTCACGTCGCACTCGGCGAGAGCCTTCACAAGCGTCTCGTCGGGCGTATTCTCGGGGGTATTGGGCATGACCAGCGTCACGTGCATAATCTCCTGCCCGCCGACGGTCTCGCGACCGCCAAACTTGACCCACGCGTTCTTCTTGAGCGACGTGAGCTGGTCGAGGTCGAACAGGAACGTCTCAATATCCGCGAGCGGGACCCACCCACCGCCGCTGAGGAACCACGCCGCAAAGTACCGCTCCGGGAGCGAGATGAAGTTGCTCTGGAGCAGGTACTGCGCGAGATCGCGACGGTCTCGCGAGTTATCCCCGTCGTCGGGGATCGAAGCATCGATCGCGGCCATCAGCGCCGTGACCGCTGCGACCAGATCTTGGTTGTCCTGCGGGACCGTCTTCTTGATGACGCGAGTCCCCTCGCACCGATGAAGCGTTTTGGTGAACCCGTCGCCGCGCCCCCTTCCGCTCGGAGGGATGGCGCTGAGCGCGTCCTCAATGTCGTCGGCCTTGATCGTCCCCGCCGCGATAATCGCCATGGCCAGGGCCATGATGTAGTCCACCTTGAACATTTTCATCTTGTCGAGGTCCTTGGGCCGGACCGACGTAGCCTTGTCGAGCCGGCGCCGAAACTGTTGCCAGTAGACCGCCCGGGCCTGCTCGACGGTGACGCCGCCCGACCGCTGCGAACCCGCCCGGGCCGCGCCGCCGGTGGGCATCGAGCCGCCAGGCTGGCCAATGGTGTGGATGACGGTCGTCTCGAACTTCCGGCTCATGGTTGCCCCTTTTACTCTACGGAGGCTTCCGAAAAATTTGGCCCTACCTGGAGAACTTGCCATCCACGGCGGAACACAGCTCGGTAATTCCTCTCTCTCGGGCGGACACCACCATGTTGTCCTTCTTGGTGGCGTAGAAGTAGAACAGAATCTTCAAAAACACCCGGGTCAGGAGACTCGAGGCGACGACGACGCTGCACTCGAGCTTTTCCTCGATCAGGGTTTGGACCCGCTCGGTCCTCAACAGCTTGGACAGGCGACCCACCTCCTTGCGGTCCTCGAGCCCAGCGCCGTTGAAGTCGAAGAGAATCTTGACGGGGGCCGCAGCTTCGTCGAGGACCCGACAAAATGTCTCGAGTGAATCGTCCACAACCTCCCGGGTGACGGTCGTGTTGGCGGTCAACACCAGCTGGACAATGTTGATCCCACTTCGACTGCGGTCCACGTTCATTTAATCCCCGGGTTGGTAAGAAATTTTAAGGGCACGCCGCCGATTTTTTGGACGGTCACACCCCTTTCAAAGGCGCGACGATGGCCGCGACGCGCAGCTCGGCCAGGCAGCGGATGATGGGGTCGGTCGGGCTCGAGTCCACGGCGGCGCCCACGTCCCCGACGGCGGGGTACGACCCCGGAAACCCGCGGTACGACCCCGAACCCGAGTACGCGCCCGCGTCCCCGTCGGGGTCGTCGTACCAACCGACCGACGGCTACCAACCGCGGTCTCCCACAAACGCTCCCACGGATTCGTCGTACCAGCCGCAGTCCCCCACCGCTCCGCCGCCGTCTGGGGGGTACGACGCCACCCAGGCCCCGCCGCCGCCGCCGCCGGACACGTACGCCCCCAGGCAAGAGTACCACGCGTTTGACGGTGTCCCCAAGCAGGAGCCCCAGTACGGCTACAGCGGCGCGGCCGAGCCCCCCGCCCACCACCACCAGTACGCGGCGGCGGAGCCGACGCACTATTCGCGGTCCCCCTCGTACCGCCAACAGCCCCGTCAGCCCGATTACTACGGCGGTGGCGGTGGGGGGTGGAACCAGGGGGGCGGGCACTCTCAGCCCCCCCGCCAGCAACAGCGACCGCCGCACAACGACCGCCGCCCCCGCGGGTACGGGCCCAACATCAGCTTCTTTTGCGGGATTCCGAGGCGGGAGTGGGAACGCGCCGGATTTCACCCCCCACTTCGCACGGGGGACGACACCCGTGCGTATTTCCGCGACACTCCCATGTGACAAAATTTCTGACTTGATATGATGGATCAAAGGATGGACGTTGACGCCCTTCGGACCGCCATCACCGAGCTCACGCCGGAATCGGACGTGGCGACTTGCCTCCAGATCGAGGCGGGAATCAACAATGTGACCGACCCCAAGGTCCAGGCCGAGCTCATGGACCTGTACGAAAAGCACAACGCTATCACCGACACCGCGGTCGAGCAGGCGGACGACGACGACGACGACGACGACGACGACGGTGACTGTGACGTTGACCTCGCGGAGAATGACGGCGAGGACGTCTTTGATCACGCCAATTTTGGCTCGGTGACGGAGCGGGTCATGGGCTTTCAGTCGTGGTGTGCGAGTCGGCGCGAGCAACGCAACCATCGGCTGAACGCGATGATGGCCGTCGGGCCGGTCAGGGGCATGCCCAGCGAGGAAGAGTTTCTCGCCACCCGAGCGAGGGTCGACGCCGAGCGCGCCGCCCGGAAGAAGGCCCGGGAGGAGGCGGGCGCGGCCGCCGAATAGCGCGGTGGGAATTGTAATTACAGGCGCCACGACCCGTCTTCGGCGAGCGTGAGCTGCGTGATGAATATTCGGAGCAAGGGGGCAAACGAGGCGCGGAGCGGGTGGTCCGGGTTGGAAGACGTTTTTCGAATAGCTATGAGCAGTGCCATCACCTCTTTCATGACGACGCTGGCCAGTCGATCCTTTTCCATAAAATAATCGCGTACCCCGGGTAGGTACGGGTCGGACCAATCAAGCACCGCTTTGGACAGCGACGGGGGCAGGGCGTCGATGGACGACACGATGAGCGTTTGCATGGTGTGCACGTCGGCGTATCGGTTGGCGATTTCGCGGCTTTCGCACGACCGCGCTATTCGCCCGCCCCCTTGGAGCTCAAACGTCACGCGGCCGTGCGACACGGCCTGAATCTTTTCGACGACCCCGTCGCCGGGGAGTGTCGACCCGGGGATTAGCCCCCCCTTGACCTGGATTCCAAACAGCCGTGCCCGCGCCGTGTTGACCATGACCTGCACCCCGAGCAACAGGTGGCGCCGGCGCAAAAACTCGGCGCCGTAGTCCTCCCCGTGCGGGACCTCGAGGCAGTACAACACCCGGAACCGAGTGAACCGGTTGTGTTTGGCCATGGTGATCTTCATCGTGTACCGACGGGTCCGGAGGCGGTCCACCAGCTCGGCAAGCGTCCCGAACACGCCGAGGCTCTCCTCGTACGCCTCGCGGGCGGCGGTGACCTCGTGCTCGCCGTCGTCCTCGCGCTCGGCGCGCCCGCCAAAGTCGGCCCACGTCAGCGCCGTTTTCCAGGGGCACATGCGCTCCCTGCCCAAGTAGAACTGCGTGTCGCCCCCGGGGTCGACGCTGTAGAACAAGATCCCCGCGGAGTACGCTCGCATGTAGTTGCTTTACTGACGACCAACAAAATTCCAACCCGCTAACCAAACACGTTCTCGCCCTTGACATCAAACACCAGGACGTTCTGGGCGTTCTTGTACTGATCAAACAACGACGCGATCGTGGTCGACGCCGAACACAGCGCCAAAGGTTTGTTGGGGTCCTGCGTGTGAACCATCAGGTAGATGGCCGTCTCGGGGGCCAGCGGTTCCGCCAGGCACTTGCGCCGGACCATGAGCTGGAACCGCCCTAGCGTGAAATCGTCCACCACCATGAACGTGCGGTGTCGGAGCTTCATGTCGGACTTGTCGATCGAGACGGGGACCTTGTCGGGCATCGTTTGAGAGTGTCGCGCCCCGTCATTTTTGGAGGCGTCTCCTCACTCCTCCCACACAAAGATGCGTCGGATTTAATTGTCCATGTATCCCTCGTCGTTGATCCCAACGGGGCGGGGGCGGGGGACGGCGGCGCCGCTCTTGCACCCAGTGATCGTGGGCGGCGCGCGTTGACGACGACGCAGGTGGTGTCGTCGTACTGCTTGCGGTGCTCTTTGTCCTGCTCGGCCTTGTGCATGGCGTCCGCCCCCCACGCAGCCCCCCCCCAGATGCTCAGCCCCAACACCACACCGCACACCACCGTCACTCCCACGAGCTTGATCGACGTGCGCATGATTCTAAGCCGAGTTAACCAGGACGCGAGTGTTCAATCGCCCAAGCCCGCCGCGTCCGCAAGCGCGAGCGCCCGCCGAATCTCCATGACGGTGCCTCCCTTGTTCATCTCTTCGATTTGGCGAAGGAGTTCGTGCAACCGGATCCCCGCGGCCTTTCTCCGCTCGGCCTTGGTCGCCGCCCCCGGCCCCGGCTGGATCTTGAGCGCGCTCTTCCTCTTCTTCCCCTTCTTGACGCACCGCGCGCAGGAGCCGTCGCTGGGGCGCCACCCCCCGCACTTCGCGCACGGGACCTGCCCCGCCTCGCCCTCGCTGTCCGTCCAATCAACCACCGCATCCTTGCATCCCGCCGCCGCCATGGCTTTTGTCCGCGGGTGTGACGCACCCTCCCTCAGTTGAGAGAATCCGGATCGGGGGTTATGATGACTCAGCGTCGGAATGTATGACTCAGCGGGGTGGTTAACCAGACGGGACGCGCACCCCCCTCCCTCGCACACACACCACCGAGGACCATGCGCGCTTGGGGCAAGCAACGCGAGGCCAAGGGCGCGGTTGCGAGCAAGACCTCGGCCCTGACCGCACCGCCGCCCGCGCACTCAACGTCGATGGGGGCCCGCGCCATCATGGCGGCCCTCAAGCGCAGGACCGTTGACGATCTCGAAGGGGCGTTGACGGCGATGAGGGGCAGCCCCCCACCGCGAAAGCTCACGGGGCGAGGTCCGTTCACGAGATGCTCGACCCCGCGCCGGGACGTCGAGGCCTTGAGGAGCAAGCTTAGCGCCGCGATCGCGCACTCGTCGTTCCCGCAGGTCGAGGCGTTTGTGACGGCGCACGAGCAGTACACCGGGTACCTGACCGGGCCGGCCTCCAGACAGGAGCACTGCTTCCACCTGGAGATGGTGGCCAAGTCGGTCGCCGCCCTCTCGCCGTGCACCTGCGTGGCCAAGGACCCGCACGTCCCGATTCGCCACGGAATGCGCGCGGTCGCGGCGTGGCGGCCGACCGACACCGAGTTCCGGGCGGTGTGCAACGAAAAGCACTGAGCGCACATGTGCAATACACTACACGTTTAGTGCGAAACAATCGGGGGCGGGCCTTGGTGCGGCTCGGCCTCCTGTTGGGGGGCGGAGGCAGGGGTAGGGGTGGGGGCTGGGTGGGCGGGTCCAATCGTCTCGAGCGTGATGAACGCGGCCACAACGACGCCAAACACGGCGGTCCATCCGGCGATCTCAGCTGGGCGGGAGAACATCTCGCGGGGGTTTGTGTGAACACGGGCACTGAATTTTCTCTCAGGCAAATCCCGTCGCCATCTCGGCCAGCTCCCAGTCGCGGTCCGCCGAGTCCATGATCCGCTTCATCTGAACGGTGGCGCTGAACCGACGGTTGGGCTCGATGTTGGGCAGGAACCCGGCGTACACCACCTCGCGCGTGACCCCCTCGCGGAGCGACGGCGTGGTGGCGTGGAGCAGCCGGGCGTCCCACAGAATCATCGAGCCGGCGGGGGCCAACACCGTCTCGAGTCGCCCCCGCATTTTCTCGTGGCGCTTCCCCATGAGCTTGATGGCGCCGTCCTCGGGCGCCGCGTCGGGACCCAAGTAGTCGGCGAGGGCGGCGTGGGACCCCCGCACCACCTGGAGACCGCCGTCCCGGACCGACCAGTGGTCGGTCAGGCAGACGAGCGACTGGATCGGCCGCCAGTACAGCCGCACGTGATCCGGGTCGTCGCACGGCTTGTCCACGTGCAACCCCAACCCCTCTTCGCCCGGGAACCGACACGCCACGCGATCGATCAGCGGAAGGGCGGTCGGGACGGACACAGGCCCGAACCGATGGGCGTAGATTCCGCGGCCGAAGCCAAAGGTCTGGCTGTAGAGGGCGGTGTACGCCTCGACCACCCGGGGGTGCATGTGGACCCGCATCTTCCACCTGGGCGCCACGATGGCGGCGGCGGGGTTGTTGGCCCGGCCGCCGAGAAGCAGCCCGGGGTTGGACGCGTACTCCTCCACCGACCGACCCGACCCGGATTCGATCGAGGCCCGCAGACCCCGACGGGCGGCGGCCACTTCGTCGGGCGTCAACACGTCCGGGACAACCACAAACCCGTCGTGTTCAAACGCCGCGACATCCATACTTTATGAGAACGGCGTCAATTTGTGGGACGCGCGAGGGGGGAAAAAATACGACTGGCGATTTGACAAAATGCCCCGTCGCAAGTCGGTTCGCCCCCCTCGTCGTCGGTCCATCAGGCTGGCTTCTGGCCGCCATTCGCGCTACGGAGCACGCCAGTTTGTTCCGGGTGGCGCGGCGAATCGATATTCGGAGGAAGATGAAACAGAGATCAAGACCGACATCCGGTACATTTTGTCGGCCATCAACTGGGTGACCCGCGAGGCGACCGGGAATGAGAGCATTCTGAATTCCCAAAAGGCCGCGCGAAAAGCGTTCACTCCGGCGGAAAAGAAGGGGTGGGGCAAGAGGATCAACGCGTACGGAAGACTGATGAAGGCGTGGAAGAAAGATTCGATGAATGTCAAGGACCTGCACGACAAGATGCGCGAGGACCTCGCGGCTTGGAAAAAGAAGAAGGGCAGCGACAGATACAAGAAGAACGCGCTGGGCAAGCACAACTTTTTTATTTGGGACCTGATGGAAGCCGTCATGACCGAGGGGGACGACGGGGGAGCAACTTTCCAATTCGTCGCCGCGCAATGGGTCGACAAAGACTTTGCGGGCAAGGTTGTCGACAAGATGTTCGAGGCCAAGGTGGATGACGCCAACGTGTCCGCAATTGTTGAGGGGTTGATCGCGATGTCTAATCGGATGGGGGGCGAAAACTTGGTCTTGCGGGCGGTCGAGATCATGGCGTTCGCCCTTGCCAACTGGCTCGGGTACGGGTATTATCTGCACCACTTGCCCGACTACAGGATTCTTCAGCTGGGCGGCGACACCTACAAATCGGGAAAGGTGTATCGGTTCCCGATTTTGAACGAGATCATCGGGATCCGCCCGCTGGACGGGGAGCTTGAGACTCTTCGCAAACAGGTCCAAAACTGGCCGTACAGTCAGCGGTGGAAGGTGGTGTTTCCGAGCGACTTCGACGGCGGAAACACCTACTACATTAGCAAGAACAAGGATCACCGACTCCCCCACAAGCTCAGGGGCAACGACCTCACCGCCAAGGTTCTCCTGAGCGAAGGCGCGATTATATTCAGGGCGGTAACCGGGGCGGGGGGTGAAGAGCTTACGGCTCGCATCGGAGTGGAAAATGACCCCGACACGGGCACCACCATCATCGACGAGGATGTTCCCATCATTGTCACCCTCGGGCCAAAAGGTGAATTCCAGGGCGGTGAGGAACGACAGATGTATTCCTCGGCCGACACGGCGGTGTACTCGGCCCGCAACGACCGGGCGGCCATGGCCAGCGTGCTTATGCGTAAATTCTAATGAAACCGGAGGCATTAACAAGGCAGCGCACATTTCTCGAAGAAGATGCTCGCGTCGTCCACCCTAAGCTCGCTGACGCGGGCGTGCGCGATAGACCGCGAGGCGACCTGCGACGACGCCGACGAGCGGCTCCGGGTCGCAACCTCCGTGTTTCACCACGCCGAGCTCGAGTACCACCGCAGTTGGGACGCCGACGGGTGGAAATATGCGTTCGTGTCGGTGCACCGGTTCCGGGCGCTCGGCGGGGTGCCCGCGTCGCCCGTATGGGTGGTGCTTGAGCACGCGCCCGACGGAACGTTTGGACCTTGCTCGGAGGCCATGTGCACAGACCCGCGCGCCAAACCGTATTGGCTACCGCTGTTGCGGCGGGCGTGGGTGACCGACTCTTGCGACGACGCGCTTCGCTACGCCCGGAGCAGAGTGTGATTGAATTTGAATAACTTTGTCCCTCACTCCTCAAAAGAACAACCATGCGCCTCGCAGTGCTCATGTTGAGCACCCAGAAACCCGTCAACCTCGGGGTGTGGCACGAGTGGATGGACTCGGGGGTCGAGCTGTTTGTCAACTGCAAGGACCTCGCCGTCGATTTCAGCGACCATCCGTGGGTGCACCCGCTCGACAACCCCGTGATCGACACGGCGTGGGGCACCGAGAGCCTGGTGCGGGCGCTGCGTCAGCTGGTGCACGAGGCTCGGGACGGGTGCGACCCAGACTGGTTCCTTTTTGTGTCGGGCGACACCGTCCCGTTGTGGGGGCTGGCCCGACTTCGGAAACGGCTGGCGACGCTGGACGCCGAAGCGCTCATGCACCCCCTCCCACTCGAGGGGCTCGCGGACAGCGCCCCGATCCACGAGGCCGAAACGTTTTGTCGGCTCATCGAGGTCGACGGCCACGCCGACACCTGGTTCGAGAAGCACGCCGAGGTGCTCGAAGACGACGACGGCTACGACTGCCTGTGGATCAACCCCAAATGGATGCGGAGCTGCAACCAATTTATGATCCTGGGTAAATCCCCGGCGCGCGCGCTGGAGGCGATGCCCGACAAAGTGGGGCGGGATTACGACGCCGTGGCGCTGCGGTACATCCGGGAAAAGAAGTTTGTCCCGTCGGACGTCCTTCTCCCGCACACGTACCTGGCTCTGACGCGGAAATCCACCGACTGGGTCGAGTACGGCGACGTGATGCACGTCGACCCCACACCAGACGGCTTCAGCGCGTCGCTGTTGGACCGCATCCCGACCGAATCCCGGAGCATCTTCTCGCGCAAACACTCCGAGCACCCCGACGAAGAACGCGAGACGCTCAGGCGGATGTGGACCAAAGATTCTTGAGCTCGGCGACCATCGTGCGGGTCAACGGCCGGTACCGCCGGACCGCGCCCGGCGTCTTGGCGTTAACGTAAAAGCTAACCCGATCCAAGTCGGCCCATTCCTGCCACCAGTTAAACGGGCGGGCAGTCACCAGGAACAACGCTGCGATTTTGGGCATTTCCACTTGAGGAATGGCCAGTGAAAAAGTCGCGGTGGCGCCCGACTTGCCATCCGAGCTGTGGTTCGACATCTTCGACCGGCTCGGGCCCACCGACTTTTGCAAGACGGTCCCGCGCGTGTGTCGGAGATGGCGCGAGCTGGCGAACGTGATCCGGGGGCCGTGCGTCACGATCCGGTCGGTCGCGGACGTCGCAATCGCCCGGGCGCACCCAAAGGTCCACGTGCTCTGCCTCGAGACCACCAACCACGACCCGATCATGAGCACCGCCGACCTGGCCCCGATCCACGGCCTGAAGGACGCCCAGACGGTGTTTGCGCTGCTTGCGCGGCTCGATGTCAACCGCGTGCGATGGTTGCACGTCAGAGGGCACGTGCACGTTTGCCCGGCGTCGTTCAACGAGTTTGTGGCGCTCAAGATTTCCGTCGTCCGGGGAAGCATCACGGTGGCGCGCGCCGCTTCGTTCGTCAACGGTATCTCGCGCACCGGCGACTTGATGAGGATAATGAACCTCACAATCGAACTCCCCGGACTACACCCCTCCACCGTCGCCGCGGCTGGTGTTCCGGTCGAACGGCGGCGGCGCAGGTACCGGTACGGCCGGACCCCCCAAAAATAATGTTGTGGGTCATCTCAATAAAGAGAGAGGGGCGATGCTTTCGGTCAAGAGCCTCGCGGCCGAGTTTTGTCGCGAGCACAAGGGGCTGCTCATCGTGTACATGTTCTTGCTCCTGGTGTTTCCGCTCAAGATGGTGGTGATTCCGTACCTCGCGGGCCGGATCATCGAGCTGATCAAGGACAACCCGGGCGAGTTCTACACCACCCCGGCGTGGACCAAGGCGTGGAAGTTGTTGCTCGGGGCGTACGGCGCGGCGGTGTTGATGCAAGGACTGCTCGAGATCGTCGACGTGTACATTTCGTCCGAGCTGTACACGTTCATGCGCAAGAAGATGTTCAAGGCCATCTTCGAGTGCTACCGCCGCGACTTCACCAACCCGACCGTCTCGAACATTGTGCACAAGGCGGCGGTGTTCCCCGAGGTGATGATGAAGCTGTTGTACGTGATGCGGATCATCCTGGTCCCGGGGGCGCTCATCCTGTTGGGACTCATGTCGTACACGCTGTGGTTGCACTGGAGCGTCGGGATCCTGTTCGCGGCCACGCTCGCCATCACGGTCGCGCTGTGGTACGGGATGGTCCGGGTGTGCGGCCGGCGGTCGACCGAGGCGTACGAGGAGAACGACCAGCTCCTCGAGCGGTTCGGCGACGTGTTGGACAACCTGTTGGCCGTGTACAGCGCGCGGTGCACCAAGCGCGAGTACCGCAAGCTGGTCCGCAGGCAGGCCGAATGCGAGACCAGCTTCCGCCAGGTCATGTTCTGCCACTTCAAGTTCACGTTCCCGTTCCAGGTGGTAGTGTCGGGGTACTTTGTGGGCGCGGTGATGCTCCTGACGGTGTTGAGCCGCAACGCCGGCGACACGAACGTCCCGCTGATGGACACCAAGACGCTGATCCCGTCGGCGATGATCCTGCTCGAGTCGCAGGAGCTCCTGAACCAGCTGGGCAACCTGATCATGCCCACCATCTTCGAGATCTCGCAGCTGTACAAGATGCAGGCCTTTTTCGACAAGCTGCCCAAGACCCCCGCCGCCCGGCCGCGGGTGGCACCGATCCCGGGCGACGTGGTGATCCGGGTCCGCGGGGTGACGACCGAAACCAACGCCATCCACGACGTCGACCTGACGGTCGAAAAGGGCGACATCGTGATCCTGACGGGGGCGGTTGGGTCGGGCAAGTCCACGCTGCTCCGGACCATCGCCGGGATGCACCCGATCACCGCCGGCGACATCGAGATCGTCGGCGAGTCGATCGCGACGCTCGACACCGACGCCATCGACGACAAGGTGACGTACGTGGCGCAGCTCCCGACGCTGCTCAACCGGTCGGTCCGGGAGAACGTCCGGCTCGGGACCGAACCCGACGACGAAGAGCCCGATGTTCCCGACGTGGCCGACGTGGCCGACGCCCAGGCCTTGCTCAACGCGGTCGGGATCCCCGACGTTGAGGCCACCCGGCCGGCGGGCAAGGGTGGGGTGCGGCTGTCGGGCGGGCAGCGCCAGCTGGTGACGCTCGCGCGGTCGCTGTTGCACCAGAAGCCCATCATGATGTACGACGAGCCCACGGCGTCGGTGTCGCCCAAGCTCCGGCCCAAGTCGCTCCGGGTGTTGCTCCGGGCGCTCGCCGACGACCGCGACCGGGTGATTGTGATCGCGACCCACACCCCGGAGGACGTGATCGAGGCGTGCGCTCGCGATCAGACGCTGGTCCGCCGGATCCGGAACGTCGAGATGCGCGACGGCGCCGTCGTCACCCGGGGGGCTTCGCGGGCCGGATCCTGAACATGCTTTTTGGGTGGGTTTCCGGCGGGCTGAGGATCATGGGCATCCCGCGGGGAAACACCGCGCGGAAATCCGCCGGCGAGGCCGATATCCGCGCGCAGCCCCAGATAAGGCAAGCCGCGCCGCCTCCCTCGGGCATGAGGATACGGTGCGGCTTGTCCTTGTGCGGGTAGTCTTCGTAGTCCCGGATGTGAACCTCGGGCCCCCCCGCGACCCACGCAATCTCCGGGACGTGCACAACGCCCCGGAGCCTCTTTCGGGCGTCCTCGTCCAGGTAGACCGCGGCGACCACCAAGTGGTCGCTGCGAATTTTCAGTAGGCGCAGGTAATCGACAAACGGGTCGTAGACACCACAGTGGACAAAGATGGTCCCAGGCTCGGCGCACCGAATCGTCAGCGTGTCACCCTCGGCCTCGACGACGACGCCCCGCGGCGGCGGGACCGACGGGTAGCGCATCGGCTTGGTCGAGAAGGTTGCCACGAGGTGGGTGAACGCGTCGGATCCCTCGACGGTGGGCATTGCGTCGAACGCATACCTAATCATCGCTGTTGGTTGGGGGTTTCCCCCCTGAATTTACTGCTCTTTGTAATACATGGTTTCGAACTGCTTGAAGGGCATTCCCTTGGGGAACAGCTCGCGGAAGTCGTCCATGTCCCACCCGTTGAACCCGCGGAACCCCGGGCCGGGGACGGCCGCCTCGGGGATGACGATGCGGTGAGGCTCATCTTTTCGCGCGTAGTCGCGGTACTTGTTGATCGACACCTGTGGGGCGCCCATCCACAGCGCCAGCTCGGGCAAGAACGTCACGCCCGTGGCGGTCGCGCGCATCGGCTCGCCGACAAACACGGCGGCGACCATGAACCGGTCAGCCCGGAAGGGGAGCTGGCGAAGGTACGTGTTGAACGGCGTGGTTTCGCTCAACCAAAAGTACGCCGTCCCCCACTCGGGGCACCGGATCGTGAGGCGGTCGACCTCGGCCTTGACCACGACCCCGCGCGGCGGCGGCGTGTTGGGGAAGAACACGTCCCCGGGCGGAAAGTACGCCACCAGGTGGGTGAACCCGTCCCCGGCCAGTCGGTGGCTCACGGGCTGGACGGTCCACTCCATTGCGGGTTTTTCTGGGTCTGTTCTCAAAGAAAAGGAATGGTCCCCCTTCCGTCGAGCTACGAAGAGGTGATGGCCCAATACCGTCCGGAAAACAGATCCGGAAACGTCTTTGAGCCAGTTGCGCACAAAGTCGCAAAGTGGACTCATCACGACGGCGGTTCGTCCATCTACGTCAAGAGAATCGAAAAAAAGGACGAACGCGCGCGATGGGACAGCTGTCGTGCAGTCCGCGCCGAGCTGTTGTCCCAAGGGTTTTTGATTCCGTTCACAGAGTTTGAGCACGACGACAGCTTGTACCACGTGATGGCGTCGTCGCAGACGGTGGAGGCAATCGGCGTCGAGATGTCCGACCAACACAAGTTCAAGGAACGAAGTCAGTTCTACATTGACGCGGTCAACTTTGGGCTGCGTTTTTTGTGCGCGTGCGTCGAGCTTGGCGTGATCTACACCGACATGAAGCCCCGGAACATGACGTGCTCCGAACAGTACGGGTTTCGGATGATTGACCTCGATTCACTCTACGTCATTGACGACATTGCGCTCGACGACAAGATCGACGTGGTCTCCACCTTTTATGGACTTTGGTTCACTTGGTACAAGTACGCCACGCTGTTTGATCACGCGGTGTTCCACATGTTGTTCCTGTTCACCGAAGACTACACGGGCGATTCCAGAGACGAATTCTTCAAGGATGTGAAATGCAAGAGCCTGTTTGGTGGCGACGCTGGTCCCCCTGTGGGGCCGGAAGGCGGCGAGGGCATGCTTAGGAAGACCATTATTTGCAACGACGTGGAGACGTACGACGAGACACACCCCTTCTACAAGGCACTGCAAAACCACGCGTTGAAGCAGACGGACTTTACTGAGTTGGTGGCCAAGATCTACAAAGCCAACATGGCCCAGGCCAGGGCGGCCACCGAGGCCATCAAGCGCGGCGACGCTCCCGACCCGAGCAAGGTGCGCGACATTTGCTCGCTCACTTAGGGGCGCAGCTGGCGTCCGGGCCGCTGGGCATGAACGCCATCGGCGCCACGTAGCCGTCGATGTCGCGGTAGCCGCCGGTCGAACCCTCCCCGGCCGGGAGATGGGTCGGGACCTGCCCCAACTGCTCGAGGGCCTCGATCATCTCCTTCTCCATGTCCCCGCCCCGCGTGAACAGGTGGTCGAGCCCTTCGGCGACGTACTTGACCACGGCGGCCGACGCGTCGCTCAGCTCCTTGGTCCACTCTTCGTACTCTTCGGACGATTGGTCCGTCGGGATCCCGCCCGCCTCGCCCGCGTGCTTGAGCAGGCTGGCCCGCCACGAGAACAGAAACACAAACTCGAGGTGCGACCGGATCGAGTCAATCAGCGCGGCGTCGAGCTTGTCGGCGGACTTGGACGCGTCGAGCGCCGCGGTGACCAGGTTTTGCCCCAAAAAGAAGTGCGTGAGCGCCGGCGCTCCCGCTGCGCTGACAAGCTCGTCCACATCCAGCTTCTCGCCGACAATGCAATCCTTCCAGCCCTTTTGAAACTGAAAGTCGCTCGTGCACGCCTCGTTCGATTCGTCCCACACCCCCGCGCCGTCGCTGGCGTCGCGAACTATCTTCAAGCAAGTGAACACCTTGATGAGCGACTCCCGGTAGGTCTTGGCCGGCGGGTCGCCCGCCGTTGCGATCACGCTGGCGTACCGGGGGCCGAAGAGGGCCTCCTTCGCCTCGTCCACAATGGACCGCAGCGTGTCGAACCGCTGCTCGGGAGCGGCGAGGTAGATGAGCATCGCGGCCCGCTTCCCCACCGACCCGTACGTCAACGTGACCTCGCTGTCACGCCTGGGGGTTACGGTCATGACGGTCGTGATCGCGTCGACAAGCTGGGCGTCGGACATGGTTTCCTTTTCCTCTTTATCCAATCACACTCTCCGAATTTTTTGGGGGCGGTGGTGTTCCGCTCGATACCTCTGGCACATCTCGACCAGGTCGTCCACCTGAACGTTGTCCCACAGGCACTGGATAGTGCGATCGACCGTGGCGACGTTGTTGGGCGAACTTTTGTCGGTTCGAACCCGAACAAACCGACCAATCACCCCGCCGTCCCCGTCGGCGACGCACTTGAGCTCGAGAATGTGGGCAAACCGGACGGGCTTGCCCAACATTTCGCAGTAGACCCGCCTGCCCTCCAGAAGCCGACGGAACGTGGTGTCGGCGCAATCCAGCCGCATGTTGTCCACCGGGCACTCGTCCCCACCACCGTCGCACACCATCTCCGGCGCAAACCACCCACCGCCGTCGCCCTCGACGCGGACCACCAGATCGACCGTCTGAGTAAACTTAAACTTGAGGAGCGACTCGTCCTGCCCGGAGCGCACCCCGCGATTCGCCGCCGTCAACACCAAACCGTCCGTCCCGTACCGCGGGGTGACCGTCCGGAGCATCTGCTTGAGGTACTGCAACTTCTCGGTGTGCTTGGTCAACAGGTGCAGGTTGTCGACCATCGACATGATGTGCATCATCGCAAACGACTTGCGGCGGTGAGGATCCACCCGGTTCGACGGAATTATTTTGTTGAGCGCCTCGAGCCGGTCCGCGTACGGCTTTTGCCCGAGGGAATCGCCGCGGTCCACCAACACGTTGAACGCCAACAGCTCGCCCTCTTTGGACTTGGGGTACACCACGTACTCGGTGTCGATCACGGTGCCCCGGGTGAAGTGGCTCCGGGTCGCGGCGACCACCGTCGAGTACACTTGCCCCGCCCGGTCCACCAGGAACGTGGTCTCGTGGCCGGCGTACATGGTGAGCACCATCACCATCCGTCGGCCGTCGGCCTTGAACGCGACCATGTACGGTTCGGCGGCGAGCCGCCCCAGGTTTTCGCGGTCAAGCGACACCGGGTTGTCGACGGGGACGTGGGTCCGGACATTCCGGGCGTTGAACGCCGCCCGCACCACCGCGAGCGCGTGCTCGCACTTTGCGGGGTCCCGCACAACCACGCCGTGTTGATCGTCCATGATGAATGGCCGACCGCCACGCCGCCGGTCAACCCTTGTTAAAAATCGGGAGCCGCGTTGCAATTAAAGGATCAACCAGGCATGCTTGCGACCGCCATTTCCGTTTGGGTTGTCGGCGTCATCCTCTGCCTGATCGGGTGCGCGGTCAAGGAGAACGCGCTCTGCGCCGCGGGCACCGTCGTCGCGCTGATCGGCGCACTCTGGGTGGTCCACATCCTGTGGGGGGCGGCGTGTTGCGCCCGTTTCCTCCGCGCGAGCTCGGCCCCGAAGCAGGCCGCCGCCGGAGGCAAACGCGTGCGCTTTGCGGTCCCCGAGGTGACGTCGCGGTGGAGCGACGACCGTCCGCGCAACGGCCCCCGCCCCACCCCCGGCCCCCGGAGCGTGTCGGGGTACGTGACCACCAAGCCCCTCCGACCGCACCGGATCCACACGGGGCCCGCGACCGGGGCGGGATGAACCGCCACCGCGCGATCGCGATCGCGGCCGCCATCGGGTTTGCGGTGTCGCTCATCATGTTCATTGTCACGTCTCACGACTACTCGGTCTTCTACCTCAAATTCAGGCCGGATGCGTGCCCGATCACCGACGCGGTGTACCCGCGCGCCCCCAACGCCACCCGGGGGTGGACCGACTGCGGCGTCGGCCGCAGGGTGGCGTGCGTTCAGCTGTACACGGACGACTTCCCCGGGATCATGATCGATCAACAGTTTCCGACGCGCCGCGAGTGCACCTACTACTACGCCAACTGCGACGCCCCCGCGGACAAGCAGGTGGCATGGGCGGTGGCGACGGTCGACGCGCTGCGCAACACGACGCAGACGTGCTTCCACGACCACCCGCCGCCAACAGCCATCTATCTCACCAAACCGCGATCCGGTCGCCCGGGGGTCATCATCGCTGTCTACGCGCTCATGTGCGTGTTTGCGATTGTTATTTTACTCTTGTGTTTCTTGGGCGGGCGCGCCGGCGAGGCCAAGCCCAACCGCGCCCCGTTCATGGCCGAGGCGGTTGAGAGCCCGCTCCTCGGGGAGGCTCCCCGAGGCCAATAAACCAACCCCGTCACTTGATCATCCCCGACACGCTGTCGCCGGGCGCCACGCTCGACAGATCGTTGTTGGCGCCAAACAGCTTTTGGATGTCCGACGCAAAGGTGGCCTCGGACCCCGGGAGGTCCAACTCCTTTTCGCGCTCCTTTTCCGTGAGCTCTTTTTTGGTGGAGGACCACTTTTTCTCGACGCGCCTCTGATCGAACTCGACCGGGGTCTTGATCTTGGCCCGCACCCCGATTGGAACAAACGGGGCCGCCGCCGGGTGATCCGGGGTCGGTGGCGGCGGAAGTGGGATGCTCTTGGCCGTCAGTGTCTTGAGCGGTTCGGGCTCGGGTCTGGGCGTCTTGGGTGGCTCGGGTCCGGGCGTCTTGGGTGGCTCGGGTCCGGGCGTCTTGGGTGGCTCGGGTCCGGGCGTCTTGGGTGGCTCGGGGCCGGGCGTCTTGGGTGGCTCGGGTGCGGGC
>Ga0180432_10002133_pt1 | contig 30023 bp, 20 predicted proteins | sample SS_ome_10_FD_132414 | JGI IMG/M metagenome (GOLD analysis project Ga0180432, IMG submission 132414) | Hypersaline lake sediment archaeal communities from the Salton Sea, California, USA - SS_1_MS_2 metaG | ecosystem: Environmental > Aquatic > Non-marine Saline and Alkaline > Hypersaline >...
AAAAATGTAGCTCAGCCGCCCCCGGCTGAGAACGCCACAGGCGAGGGCGCCTGTGCTACACCGACACGGCCCCTCGCGCAGGCACTCTCCGGGGAATCCTCCTTCTTCAACGGGCTGCTAGAGGCCCAGGAGCCCCACGAGGAGCACGACGCCGAGCAGCGCCAGCAGCAGGATTGCCAGCCAGAGCGGCAGGCCGAAGACGCGGCGCCGCATGCCGCCGAACTCGCGGCGGACGAACTCGTCGTAGTCGAACTCATCCTCCCCGCTGTAGCCCGCGGGGATGCCCGCCGCCCACCTGTCGGCGTCCTCGGCCCAGCCCGTCGAGTCGTCCGAGCCGCACTCGGGGCAGGCGCGGGCGTCCCGTCTGACCTCCGCCCCGCAGTGCGGGCAGACGAAGTAGTCCTCGTTGTCCTCGCGTTCGCGACGCATACCGCCGCCATTATACAGAAGGCAGGAGTGCCAAGGCCCAAGTATCAAGGACCAAGTATCAAGTCCAACGGGAACAACCGCAAGCCTGACGCCGGCCGTTCCGTACCTCCAGCCTCCAGTCTCAAGCCTCCCGTTCCTGCCGTCACAGCCACCTGTCCAGGAAGGCGAGCGCCTCGGCGCGCATGGCGGCGGTCTCCATGTGGCCGCAGGGGTATCGTGACAGGCGCCAGGCGTCGGGCGCGCCGGCGTCGGCATAGACCGCGCTCAGGTGCTCGTCGATTGCGTCCAGCCCGGAGGGGGGAGTGAGCCGGTCGGCGTCGCCGGCCAGGCCCAGGTGCGGGCGCGGCGCGATCAGGGCGTTGATCTGGGCGCAGGAGAAGTGCTTCAGCAGCCCCGGCACGTAGTAGTAGATGCCATGGCCGTCCAGCCCGCGCGCGCGGACCAGGTCCTCGAACTCCGTCAGGCAGCAGATGTCCACCGTGACCTTGATGCGCTCGTCGAGGGCGGCGGCCCACCAGGCCATCGTGCTGCCCATCGAGATGCCGAGCGTGGCGATGCGCCCCGCGTCCACGTCCGGTAGGCCGGCCAGGTAGTCGAGCGCGCGCAGGCTGTCATAGACCATCATGCCCCACATTACCCGGCCCCGCCAGAGCATCTCCTTGAATATCTCGCTCTCTGTCCTGCCGCGCCTCTCGCCGAAGGCCCAGTGGTCGATGCAGAGGGCGCAGGCGCCGCGGGCGGCGAGGACGTCCGCGTAGGGCGGGTCCTGGAGCCCCGCTCGGCCCCGGGTCAGCTCCTCCTTGCCGAGTTCGTAGTCGCCGCCGTGGGCGTGGTTGTACAGCACGGCCGGCCAGGGGCCCTCCGCGTCGGCCGGGCGGACGAAACAGGCGGGCACCGGCTCGATCCCGTTCAGGTCGAGCACGAGCCTTTCCAGGACGTAGCCGTCGCGGCGTTCCTCGCCCACCGCCTGCGCGGCGACGGGGCGGTCGCGGTCGGGCAGGTCGCCGAGCAGCGAGTAGAGCTGCTCGCGCCTTTGCTGCGTGTCGGTCATCTTCGGCTCCTCGGGCGGAAAGGGGACGGCGCCGGGACTCGGCATCGCCAACATAGCCCGGCCCGCCCCCCTCGTCAATGGCCCGGCGGGATGTGTCCCTTCGTGCCGGCGCACGTGCAGGGCGGAAGCCCGGGGGTAGAGAAAAAAGGCTTGACACGGTTGTATGTCATTCATATAATGAGCGCCGTTCACTAACGGCAGGCGACGGGAGAGCATTCGTGGGCACGCAGGAGAGGCGCGAGCGGGAGAGACGGCGGCGACGCCAGGATATCCTGGACACCGCGCGCCGGCTCTTCTGGGAGCGCGGTTACGCCGGGACCACCATGCCTGAGATCGCCGAGGCGGCGCAACTGGCCCAGGGGACGCTCTACCTCTACTTCCCCAGCAAGGGCGCCTTGTACGTGGAGCTGCTCTTCGAGGGTTACGCGATGCTGCTGGAGCGGCTCGGCGCACAGGTGGCGCGCGATCTGCCGCCGCGCGAGCGGGCCGGGGCGCTCATCGACGCGTTCCTGGAGTTCGCCCGCGATTGGCCCCAATACTTCGACATCATCTTCTTCGTGCTCCAGCGCGAGGCCCGGAGCGGGGAGGGCGAGGGGCTCGATCCGGAGCAGGTCGAGCGCCTGTATGCCAGGGAGGCCGCCTGCAAGGCGGTGGCCGCCCGCTTGCTCCAGCAGGCCGGCCACGAGGGGACTGCCGAGGAACTCCAGCGCTCCGTGGACGCGATATGGAGCATGTTGGTGGGCACGGTCTTCTACTTCCGCAAGGCCGGCCCCGAGCGGTTCGCCGCCGTGGCGGGCCAGGCAAGGCATCTCATCCTGCGGGCACTGTTCCCCGAGAAATGACCTTCTTTTTTGCTCTCGGATGAACATCGTTCAGTCAGTGAGGCACTTTCATGCACGTGCAAAAGCCGGCATCGGCCGCGCACGGCGAGGTCGGTTCCCGAGCAAGGAGGGAGTCAGATGGGACGGCAGAGCGTATTCTTCCCTGTGGTGATGGGTGTCGCGGTGTTTGGCGTGGCGCTGCTGCTGATGGGCGGCGCGCACGGCGCCGATGCGGCCCGCGATGAGGAGGGACCTGAGGCGGGAGAGCGAGCCGTGCGGCTCGGCGTCTTCAATACCCGCGCGGTGGCCCTGGCGTACGGCCGTTCGGACGAGCACGACGCCGAGGTTGACAGCAAGATGGCCGAGTACAGGCGCGCGCAGGAGGCCGGCGACCAGGAGCGGATGAGGGAACTGGAACGATGGGGCGAGGAGGGTCAGGACCGGATCCACCGCCAGGTCTTCGGCGACGCCCCGATCCCCGACATCCTGGAGCGGATGAAGGACGACCTGCCCGGCGTCGCGGAGAAGGCCGGCGTGGACGCCATCGTGGGAGAGGTGCTGCACGCACGGGCCGGCGCGGAGGTCGTGGACGTCACGGAGGAGATGGCCGCCCGCTGGCGCCCGGACGAGAAGACAAGGGAGATGATGCGGCAAGTCCGCGAGACGCCGCCCGTGGAGTGGGAATCGCATGGCGGGCGCGGAGGGGATGCGTTGAACTGAAAGGGGCCTCTGCTATAATGGGGGCCTGGCCGTTTTCCAGGGGCCGGGCGCCCCACGATCCACACACGCGAAGCGAGGGATGATTGCCGATGCCGTTCTTTCTCGATCCGACGTTTCTGCTGCTGATACCGCCGATGCTGCTGGCCGCGTACGCGACGGCGAAGGTGAAGTCGACGTTCGCCGAGTACTCGCGGCGCCGGGCGCTGGCGGCGCTGACGGATTCGGGCTTCGTCTCCGCGGCGGAGCGGCAGCACGTCAAGAAGGTCCTCGACGCGGCGGCGCTCACCTACATGGCAGCGGCGTTCATGGCCGTCATGATGCTGCTGCGGTTCATCATGCTCCTTTCGATGGTCTCCAGGCGCGACTGACGCGCGGGGGGAGGCACCATGGGTTCGACGATCACGGAGAAGATTCTTGCCGCGCACTGCGGGCAGGAAACGGTCCGGCCGGGGCAGTTCATCATGGCCGAGGTGGACTTCTGCATGGGCAATGACATCACCGCCCCGATCGCCCTGGAGGAGTTCGAGAAGGCGGGCTTCGAGCGCGTCTTCGACCGGACGCGCATCGCGCTCGTGCCGGACCACTTCACGCCGAACAAGGACATCAAGGCCGCCACGCTGAGCAAGGCGCTGCGCGAGTTCGCGCGCAAGCACGACATCGAGTACTACTTCGAGGTCGGGCGGGTCGGCATCGAGCACGCGCTGCTGCCGGAGCAGGGGCTGGTGGCCCCGGGTGAGCTGATCCTCGGCGCCGATTCGCACACCTGCACCTACGGCGCGCTGGGCGCGTTCTCCACCGGCGTGGGCAGCGCGGACCTGGCGGCGTGCCTGGCCACGGGCAAGGTCTGGCTGCGCGTGCCGGAGTCCATGAAGTTCATCTACCGCGGCGAGCTGCCGCGCTGGGTCGGTGGGAAGGACCTGATCCTCTACACCATCGGCCGGATAGGCGTGGACGGCGCGCTCTACCGAGCGATGGAGTTCTGCGGCCCGGCCATCGAGAGCCTGCCGATGGACGACCGGCTCACCATGTGCAACATGGCCATCGAGGCGGGGGGCAAGAGCGGCATCGTGCCGCCGGACGACATCACGCGGGCCTACTGCGAGGGCCGGCTCAAGCGCGAGCCGCACTACTGCGCCAGCGACGCGGATGCCGAATACGTCGAGACGCACGACTGGGACGTGGGCGGCTTGAGCCCGCAGGTGGCCGCGCCGTTCCTGCCGTCCAACACGAAGCCGGTCGAGGAGTTCGCGGACGTCGCGATAGACCAGGTGGTGATCGGCTCCTGCACGAACGGGCGCATCAGCGACCTGCGCATCGCGGCCGGGCTCCTGCGCGGCCGGAAGGTGGCGCCGACGGTCCGGTGCATCGTCTTCCCGGCGACGCAGCAGATATACCGCCAGGCGCTGGACGAGGGGCTGATAGACGTGTTCATTGACGCCGAGGCGGCGGTCTCGACGCCGACGTGCGGGCCGTGCCTCGGCGGGCACATGGGCGTCCTGGCCGCCGGCGAGCGGGCCCTGGCGACGACCAACCGGAACTTCAGGACGCGGATGGGCCACCCCGACAGCGAGGTTTACCTGTGCAACCCGGCCGTGGCGGCCGCCAGCGCCGTCACCGGCCGCATCACCCATCCCGACGACGTGGCCGATTGAAGCAACGGCATTTACCACGAAGAGCACGAAGAACGCGAAGGAAGGACCAACCAGAACGACTCTACGAGCACTACGGACGACGGGGGAGGAACCGACCACGACGGCACAACGGAACAACGAAGCAACGGAACAACGGGAGAACGGACAACGGAGCGTCTCCTGTTGCTATTCGATCCGTTGCGTAGTGTTCGTCGTGTCGTAGTGGTGAATAGGAGGGAACGGCGACCGTGTCGCTCACCGTGGGACTGGACGTCGGCTCTGTCAGCGCGGACCTCGTCGTGATGGACGAGGCGGGGGGAATCCTCGAGTCGCGCTACGTCAGGACGTTCGGCCGCCCGCACGAGGTCGCCCTCGAGCAGCTCGAGGCCGTCCTGGCCGCGCACGAGGGCGTCCGGGGCCTCTGCGTGACGGGCACGGGCGCCAGGATAGTGGCGGAGACGCTCGGCGTCCCCTTCGTCAACGAGATCGTCGCGCACAGCAGGGCCACGGCCGCCTTCCATCCCGACGTGCGGAGCGTCATTGAGATCGGCGGGACGGAGTCCAAGCTGATCGAGCTGGGCCGGGAGGAGGACGGCACGGTGCGGCTGCGCGACTTCGCGGTGAACGCGCTCTGCGCGGCGGGGACGGGCTCGTTCCTGGACCAGCAGGCCTCCCGGCTCGCGGTTGACATCGAGGAGTTCGGCCGCATGGCGCTCCGCAGCGCCAGGCCCCCGCGCGTGGCCGGCCGGTGCTCCGTGTTCGCCAAGAGCGACATGATCCACCTCCAGCAGCAGGGAACGCCCGACTACGACATCGTCGCCGGCCTGTGCCACGCGATGGCGCGCAACTTCAAGAGCAGCATCGGCATGGGCAAGGAGTTCCGCAGGCCCATCGCGTTCCAGGGCGGCGTGGCGGCCAACGTCGGCATGGTCCGCGCCTTCCGCGACGTGCTGCACCTGGCCGAGGACGAGCTGGTCATCCCCGAGCACTTCAACTGCATGGGCGCCATCGGGGCCGTCCTGCACGTGCGGGACGAGGGGCGGGACTGCGCGCTGACGGGCCTGGGGCCGCTGCGCGAGTACGTGGGCCGGCCCCATGCCGGGGCCGAGAGGCTGCCTCCCCTGCGGGGCGACGGCTACCCGATCGACGTCTCGACGCACCCGCTGCCGGCCGGGGGCGGGCCGTTCGACGCGTACGTGGGCGTGGACGTCGGCTCGATCAGCACGAACGTCGTGGTCATTGACGCCGACCGGAACGTCGTCGCCCGGCGCTACCTGATGACGGAGGGCCGGCCCATCGAGGCCGTCAAGGAGGCCCTCTACGAGGTGGGGCGGGAGGTCGGCGGCCGCGTCGTCGTGCGCGGCTGCGCCACCACGGGCAGCGGGCGCCACCTGACCGGGGCGTTCGTCGGCGCGGACGTGATAAAGAATGAGATCACCACGCACGCGCGCGCGGCCGTCGAGTGCGCCCCGCGCGTGGACACCATCTTCGAGATCGGCGGCCAGGACGCCAAGTACGTCTCGCTGGACGACGGTGCGGTCGTTGACTTCGCCATGAACAAAGTCTGCGCGGCCGGGACGGGCTCGTTCCTGGAAGAGCAGGCCGAGCGGCTTGCCCTGAGCATCGAGGAGGAGTTCGGCGCGGAGGCCCTGTCCAGCGGCGAGCCCTGCCAGCTCGGCGAGCGCTGCACCGTCTTCATGGAGAGCGACGTCAACTACCACCGCGAGCGCGGCGTCCCCCGCCGGGACCTGGTCGGCGGCCTTTGCTACTCGATCGTTTACAACTACCTCAACCGCGTCGTCGAGGACCGCAAGGTGGGCGACGCGGTCTTCTTCCAGGGCGGCGTGGCGTTCAACCGCGGCGTGAAGGCGGCCTTCGAGGCCGTCACCGGCAAGCGGATGATCGTGCCCCCGCACCACGACATCATGGGCGCCATCGGCGCGGCCCTCATCGCCCGGGAGCGCTCGAACGGGCGGTCGACCTTCCGCGGCTTCGACCTGCGCGACGTGCGGTACGAACTCGAGACGTTCGAGTGCGGGCGCTGCTCCAACCGCTGCGAGATACACAAGGTTTCCATCGAGGGACGCGAGCCGCTCCACTACGGGAGCCGGTGCGGGCGCTTCGACGACCACAGGCCCAAGGCGGGCGAGCGCCTGCCGAGGCCCTTCGCCGAGCGCGAGGAGGCGCTGCTCAACACCTATCCCAAAGACAAGCCCGACGACCCGATCGGCTTGCGGGTCGGCGTGCCGCGCGCGATGACGTTCTTCGACCACTACCCGTTCTGGAAGGCGTTCCTGACGGAGATCGGCTGCGACGTCGTGCTCTCCCGGCCGACCAACCGGCGCATCATCGAGGCCGGCGCCGAGGCCGTGGCCACGGAGGTCTGCTTCCCGATTGTGGTCTCGCACGGCCACGTGCTGGACCTGATGGGCGCCGGCGTGGACTACGTCTTCGTCCCCAGCGTGGTGAACCTGGAGCACGAGGCGGAGGCGGCGGTGCACTCCTACGCCTGCCCGCTGGCGCAGGGCCTGCCGTACCTGCTGGAGGCGGCGCTGGACTGCCCGCCCGGCGGCCCGCGACTGCTGGCGCCGGTCTTCCACTTTGAGCGCGGGCGGGCGGCGGTTGACAGGGAGCTGCGCCGCCTGGCCCGGCGGCTCGGCGCGCGTGGCCCCCGCGTCGAGCGCGCCATCGGCGAGGCGTGGCGGGCGCTCGATGCGTTCCGCCGAACGCTCCGCGAGCGCGGGCGCGAGATACTGGAGGGCCTGCCCGACGACGAGCACGCCGTCGTCATCGTCAGCCGCCCGTACAACGGGTGCGACTCCGGGGTGAACCTGGCCATCCCCGACAAGCTGCGCGACCTGGGCGTGCCGGCGATCCCGCTGGACTTCCTGCCGCTGGACCTGGAGGGGCTGGGCGAGCAGTTCCCGCACATGTACTGGAAGTACGGGCAGCGAATCCTGGCAGCGGCGCGGTTCATGGCCCCGCGCCCGAACCTGCACGCCCTCTACATCACGAACTTCCGCTGCGGGCCGGACTCGTTCATCGGCAAGTTCTTCGACCGGCTGCTGGGCAGGCCATACCTGACGATCGAGGTGGACGAGCACAGCGCGGACGTGGGGGCGATCACGCGCTGCGAGGCGTTCATCGACAGCTTCGCGAGCGTCCGGCCGGCCCCGCGGGGGGAGGTGCCCGCGCTGGACCGCTTCTTCGACGTGCGGCGCGGCCGGCGGCGCCCGGTGGTTTACATCCCCCACATGGACGACCACGGCCGGCTGCTGGCGGCGGTGCTGCGGGGCCGCGGCATCGAGGCGGAGGCCCTGCCCGTCTCCGACCACGAGAGTCTCGAGCTGGGGCGGCAGTTCACCACGGGCAAGGAGTGCTACCCCTGCATCCTGACCACGGGCGACATCGTCAAGAAGACGCGCCAGCCGGGGTTCGACCCCGAGCGCGCCGCCTTCTTCATGGCCCGCGCGGACGGGCCGTGCCGGTTCGGCCAGTACCACAGGTTCCACCGCATGGTGCTGGACGAGCTGGGCCTGGAGCGCGTGCCGATGATCGTCCTCGACCAGGCGACGGAGTTCTCCTCCCACATGAAGTCGTTCGGGCCCGGCTTCTTCCGCGTCTGCTGGAACCTGCTGGTCATCGTGGACGACATGCAGAAGATGGTCCGGGAGATCCGGCCCTACGAAGCGAACCCCGGCGAGACGGACCGCGTCTACGCGGAATGCCTGCGGGAGCTGGCCAACGTGGCCGAGCGCAGGGAGGACCTCTTCGCGGCGGCGCGCGGGATAAGCCGTCGCCTTCGCGCGATCGAGACGGACCGCTCGCGGGCGCGCCCGACCATCGGCGTGGTCGGCGAGATATACGTGCGCAGCAACGAGTTCGCGAACAGCTTCCTGGTGCGCAAGCTGGAGGCGCTCGGCGCGCAGGTCGTGATGCCGACCTTCCAGGAATGGGTCAACTACATCGCGCACGTGCGGCGCGAGGACTGCCGGCGGGACCGCCGGCTCTGGCCGCTGGCGAAGGAGTGGATCGCCCAACTGGCAGCGCGCCGCGACGAGGGGCGGCTGGCGCGGATCTTCGACGGCTCCATCCGCCAGATGGCCCGCGAGGCCGCGTCGGCCGAGGTCATCCGCCTGGGGGCGCGCTACCTCGACCCCACGCTGAAGGGCGAGGCCATCCTGAGCATGGGCCGCGCCGTCGAATACGCCCGCCACGGGCTGGACGGCGTCGTCAACGTCGCCCCGTTCGGCTGCATGCCGGGGGCGCTCGTCAACGGGCTGCTGGAGCGGTTCCGCCGGGAGCACGACGGGATGCCCGTCCTGAAGCTCATCTTCGACGGCGTCGAGCAGGCCGCAGAGGACACGGTGCTGGACACCTTCGTTCACCAGGCCCGTCAGCACATGGACGGCCGGCGTGGAGCCGGCGCGCCCGCACGCTCGGGTCATAGATGAGGGACAGCCAGGTGAAAGGAAAGTGCTGGAAGTTCGGAGACGACGTGAACACGGACGAGATCGTTCCCGCCCGCTACCTGAACGTCACGGACGAGGCGGAGCTGGCCTCGCACTGCATGGAGGGCGTTGACGCGGAGTTCCCCCGCAAGGCGCAGCCCGGCGACATCATCGCGGCGGGCAAGAACTTCGGCTGCGGCTCCTCGCGCGAGCACGCGCCGCTGGCCATCCGGACCCTCGGCATCGGGTGCGTCGTGGCGGGCTCGTTCGCGCGGATATTCTTCCGCAACGCGATCAACATCGGCCTGCCCATCGTGGTCTGCCCCGAGGCCACCGCCGAGGCCGACACGGGGGACGAGCTGGAGGTGGACCTGCTGGCCGGCCAGGTCAGCAATCTCAGCAGGGGCAAGACCTATGCCTTCGAGCCCTTTTCGCCGGAGATCCAGGCCATGATCGACGCCGGCGGGCTGATCGCGTACGCGAAGGGCACGATAGTTGACAGGGAACGGCAGGCTTGAGTCCGCCGTACGGCGGAGGAGACCGGAGGCTGGAGGTACGGAAGGGCAGCGAACGGACAGCTACTTCTTGCTCGTTGTCAGTTGTCCGTTTCTTGTTGCCGTTCTTTGATCCTTGATACTTTTGCCTTCTGCCTTGTCTTTCACTCCGGCTTCCAGCCCCACATGGTGGCGTCCCGGGGCAGCATCTTCCACGCCTCCATGCCGGCGGCGGAGATGCGGTCGTAATCCTCCCCGCTGAGCCGCACGTCGAGGGCGCCCACGTTGTCCTGCCAGTGCTCCCACCGGCTGATGCCCACGATGGGGGCGGTGACCCCGTCCGTCTGGAGCAGCCACGCGAGGGCGACCTGCGAGCTGGTCCAGCCGTGGCGGGCCGCCGTCTCGTCCACGACGCGGGCGGCCTCCCTGGCCTTGCTGAAGACCGGTTCCTGGAAGAGCAGGTTGTTCCTGCGGATGCCGGTCTTCTCGGCCGAGCCGTCCGTGAAGCGCCCCGTCAGCAGCCCCTGGGCCAGCGGCGAGTAGGGCGTGACGGCGATGCCGCCCGCGCGGCAGAACCGGAGCACCTCCGGCTCGATGATGCGCCAGAGGACGTTGTAAGGGGGCTGGAGGCTGACTATGCCGCGCTCGGCGGCGATCTTGACCTGGCCGAGGTCGAAGTTGCTCACGCCGATCTGGCGGGCCTTGCCCTTCGCCTTCATTTGAAACATCGTGTCCATGAAGGCCCCGAGGTCGCCGCGTGAGCGGGGCCAGTGGACGATGTAGAGGTCCACGTGATCCGACCGGAGCCTGCGGAGGGCGTGGTCGAGTTGCCGCTCGACCCGTTCGGGCCGGCATTGCATGATCTTGGTGGCGATGACGGCTTGCTCGCGCCGGCCGTCCTCGGCCAGGGCCTGGCCCAGCAGGTCCTCCGCGTGCCCCCCGCCGTATGAGTGGGCGCTGTCGAAGAAGTTGCAGCCGCTGTCCTGCACGCTGCGGATCAGTTCGATGCTTCGCCGGTCGTCTTCCGGGCCCCATCCCTGCTGGCCGGCCATGTTCCACGTGCCCAGGCAGAGCCGGGACACTTCCAGGTCCGAGCGTCCGAGTGTGACGTAGTCCATCGTAGACTCCTTTGAGTCGTTGCGGGGCTTCGGGCGGCGGCCGGCGCGGTCAGGGGGCGGCCGGCCCGACGGGTCCGCCGAGCAGCTCGGCGTCCTGCCAGGGGGTCCTGGGGGCCTCGCCCCAGAGCAGCTCCAGGTCGTAGAGCTCGCGTGCGTCGGCGTTGAAAAGGTGCACGACGGCCTCGCCCAGGTCAATCAAGACCCAGCCTGAGCCCGGTTCGCCTTCGGTTCCCAGGATGGGATGCTCCAGGGCCCTCATGCGGGTCAATATCTGTTCGGCCAGTGCCCTGATGTGCCTCTCGTTGCGGCCGGTCGCGATCACGAAGTAATCGGTGAAGAAGGCGATCTGCCCGACGTTGAGGACGACGACCTCTTCGGCTTTTCTCTCATCGGCCAGCAGGGCGCAGGTGCACGCGACGGCCTCCGCTGAGTTGCTCACCAGCTACTTACCTCCGCCAGGCACGTTCGGGGGAACCGGGGAATGCCCGTATGGGCGTTGCGCGCGCCCCCGCCTGCGCCGGACGCCCGGGCGAGACAGGCCAAGCGGCGTGCTTCTACGGGCTCGGTGGACCTGTTGAGGGACGAGGGTCGCGCAGTCTGGGGCCGCGGTGGTCAGGCGTCTTCCATCCCCAGGCTTTCGCGAATGGTTGCCGTTCCCTTCAGGCCGGGCTTGAGCGCCAGGGCCTGAGAGAAGATCTCTTTGGATTTCTCCTCCTGCCCGATGCGGCAGTAGACCTCGGCGATTTTCTTGAGGATGAAGGCCTTCTCGCTCTTGTCGAGGTCGAAGCTGAGGATGCGCTCGTAGCAGTCGATCTCCTCCTGCGCGCTGGCGGCGTCGCGGGGGAGCTTGCGGCTGTAGAGCTTCTTGATCCTGGCCTCGACTTCCTCGAAGAAGTACCGCTGGCGGGGAGGCTCCTTTTCCCTCTCGTAGAGTTCCTCGTAGAGGTCGGCGGCCTCGCGGTGGCGGTCCACTCGCTCGCACTGTTCGGCCAGCAGGAAGAGGCAGTCCAGGTAGTCCTTCGCGTCTAGGCACTCTTCCAGGTGGAACTCGCCCCGGATCCTCAACTCGTCGTAGATGCGCAGGGCTCGGTCTCCGCGTCCCGCCAGCAGGTCGAGCAGCATGGCCTCGGCGCACTCCTTCATCGTGCGCACCTCGTTGCGCCGCACTTCCTCTTCCATGGCCGGCGTTGACTGCATGAGAACGTCGTAACGCGCCCTCTCACGCTCGTTGCTCAACACGCGGTAAGCCGCGATGACTTCCTTGAGTTTTCGGGAAGTCTGTCCGTCCCTGGTGCGGTTCGTGTCCGGGTGGTACTTCTTGGCCAGCTTGCGGAATGCCTTCTTGATCTCCGGCTGGCTGGCGTTCCGGTCGATGTCCAGGACGTCGTAGTAAGTGCTTTTTTGCTCGAAAGTAGCCATTGCCACAGCCTTTGGGCAGCGCAGTCCAAGGGCAACCTGAGCCGCCCCTCCATGCAGCGGAGGGACGCACGTTCACAACGATGTGCTGCCTACCGGTACTCTCTCAGGTGCCCGATAAGTGCCATATGTGGACCTCCCCCCACAACTCGCACACAATCCACCGGCAGGAGGGTCCCTATCTACCACCTCGAATCCCCCAATGGTACTATAATTGCGCGAAACAGTCAATACAGAAAATCCGCTCCAACGCCTTTGAACCGCCATCTATTGGTGTAATGTGTTTTTGCGTAAAGGTTTACGACTTCGGCCTTTCTGTCGCTCTCCGCCTTCTGCCGGGCCTGGGCCGGGTTGCCACGGCGCCTCGGGTGGCGGACGACGATTCTGCCGCTCCCATGCTTGTTGAACCCGGCCTTCGTGCGCCCCGGGCGCGCGCCGGAGGCGATTCCTCACACTTGACATAACGATTTGCGGGGTCTAAACTTCCGTGTGCAGTGGGCTTTTGCGCTCTGTCGGGAGGGGCTTGCGCCCCGCAGGGCTCCGGCTAATTCCTTCCGGCCGAGCAGGGATCTGCGCAAGGAGCCGGACGATGACGACGGACGAAGGGCACGAGTTCGAGTCTGACCAGGAAGGCACTCCCCAGCAGCAGCCGGAGTCGGGAGGGGGCGTCATGCACCATCCGGCCCGCCAGCAGTGCCCCAACTGCGGGGCCATATTGGGCGTGCGTGCGGCCATCTGCCCCAAGTGCGGCGCGGACATTCGCACCGGTGCCGTCGCCGAGGCCGGGCGCGCCAGGAAACTCCCCAAGGCGCTGCTCGTCTTGATCGTCCTTGGGGTCCTGATCGTCATTGCCTTGCTGGCCGTGCTGGCGTTGCGCTCCTGTGCGGCTCCGCCGGCGGAGGAGCCCGTTGCCGAGGAGGAGGTGGCCGAAGGGGAAGGTGTCGTCGTGGCGGCGGTCCCCGGGCAGGGCCCCGCAGTGCCTGTTTACGAGCTGACCCCGGAGGAGCAGCAGGTCCGCCAGAAAGTTGACGCCTACCTGGAGCGGCTCCGCGACGTGCTCAGCCACGCGCGTACCTCGACCAGCGCGGAGATGGCCACCCGTTGGGCGGACCTCTACTCGTACTGCGTCGGCGTGGGGCTGCAGGCAGAGGCCGAGCAGTGCTGGTACAGGGCCGTGATGCTCAGACCGACCGACTCATCCGTGAACAGCACGCTGGGCAGGACGGCAAGGGCCGCCGGCGTCCCCGTCACGGCGGAGCAGAGGGACTTCATCGACCGGCTCCGGCCGGTCGTTCGCGTGGTCAATACCGACCCCGCCCTGACCAATCACCTGGTGCGGTTCGACGGACAGGGACAGACCCCGATCCCCTGGGGCAAACCCGTGGAGACCAGGCCCGACGTGGGCAGCTTGCGGATAGAGGTGGTCGCCGCCGACAACCCCGAGAGCCCGGTGCAGGCGTTCTCGGTGCCCGCCATGACGGGCGTGATCTGCACGATCGAGCTTCGCAACGGACACGCGGCCCCCGCCCTGGACGAGAGGGAGGCTATGAGCGTCCTGGAGGCGATTCAAGCGAACGAGGCGACACGGAACGTCACGTTAGCGTTGGATGCCAGCGGGGAGATCACGGCGGCCCGGGGCCGGACGTTGAGCGTCGAAAAGAACCCTGACGAGCGGCTCCAGATGGGGCTGGGCCGGGACGGAGCCCAGTTGGGCCTCGTCGGCCGGGTCAAGATAGGCGACCCCTTCGATCCGGGGGGGCAGCACGTGATCTGCGGCACGGGGGGGCATCCGGCGGTCTTCAACGTCCTGGACGAGCAGCGCGCGCTCGGCGTGGCGGACGGCTCGTACTTCGCCGTTCGGAGCCGCCTCTCCGACGAACTGTGGGCCGTGCTGGGCACCGCCCAGGGAGACGTGGCTTCGGAGTGGGCGCGCACGCGGCTCGAGCGGCGGCTGGCAGCGGCCGGGGAGCAGGTCACCGATGCGCAGGCACGGGGCGAGCTGATCCTGCCCTGGGAGGCCGACATGCGCACGTGCGCCCTGCTGGCCGACCTGCCCGAAGTGGTCGAGCGCGACCGGAACCGTCAGGACGCCGCCGCCCAGATGGCCGCCTACCTCGACCGCGTCCGGGCGATGGGCGTCGGGGACAGGGGCAACACGCTTCACCTGAACTGGCCGCGCTTCCGTGAGGCGCTGGCCGGGTCCCTGCAGGGCTCGGAACAGGCCATTCTCGACCGCCTGGAGAAGATCAACATCGGGCCGGAGCTCGAACGCGGCGCATCGAGGCGGAGCCGCCGCAGGGCCAAGGAAGAGGCCGGCGCCACCCTCGAACCACAGCCGGTCGAGGTGGACAGGGACTGGCGCGTGCCCGGCCTGGCGGCGATGCTCCCCGTGCTGCCCGACGAGGCGGCCCTCCAACTGGTCTCCGACAACTGGGAGGGCATGAATGCCGGCGCCCGCGTCGCCGCTGCGCTCGCCCTGGAGCGTATAGGGACCGACGAGGCCGTCGCCTTCCTGGGCAACGTCAGCGGCCGCACAGAGGACATCGACCTGCTGGAGGTGGTGTTGCTCACGCTGGGTTCCATCGGCACACCGGAAGCCATCAGCCACTGCGACGCACCGACCATCAGTGACGAGACCCGCATGGCCAGCGTCGCGGGCAAGGTCGTGGCGGGCGACCCCGAGGCGCTGGACGGCCTGGCGCAGTACATCACGGAGCTCAGCCTGGAGCAGAAGGAGAAGCTCGTCTGGCTGATCACCCAGGCCGATGCACCGGGCGTCCGGCTGGCACTGCCGATCCTGATCGACGCGTGCACGAAGAAGGAGGTGCAGGAGCCGGAGGCCGAAGAAGAGGGTCCTCCTGAAGGGGAGCTGAGTCCCGCGGAGTTGGAGCGATACCGTCAGGCCCTCGAGGCCGAACGCGGCCCGGCGCGGGAGGAGGTGGACGAGACCAAGAACATCATGCGCATCGCCGCAGCCCTGGTCAGGATGGGCGGCCACAGCGCCATGGCCGAACTGGCCCGCCTGATGTTCGCAGAAGAAACCGTCTTCCCCGACATGCTCCACCTGGTCTCCACCGACGATGAGGCCATGCTGATGCGGCAACTGAAGGACGCCGTCGGAGGGCAGGCCGCCGGGCAGGTGGCCGAGTTGATGTTGAGGGACGGCTCCGCAGAGGCGATGGCGTTCGTGCGGGCCGCCGCCATCGAGCGCGGCAATGCGGACACGGTCCGCTTGCTCGTGACGACGGGCACGCCGGCGAACCTCGCCATCGCCCGGGACGCCGCGCGCGCCGTCGGGCTGGACCTGCTGCAGGAGATCGCCAGGCAGTGGTTCGTGCTGGCCGAAGACGGCGACGGGTGGACGTGGAGCGGCGCCGTGGACGCCGCCGACGGCCTGCCGTTGCTGGAGGCGGTCCTGCGTGAGAGCGGCAACGCCGAAACGAAGCTGACCGCGGCGTTCATACTGGGGAAACTCGGCCAGGCCGCGGACCCGCAGTTGCTCGCCGCCGCGGCTCAGGCGCCACTGGTCGCCGAGGAAGATGAGCCCGTCGATACCAGCGACGCCGAGCCGTATGACCCCGGGGGCTACGAGGAGCCCGCCGCCCTGCCGCTCAGTCCCGAGGGCCTTGCATTCGACGGGCAGGCGCCCCTCTATGCGCTGGGAATGCTGCGCGACGCGGGCGGGGACGAGGCAAGGGCCCAGTTGCGTGCCCTTGCGCAGGGCTACGACGACGGGCGGCTGAAGGCGGCGGCGTTCGCAGCCCTGTGCGACGTGGGCGGCGAGGAGAACCTGCTGCGCAGCGCCGCCATGTCCCGCAAGGCGACATACGCCAGCCTGGTCGAGTGCGTCGCCGAGTTGGAGACCAGGGTGGCCGCGCTCGGCGCAATTGAGGCGCCGGAATTCCTGCCAACTGCCCGTGACATTCTCGCGGAGGAGCCGCCGCCCTCGACGGCGTTTGGACAGACGACGTTGCCCGGCTACGACCTGTTCGCCGAGTGGTGGCAGTTGAGGCTTTACGCCGGTGCCTGCAACGCCCTGGCGCAGATATGCCGGCGCGAGTCGCTTCTTGACGTTGCGGGGGACCAGGCCCTCGAGGAAGAGATCGTGCGGAAACTGACGGCGTTGATCGACTCCCCCGGTGCGTCCGACCCCGGCCTGTTCGAGGCCGGCGAGCGGCTGCGCCTGGCCGCCATCCGTGCCTTCGGGCGTGTGGCGCGTCCCTCCGTGCCGGCGCACCGCCTGGTCGTCAACCGGTTGACGCAGGTGCTGGTGCAGCGGCAGGAGGAGGAAGGCGAGGCGGGAAGGCGCGAGCGCGAGGACCGGGGCCGCAGGCCGGATGGCCCGCCGGGCCCGGCGCAACCCCCGCCCAAGCCCCTGCTGAGCGCGGCGGCGCTCAGAGAGGCGCTGCTCGACGCCGCGGGCCACATGACCGCCCGTGAAGAGGGGTCGGACGAGATGCAGAAGACCCTCACCCGGCTGCTGGAGCTCGGATCCCGGAGGCCCTGGATCAAGGTCGTGCGCCGGATGGCCCTCTATCCCACGCCCGGTTACTTCCGCCTGTTGAACGTCAACCTGGACCAGGTTTACACGGACGACCTGGAGTTCATTGTCAGGACCGCCGCCCACAGGGAGGGCGGCGGCGGCAGCGAGTTCGTCACGTGCCTGGCCGAGACGCTGGAGTCGCCCGTGGCGAAGGCGTTGCGGCGCGCCCGCGAGGCGGCGGGCGCCCTTGCGGAGGACAGCGACCTGACCGACGAGCAGAAGCTGTACCTCATAGCGCCGCTGCTGAAGGAAGTGGTCGGTGGCGAGGGAGACGTGTTCTCCGAAGGCATGGCGGCCATCACCTTCAGGCACCCGCGGTTGCTGACTCAGGACCAGGCCATGCACATCGTCCAGGAGACGATGCGGGGCATGTGGGAGGAGGAAGGCTTCGCCTCGCAGAGGCCCTCGCGGCAGGCCGAGGAGCCAACGCGCTCGCTCGGCTGGGAGGTGTGGACCGACGCCCAGGGCAGGAGCAGGCGGAGGAGGTCCGCGTCGTCCTATGCGCGCCTGGCTCCCGGGTGGTCCGTGGACTGGTCCTACTCGCCCCGGCCGATGCTCGACGAGCTTCAGCAAGTGCGCGAGGGTTGGGAACTGGTCGGACTGCTCTTCAAGAGCGGCCAGGACGAGGCGGCCGCCGCGCTCCGGTCGGTTGACTGGCTCCCCCTGTCCGACTACGGACCGGCGGCGTCCATGCGCTACCTCGAAGGCGCGCCCTCCGACCAGGCGCAGGTCGCCCGCCGGCTCGGGCAGGTGTTCCGTGAGGGCATTGAGGCTCCGGGCGGGAGGGAAGCGCGCGGGAGCGAGGAGCAGGCGGCGCCCGTGACCGCGGGCATGCCCGGCCGGCGCGCTCGGCGCTCGGCTGTGGCGGCGCTGTGTAAGATCGGCGGGCTCGACGCGGCGGGGCAGCTTGCAGACGGCCTCACCGGTCCTGGCACGCCCCCGATGCCACCGGAGCAGGAGTGGAGCGCGCCCGAGGAGATCGTGCAGATCGCGCAGTCGTCGCTGCCCCTCTGCGCGGCCAAGGCGTTGGGCAATCTGAACAGGGCCGACCGGCTGCGCGACGCGCTGTATGCCAGGGGCAGGCAGTTCTTCGTCGCCGACCCACTGGCCGTCCAGGCGGCCGCCCTCCAGGGGATGGCCCGCCTCACGCCCCCAGACCACGCCTTCAGGCTCCTGGGCAACATGTTCTTGTGGTCGGAGACGCCGAACTTCCTGCAGCGCATGGGCGAGGGGACGGAAGTCACGCCGGGCGAGTTCCGCGTGCTCGTCAGCGCCGCCGTGTCGGAAGTGGTCCGGCGCGTCGCCGAGATGCCCCCGCCGCCGCCGGAGGAATAGTGGTGAGCATCCAGGACGAGTTGGCCCTGCAGATGAAGCAGGCCCTCAAGGCCGGCCGGAAGGAGCGCCTCCGCGTGCTCCGCCTGCTCCGCGCCGAACTCCAGGTGGCCGAGACCTCCGGCAAGGACTTCGAGGAGACCGACGTCGTCAAGTCCTACGCCAGGTCCCTGCGCAAGACCGCCGACGAATACGAGGGCCTGGGCAGGGCGGACAAGGCGGAGGACATGCGCCGTGACCTGGCCGTCGTCGAGGAGTTCCTCCCCCCGCAGATGGGCCGCGAGGAGTTGGAGGCGCTCATCGAGCGCACTATCGAGCAGAACGACTGCGGCCCGGGCGACGTCGGGGTGGTCATGAAGGCCGTCATGGGGGAGCACGGCGACGTGGTTGACGGCCGCCTCGCCCAGCAAATCGCCCGCGAAAAGCTCGCCGCACGGGGATAAGACGCCGGGCGGGTGTGCCCGCCCGGTGACCTGGGAGACGCTGCCTCAAGCTGCGCCCGCCTGCCCGAATCCTTCGGGCTGGCTTTGAGCAACGGAGAGGGACCTGCCGTCATGAACATGCGAACCACCGCACTGTGCATTCTTCTCGTCGCGTTCTCTGCCGCCCCTTTCGCGGGGGCCGCCGACTGGACCATGCGGCGCACGGACGATGCCGCCGCCGAGGTGTTGTTTAAGGAGGCGCCGGTCATGACGATGGTCTACCAGGCGTGGGGCCCTGACTGGGACTCCGACCGCCTGCGCGTCGAGTTTGCGGAGCCCGCTGCGCGGGAGACGACCTACACGGGGACATTGTCGGAACTCGACGTGGCCGTCCGCGGCAAGGTCACGGCGCCCGCCGGGAACCGCCTGAAGTTCGAGTGGGAGTGGACCCCCGCCCGTGAACTGAAGGGCATAGTCGGCGTCGGGATGGACTTCCGGTTCGAGCTGGACTCGCCGGCCTTCGCGGAGCCGGTCCGGCCGCCCGTCCCGTCGCAAGACCGGCGCGGATGGCGCTGGGAAGTCGCGCCGGGCCGGTTCATCACGGCCGAGTACTCCGAGCCGATGCCGCTCTGCGACTACGCGCGGCCGGGCCAGACGTCCGTTATCCGCGTTCTTTCCCTGGGGACCGATGTGCCGGCGGGGACGACCAGGGCGTCCATGGCGCTGGCGCTACCCGAGGGCGGGCAGATCGTCAAGTCCCTCGGGGAACGCTACGGCCGGCCGGACACGTCCACCTGGTACGCGAATGCGCTGCACTGGGACGAGTCGCCGGTGGACGTCAGCTTTCTGAACGACCCGCCGGCCGGCAAGCACGGCTTCTGCCGGGCCGAGGGCGGGGACCTGACCTTCGAGGACGGCACCCCCGCGCGCTTCTGGGGCACGAACCTCTCCGCCCTTGCGGTTGTCTCCGACCGGGACCAGACAGCCGCCCACGCCCGTCGCATCGCCCGCCTCGGCTACAACCTGGCGCGCGTCCACCAGCTCCACAACCACGGCTACGTCCGCCTGAAGAACAACACCATTGGGTGGACGCCGGGCGAGCCCATCCGGCTCGACCCCGAGGTGCTGGACGGCGTGGACTGGTGGATCAAGTGCCTCAAGGACGAAGGGGTCTACGTCTGGCTGGACCTGCACATGACGCGCATCTACAGGGACGCCGAGCACTTCGAGGGCTGGGCGGACATCGAGAAGGCGGGCGGCGGCATAGAGGGCTTCTGTTACTACAACCCGTCCGTCCAGCGCTTCCTCCAGGCGTTCGTCACGCAGTACGTCTCACACGTCAACCCCTACACGGGCCTCGCCCTCAGGGACGAGCCGGCCATCATGGGCATGCTCATCACCAACGAGAACGAGTTGACGGCCGCCGGCGGGAACCGCATGTTGCCGGACAAAGGCAACCCTTTCCACAATCGCATCTTCGACGGCCTGGTCAAGGAGTTCGCCGCCGAGCACGGGCTGGATCCCGACCTGGCCTGGCGGACGTGGGAAGCCGGGCCGGCCAAGATATTCCTCAATCACCAGGAGCACGCCTTCAACCTGATCATGCTCCGCACGCTCAAAGAGGCCGGCGTGAAGGTGCCGGTCGCCACCACGCAGTTCTGGCGCGGCGGGCCCTACTGCCTGCCGGCCCTGACCGACGGCGGCGTCATCGACGTGCACGCCTACGGCGGCGCCGAAGAGATGAGCAGCAACCCCCGCTACCAGCCGACGTTCCTGGACAAGGTCGCCCTGGGCGCCGTCGGCGGCAAGCCCGTGAGCGTCACCGAATGGAACACCCCGTATCCGGCGGCCGATCGGTTCGTCAGCCCGCTCCACATGGCGAGCATCTGCGCGCTGCAGGGTTGGGACGCGCCGATGATATACAACTACTCCCAGCACCGCCTCACCGAGCCGCGCGGCCCGCACACGTGGAACACGTTCCCAGATCCCGCCATCACCGGCCTGATGCCGGCGGCTGCGCTGGCCTACCGCGCCGGCCACGTCAGCGGGGCCGCCCGGGCCTACTGCCTGCAGCTCACCCGCGAGAGTTGCTTCCTCCAGGCAAACGATCCCGGCACCATGGCCGCGCTGCGCACGCTGACCGAACAGAGCCGCGTCACCATCGGTCTGCCCGAGACGCCGGAGTTGCCCTGGCTAAAGCCGGCCGCGCCGGCCCCGGGCGTGACGCTCGTCACCGACCTGACCAAGGACTTCATCCCGGCGGGACAGGATTTCGTCGAGTCCGACACCGGCGAACTCCTGCGCAACTGGGTCAAGGGTTACCAGACCGTCAACACGCCGCAGACGCAGGCGGCCCAGGGCTGGGTCGGCGGCGAGGAGTTGGAGACGGCGGACGTGGCCTTTCGCATCGCGGCGGAGACGCCCAAGGCCGCCGTCGTCGTGAGCAGCCTCGACGGCCGGCCCGTCCGCGACTCGGGCAGGCTCCTGCTGACGGCGATGGCGCGCGTGGTCGCGTCCCCCGGCAACAGGATGCCCTATCTCTCCGAGCCGGTCGCGGGGACGCTGACCCTCCGCTCGAGCCGTACCGACCTGAAGCTCGTGCCACTGGCCGCAGATGGGACCGAACTCGAACCCGTCCCGCTGCCTTGCCAGGACGGCGCGTGCGTCGTCTCCCTGCCGGCCCCGCGCGGGACGCACTGGTTCCTCATCCGCCCGTCCGGTCTTTGACACCCGCCGGCGCCGGCAATAGGATTCAACGCCCGGCACACCACCACCCGAAGGGAGATGCGATGGACGTTTTTGTGAAGACGGGCGATCCCGTTGTGGCTTATGCGGCGGCCGAACTCGGCCGATGCGTGCGCAAAATGACGGGCGGCGACGCCGGAGGCGGAACCGTTACCCTCGGGCTGTTCGCGGACTGCGGCGTCGAGTCCCCGCCACTGTCCGACGCCGAACTGGACGACGCGATCCACGTCCGGGTCAGCGACGGTGCGGGCCGCATCGCCGGCTCCAACCCGCGCAGCGTCCTGCTCGGCGTTTACCGCTTCCTGTGGGAACTCGGCTGCCGCTGGGTTCGCCCGGGACCGACCGGCGAGTTCATACCCACCCGCAGCCTGAAGGGCGCGTCCGTCTCGCTGGACGAGGCCGCGTCCTACCGCCACCGCGTCGTCTGCATCGAGGGCGCGGTCAGCCTCTCGAACGTGCTGGACGTGGTGGACTGGCTCCCGAAGGCCGGGTTCAACGGCTTCTACATGCAGTTCCAGGACGGCTACACGTTCTTCGACCGCTGGTACTCCCACGGGGACAACCCCCGCCGCAAGCGCGCCGAGCCGATCGAGCGCGGCATGGCGCAGGAGTTCACGGGGGTCATCGAGGGCGAGATCGCCCGCCGCGGGCTGCTCTACCACGCCGTCGGCCACGGCTGGCACGCGGAGGCCTACGGCGTGCCCGGCATCGGCTGGATGGACATCCACCCGGTGCCGGACGAGTTCGCGGAGAAGATCGCCCTGGTCGCCGGCCGGCGGACCGTCCTCTGGGGCAAGCCCATGCTCACCGCGCTCTGTTACTCCGACCCCGAGGTCCAGCAGCGCATGGTCGGCTGCATCGCGGACTACGCCGAGGCCCACCGCAACGTGGATTACCTCCACGTCTGGCTCGACGACTGCGCGAACAACAAGTGCGAGTGCGACCGCTGCCGCACGAAGCGGACCTTCGACTTCTACGTCCAGATACTCAACGCCCTCGACGAGGAGTTGACCCGGCGCGGGCTGGACACGCGGATCGTCTTCCTCGCTTACTCCGACCTGATCATGCCGCCGCTGGAGGAGTGGCTGAACCGCACGGACCGCTTCACGTTCATGTACGCCAACAGCCGCGGCGACTACACGCGCCCGCTGGAGCCGGTCGGGGACGACGTGGCGTCGGTCTCGTTCGAGCTGAACCGGATGGGGCGGGGCGGGCCGCGTTCCGTCGAGCAGATCGCCGCCATCCTCCAGGGCTGGATGCGCCGGATCGACGGCGACAGCTTCATCTTCGAGTACTACGGCGGCGCGGAGACGGTCGAGCGCGCCCGCGTCGTCTGGCAGGACGCGCGGAACCTTCGCCGCTTCGGCCTGAACGGGCTGGTCAACTGCCAGGCGCTGCGCGTCTTCTTCCCGACGGGCCTCGGCATGGTCGTCATGGGGCGGTCGCTCTGGGACGCGGCGCTGGAGTTCGACGACGTGGCGGCCGACTACTTCGCGGCGGCCTACGGGCCGGACGGGGCGGCGTGCTACGAGTTCGTCGCCGGGACGGAGCGCCTGAGCGGGGAGATCAACCGCCTGTCCGAGGCGGACGAGGACGCCTCGGCGCCGGTCGAGGAGCTGCGCGGACTGGTGGAAGGCTTCGGCCCGGTGCTGGAGCGGAACGAATCCGCCGGGCACGACGCGTGCCGCGCCACGTCCTGGCGCCTGATGGGGCTCTACGTGCGGATCATGCGGGAGTTCGTCGAATACGCCGACGTGCGGGCCGGCGGGCATCCGGCCGCGCTGGGCATGATCGGCCACCCGCTGCGCGAGTACCTGGACTCGGTCGAGGACGAGTACCAGCCCTTCCTCCAGCCGAGGCACTTCCTGCACCGGCTCCTGCGCTGAGGGACCTTGGATAGGTCGTTTGGGGATCTGCCCCTCGGCGCACGCGCGGCCGAGACGGCCGCGCTACCCAACAAGGGGTAGCCCCCGGCGTCTCGCCGGGGGGCCCAACAAGGGGTAGCCCCCGGCGTCTCGCCGGGGGGCGGGGAGCGCAAGGCTATCGGTTGAACAGGCCGCTAACCACGCCGGGGAGCGGCGCCCTACTCGTCTATGTGCAGCTCGGCCACGTCCATGACGCCTTCGATCTTCTGGCCCTCGACCGTGGCCTCGATCTTGATGGTCTGCACGAAGGGCACGCCGTGGCGGCGGCTGTAAGTGTAGGTCCAGGTCCGCGCGTCGGTCGGCCCCCCCTCCACCGGCCTCGACTGCATGGTGACCTTCTTCAGGTAGGTGATGCCCTCGACCTCTCGCACGTCGAACTGGAACGTCAGGAGACGCTCGCCCTCGATGTTCCTGTCCGGGAGCTGCGCCTCCCTTTCCCTGACGGCGAACGTGAGGGAGAGGGTCGCCTGGTCCTTGACGACGCCCTGCTCGTCGGCGCCGTAGAGGATGAAGCCGTCGTCGGTCTGTTTGGCCGTGTAGGTCAGCTCGTCTCCGCCGGCGCGGTAGAGCGGGCCGACGACGACCAGGTTCCAGCCGTAGTGGAGCTCGTACATGTAAGGAAGGGCAAGCATGATCTCCATACCGGGGGCCTCGAAAAGCGGCGAGGCACCGGCCTCTACGGTGGCCGTGGCGAGCAGCCTGCCGCCGGCCTCCTTCAGTTCCAGGCCGGCGACGCAGGTGTCGTCGTAAACCTTGGCGGCGTTCCAGCAGCAGCTGGCAAGCTTGGCGACGATCTGGTCCCCGAGCTCCTTGGTGCCGAGGTCAACCTGCGGGCGCGGGGGCGCCTGCTCCTCCTCGAAGAGCAGGTCATCCATTGCCTCGACGAACTCGTCCAGGTCGTCATCCTGTGCTGCGCCCTCGTCCTCGAACAGGCCGCCGGCGTCGCCCTGGTCCCGCTGCTCGGCCTCGCCCTCGTCCTCGAAGGGTCCGCCCGCGTCGCGCTGCTGCCCCCCGGCGGCCCCTTCATCTTCGAACAGGCGCGCCAGGTCGCCGACGCCTCCCTCGTCAGCGCCGTCGTCCTCGAAGAGCCGGGCCGCGCCGCCTTCCTCGGCGCCCGTGAAGAGCTTCTCCCAGTCGGTGCTCCCGGGGTCGGGCAGGGGCACCTCGCGCTTCACCCCTTGCCAGTTGGCGACGGTGTATTCCTGGCGCGTGCCGATGCTGCCGTAGCCGGTGGTGACCATGTGCTCGAGGACGGTGCCCTGCGGGATGGGGCAGCCGTCGCGAGACGCCCACTGGTTCTGCCGGGTCTCGCGGATGATCTCGCCGCTCGGCTGGGTGGTCTCCTGGATGTAGCCGGACTTGACCCACTTGTCGCCCAGGCGGACATGCTGGTACTGGGCCGTTATCGTCGCGCCTTCGTAGGTCTTGGCCTGGAAGTTCGTGATGCGATGGTCCTGCGCGTTGACGACCAGGTACATCTTGTCGAAGGCCATGTACTCGGATATCTGGCGCCCCTCGATGGGCCGAAGCTCCATGATGTAGGTCTCTCCCTGGCGCCGGGCCTTGCAGTCGTGGATGCTGAAGATGTTGAACGTGCTGTTGGCCGCCTCATGGCGAAGCGTCCGGACCACCTCCCTGGCGTAGGCTCCCATGCCCCGGCCCGCTGTATGGAGGACTTCGACCTCGATCTCGTCGTCGGAGAGTATGCCGTTGTTGTTCTTGTCGTGCCACGCGTAGCTGAACGTGGCGCCCGTGGCCGTGGAGGCGACGGTTGTCGTCATCCTGAGTTCCAGGGTGTAGCTGACCTTGCTGAACTGCTTGATGGCGCTGCCGGCGTCGCCGTTGTTCTCGATGATCTTGGGGATGATCTGCTTGGACAGGTCGTCCCACTTGGCGGCCTTCTGCACCCGGGTCGTGTCGTCCACGCCGGCCGCGTGGGCGACGCTGGCGAGGGTCGCCAGGAGCAACGCTGACCGGAGGAATGCCCCGACTCTCGTTCGCGTCGTTGCCATCGTCAGTCTCCTTCCTGCCGGACGTCTTCGGGTTCCGTGAACGACACGCTGACCAGCTCCAGTCCCAGGTGGAAGGGCTCGCCCACTGCGGTCGTGTCCACCGATATGCTGGTCGGGAACGGGTGGCCCTCCCGCGTGCCGTACATGTAGGAGAGCCGTCTCTCCCACTTGGTGCCGTCGGCGTCCTTTATGGTCCAGGTGATGCCCTTCTTGTAGAGCTTCCCGTCGTGACTCATGTGCTCGAAGGTGCGCGTGTAGGACTGGCCCTCGCGCAGGCGCCTCTCGACGCTTATCACGTGGAACTCGGGCGAGAGCACCGTGATCTGGGTGGCCATGGAATCCTCGCCGCTCGGATCGGTCTGGAGCATGACGATGGTCCCCTCGTGCCTCTTGGCCTTCGCCTCGAAACCGGTGATGTCCCCGTACCCCAGCAGGACGGCATCCCAGAGCCAGTCCTGGGAGTCGTCCTCAATCCACTCCTCGTACTTCACGCCGTTAAACTGTTCCCACTCGCGTCCGAAGTCGGCGGGCACGTTTCCCTCGAACTTTCCCGTCAACGTGCCTTTGGCCCTGTCCCACTTGTACCGGATGGGGCCGAACGACTGGGCCTCGTGGCGGACCGAGAAGACCGCCTCGAACCCGTCCACGTCCCGCGTCCAGAGCGAGTAGTGGTTCTGGTCCATCTTTTCCATCACTTCCCGGGCGAGCTTCACTTCCGGCGTGAGGTAGGTGCGCAGCTCCGCGCTCTTGAGCCGGAAGAGCCACTGCGTCGTCTGGTCGCCCACGGTCTCCGTGACGGCCATCTGCGAGACGAAGGGATGGCCGGGCTCGCGGGTGTACTTGAAGGTGTAGTCGCGCCGCTGGTCGGGCTCCTCCGGCGCCTTCTTCGTCAAGTAATACGTCTTCGTGTATGCCCGCTCGCCGGACTTCTGATAGTTGGCCCCCTCACCTGTCTCGGTGCCGTCGTTGTCCACGACGATGTGGTGCCAGGCCGTGAGGTCCTTCTCGATGAAATCCACGTGATGCGCCTCGTCCCGGGTCTGGCGGCCCGAGGCGTCGTCGTTGAGTATCTTGTCGTCGAACTCCATCGCGTAGGAGCCTTCGGACTCCCACTTGACGGCCAGCACCGTGCGGAGCCCGTAGTAGCCGATGTCTTCGAGCCGCTCGACCACGGCCTCCTCCAACTGGCCGTCGAAGTCGTAGTAGATGTAGTCCTCTTCCCGGTCCCACCTGGCGCTGAAGGTGCCCGCGTCCACGCCGTCCTTCTGGACGACGAACTCGGAGACGAACCCCGACACTTCGATGGCTTTCAACGAGTAATGGAGGCCGTTGATCCTGTCCATGATTTCCCGGGCGAACCGGGCCGTCGCGGCGTTGTGGGGGATGTGCACGTCCTCGGGGCGGGTCGGAGCGGTGCCCTCCTGCACGGGCGGCGCCAGTTCCGCCTGGGCGGCCAGCTCCTCCCCCTCGATCATCGCCTCTTCCACGTCGTACCAGATGAACCCCCACAGAACCGTCCACACCGCCAGTGCGATACGCACGAATTGCATCATTGCCGCCTTGCCTCCAGTCGTCGGGAACGTCACGCCGTGCCGTCAGCCGTACCTCCAGCCGCCCGCCTGCAGCCGGCCGTTCACCATTCGTCCGGCATGTCCCGCCACAGGCCCTCCGCCCCTTCGCCTTCTTCTTCGTCCTCGTCGTCGCCCTCGTCCTCGTCCCCGTTGCGGTAGAACTTCACGGACTGCCGCTCGAGCCGCCACACGTTCCGGCCCGCAGGGCCCGTGTCGTCCACGTCCACCGTCTGGAAGAACAGGACGCCGTCCTGGGGCGCGTGGGTGACTTTGAAGATGACCCTGAACTCCCGGCCCTCCGCCGCGATCCGCCTCGTGGCGGACCTCAGGAGGTGCTTGCCCTGCTCGGTGGTGAAGTCGTAGGAGCTGTGCAGTTCGAGCCCGTCGTCGTAGCGGACGGCGTCCCTCATGCGGCGGTAGTCGGCGGAGACGACGTAGAACCGGTAATCAACCAGGCCGTCCTGCGAGCCGTCGATGACGTAGGTCTCGCCCCTCCTGGCGCTGTAGGACACGTACATGGGGTCGGGCCGCCACCGCGTCACGAGCGACACCTTCAGGAGCCACTCGAGGCCGCTGCCCAGCCAGTCCTGAAGGTCCTCGTCAACCGCCCCCTCGAAGCTGACCATGATCTCTTCCTCTTCCGGCTCGCCGGCCAGCGCCACCGTGCCTGCGGGCGCGCCGTTGCGCTGCAGGCTGAACTGCGCCTCGAACGCCTCGATGCCCCTGTCGAACAGCGTGTAGCAGGAACGGTTCAGTCCCTCGAACACCTGTCCGGTGAGCTGTTCGGCCTCCGTGTTCGGGGTCACGTGCTCGGGCGTTCCCGTCGGGGCGGGCGGCGTCTCAGCCGGGACCTCGAAACCGGGCCCGGCTTCATCCTCGAACAGCGAATCCTCCGCCGGCGCCGGCGGTGCGGCCTTCGTGAATGACACGTTCTTGAGCACCATCTCCCAGGAAGTCCGCTTCTCGGGACCGATGTCGTCGATCTTCACCCGCTTCACGAACGCCGGCCCATACTGCATCGTGTAGCTGAGTTGGAACTCGATCTTGCGTTCCGGCTGGTTGGGGATGCGCACCGTGACGGTCACGCCCGCGACGTAGTACTTCCCCTTGGCCTTCTGGGTGCGGCGGACGGTCTCCCGCATGGCCCCGTCCGTGAAGATCTGCATCCTGGTCAGCGAACTCAGGTCGGAATTGATGATGCTGATGTCGGCGCCGACGCGCTCGTTCACCTCGGCGTAATCGGCCAGTATGTAATCGGTGCCGGCCTGGGCGCCGAAGCGGCCCTGGGCCGGTTGCTGCATGTCCAGGCTCGCGCGCAGGGCCAGCGCCAGGAGCTGCTCCACCCACTGCGCATCCGGCAGGCCGGGCGCCCCCGCAGCGGTCGCCGCGTACTGACCCGTTCGGGCGTCGCGCGTGCACCTGAGCGTTCCCGCGGGCTGGCCGTTCGCCTGGAGCGTGAACTCCGCCTCGAACCCGGCAATGCCCTCGCCCTGGAGGCTGTAGAGGGACTTGCCGACCTGCTCGTCCACCTTGTCGGCCAGCGCCTTGCCCGCCTCGGTTCGGCAGACCGTCACCTCGTCGCCGTTCGGGGCAGTGATGGTGATGTCGGCGGCCTGACCCCGGGCCTGCGGCAGCAGCGGACGTCCGGCTCCGATCAAGGCGACAAGCGACACGACAAGCGCGAAACGATTCGGAATGCGTGCAGGCATACCTAAGGCTCCCCCGGCTATAGAATCTGCGCTGGCACGCGTCCGAAAGGCGCCGCCAGGCAGCATGGCCCCCGCCTGAGCGTGCGCGCAAGATACCGTCGAGAGCGCCGGAACGCAAGCAGAATACTGCCCCTGGCGCGGCCGGCCGTGGCCGCCTCGTTGCCGGTCACCGTCCGTCATGCTGAAGACGTCGGGCCTGCCGGCTGGGATTGCTCGCGCCTGCGCAGGGCCACCCTCGCGGGGATGCCGGCCAGCGGGCCCTCGGGGGCGACCCGGACTTCGAGCCCCTCGGGAACGCAGGCCGCCAGCTCCAGCCACCGGCCCTCTTCGCCCTCGTGCAGCCGCCAGTCGACCTCGATGGGCCCTGCCGGGTGCGCCACGGCGCCGCGCGCGAAGCTCAGGGCTGCTGCGGTCGGGGCGATCAGGACTTCCTCCGGCCGGCCCGGCTCGGGCCGCACTCCCAGGATCCGGCGCGCCATGGCTATCAGCGGCGCCGCGCCCCACCCCTGGCATTTCTGCTGGTTCTCCTGCGACGTGCGCAGCCACGTCTCCCACAGCGACCACGCCCCGGCATTCTTGATCAGCCCCCACGTTCGCCTCATGACGTGTTCGGCCAGGGCGACCCGGCCGCGTTGGTAGAGCATTTCAAGGGCCCAGAAGTGGAAGTACAGCTCCAGGTGCGCCGGGGCGAGGAACTCGGCGTCGCTCAGGCAGTCCTCGCCGAAGGCCATCTCCTCCGTCATCCCCCAGTCGAACCAGACCCTCCGGTCCCCGGTGTCCAGCAGCCCGTGCGGACCGGGCCGCCATTGCGGGCTGTTCAGGGCGCGGACGACGTGCGGCCACAGCTCGCGCAGCAGTTCCACGTCCGCCGTCCGCTGCACGCAGTCGTACACGTGCACGATCCAGAAAGACGTGCTGTTCCAGCTGCCGTCGTTCCACCAGGCTGGAACAGGCCGCCGGGGGAGACGCCGAGGTAGTAGGGAGGGAACACGATCGCCGGCTCGATCTCGGCCGCGCGCGCGGCAACCGCATCAGCCACCAGGTAGTCCGTCCCGAGCGGCAGGTGCCCCGCCGTGCGACGCGACGACGCCCACCGGCAGCACGCACACGCCGCCCGCCTGCTCGACGGCCTCGGCGAACCGCGGCCAGGTCAGTTCCTGCCATCGCATGGGCATCTCCCAGCCTGCCTGGCTTCTCGGGTGCGCAAAGGCCCCCCCGTGGCTGTGGAAGATGGGGACGGCTTCCTCGATCCGGTCCTCTTGAAGGCGCGTTGTGGCTGCTCGTGTACGTCACGGTTCTGTTGGGACAATCCTATCCACGGCGCGACAGCGTTTCCACTGCCCGGCAACGGAAGGAGTAATCCCCACGCCCGTGGCCGCCCGTTGAGGGGCGCCGGGCGCAGCGCGGGATGCCCGGCCGCCGCGGGCGTCAGACTGCACACCCGGATTGACGGTTCGTTGACATCAGGGTACGTCGTTTTCGGAAATGAGCTGCGCGACTAGTGCTCTATGACTCTTGCTTTTAGGGGTCGGGTTTTGGTACTCAACACCTCCATCGAGATACCCGTGACCCGGTGGAGGAGCTCGTTGATGAAGAAGTACATCGTGCGGTTGACAGAGGCTGAGCGTGAGCG
>Ga0180432_10002134_pt1 | contig 30005 bp, 35 predicted proteins | sample SS_ome_10_FD_132414 | JGI IMG/M metagenome (GOLD analysis project Ga0180432, IMG submission 132414) | Hypersaline lake sediment archaeal communities from the Salton Sea, California, USA - SS_1_MS_2 metaG | ecosystem: Environmental > Aquatic > Non-marine Saline and Alkaline > Hypersaline >...
ATTGGAAACGGAAAGTGCCGCAAGGGCAGGAGTTCATGGCGGCAGCGGAGCAGTACGGCGCGGAGCAGTGTACGAAGCCGACGATCAGGGTCGGGACGATCCATTCGGCGAAAGGGGAAGAGGCGGAGAACGTAGGGCTGTTGACCGACTTGACGCAACAGGTATATCGGGCGGCGACGATGTCGACCGAGCAGATGGACGAAGAACGGCGAATTCGGTACGTCGGCATCACTCGTGCAAGCCGACGGCTCTATATGTGCAACGGAGGTTCGAGGTATCAGATATGAAAAGAATCGAATTCATTTTGGCGAACTTGGATGACGAAGGCGGTGAGGATACCCTGATCGACGCCGGGCATGAAACGTTCTTCGTGCAAAATGCTTCGGCGATCAAACCGACGAAGGGGCAGAAACTTGCGGTTACGCTGCTCCTGTCGGCGAAGTCGGGAGATGCGGATGATATCGACATTGGCGAGGTTCGGGACTTTGTGCAACACCTATTGGAGTCGATAGCATGAGCGAGAAAACAATCGAAACGAAAATCAAAAACAACCTGAAGGCGGGCGGCATATGGTTCATAAAAGTGCATGGATCGCAGTATCAGCAGCCCGGCGTTCCCGATCTAATCTGCTGTTACCGTGGCATGTTTCTGGCGATCGAGGTCAAACAGCCGGGGAAACGGCTGACGGAGATCCAATGTCGAATGTGCCATCGGATGGTTACGTCGGGTGCGTGGATCGTTACGGCTCGTTGCTGGGAGGATGTCGAAGAAGTGCTCGGTAAGATGGATTCATGGGCAAAACGGCACGGGATTCCGAACGTCGATGGGATTTTGTTTGACAAGTTTATGGAAGCGGGGTAAACTTTGGGACAGATAGAACAGCGTTCTAATTCTTGGAAACGGAGAGCAGTCGTGTCAGAAAAAAACGGGAACGGGTTCCACGTGGAGATGATGTCGATTGATGACGTCGTTCCGTATGAACGTAACCCGCGAATCAACGAGGGTGCCGTGGTGTCGGTTGCGAATTCGATCCGTGAATTCGGGTTCCGTCAGCCGATCGTCGTCGACGAGTCGATGATAATCATCGTAGGGCACACTCGGCTTCTTGCCGCCCGGTCGCTCAGCATGACCGAGGTTCCAGTCCACGTCGCGACCGGATTGACCGAATCGCAGAAACGTGCGTATCGGATCGCGGATAACAAGGTCGCCGAGCTTTCCGGCTGGGATGACGACCTTCTTGCCTACGAACTGAACGCGATCGCGGGTGATATCGACATGCAGGCGCTGGGATTCACTGGCGACGAGATCAACCATCTTGTAGATGGTGACGATCTAACGGAAGACAAGCAGAAGGCGGCGACACTTTCCGACGACTTCCTCGTCCCGCCGTTCTCGGTGCTCGATGGTCGCCAAGGCTACTGGCGCGACCGGAAGCGGCGTTGGATCTCGCTGGGGATCAAGAGCGAAGAGGGCCGTTTCGACGGCGAGGGGAAGAAGACGTTCGGCACCGAGGGCTACTTGGGCGATAGCGGCAACGTGAGCATCTTCGACCCGGTCCTATGCGAATTGGCCTACCTTTGGTTCACGGGCCCGGGGTTCCATGTCTTGGACCCGTTCGCGGGCGGCAGCGTGCGCGGCCTGGTCGCGTCGATCCTCGGGCGGAAGTACACCGGCGTCGATCTCCGCGAATCGCAGGTCGAAAGTAACCGTGACCAGGCATCGGAGATCTTGACCGGCGCGAAGCCGATCTGGATCGTCGGCGATTCCCGGAACATCGGCGACTTGGCGCCCGGCGCGTACGACTTCGTCTTCTCGTGCCCGCCCTACGGCGACTTCGAGGTCTACAGCCACACGCCGGGCGACCTGTCGAACATGCCGGTCGACGAGTTCGACACAACGTACCGCGAAATCGTCGCCCGATCGTGCGCGATGCTCAAGGATAATCGGTTCGCGATCTTCGTGGTCGGCGACTACCGGGGCCGCGACGGCGCGTTTCGGAACTTCGTCTCGAAGACGATCGGCGCGTTCCAAGACGCCGGGCTTCGGCTTTGGAACGAGGCGATCTACCTTAACCCCAACGCGACGTTGCCGTTACGCGCCCGGCGTCCGTTCGAGCAGACCCGCAAGTTGGGCAAGGGCCACCAAAACGTGTTGGTCTTCGTCAAGGGCGACGCCCGCGCCGCGGCCGAAGCGTGCGGCAACGTCCATCTTTGCGATTCGATCTTCGGCGACGAACCGGCGGAGGCGCGATAGATGGTTACGGAAAAACACTAGAACGATTGAATGCCATGCCTGAGAACATCCCAGTAGGCGAAGACGAAGAACTAAGGCGGTCTGACATGGTATTGATCGGTGCGTCTATCCGTCGCGGGTGGAACATCCCCGAGGAACTGAAGGACGCATTGCCGAAGAAGCTCGTTCAGATCATAGCAGACCCGAATTCCACAAACCGGACCCGCATATCGGCAACTAGGTTGCTGGTGATAATGGAAGCGAACAATCGTCAATGCGAGCAGCCGCAGCAGAACATAAACGTAAACGTTGATGCTGCCGATCCGGCGACAGCCGTCGAGATAGCTAGGCTGATACGTGAGGAAGACGCGGACTATGCTGAGTACCAAAGAAGCCGCATTGAGGATACTGACACCGGCGACTTGGGCGGCGAGCCGCCTACCGTGGTGGAGCCCGGCGAAACATCTTCTTGAGCTTGATCGTCATGTCGTTCGAGCGATTACCGGACGCGGCCCCCGCAACCTATTCGTCGAGATGCCGCCACGGCATGGAAAGTCGGAGTATTCGAGCCAGATTCTACCAGCGTGGTTCATGGGCACGTTCCCACGAAAATCGGTCATCATAACGGGATATAACACGGATTTCGTCAAGGGGTTCGGCGGCGTTTGCCGGGATCGCTTGAATAAGTTCGGCGAAGCCGACTTCGGCGTTCGGTTGACGAATCGCCAGGCTGGTAAGGGCAATTGGCAGGTCATCGATCGTGAAGGCGATTACGGCGGTTGGTGCCGAAGCGTCGGACTAGGCGGAGCGATCACCGGACGCGGTGCGGATTTGCTCGTGATGGACGATGTCATCAAGAACGCCGAGGAAGCGTATTCCGAGCGAGTCCGAGAAACGACGTGGCAGTGGTTCGAGACGACGGCATTGACCCGAGTCGAGGCTGGCGGTGCGATCATCGGCGTGATGACGCGATGGCACAAAGACGATCTGTTTGGTCGGTTGATTCGGCACTACGATGAGAAGGGGATCGCGTATCATCGGGTGCGGATGCCTGCGATCGCGAAGGCTGACGATCCGCTCGGAAGATTGCCGGGCGACCCGCTTTGGCCGCAACGGTGGCCGCTTGAAGAACTCGAAGTCAAGCGAAAGTCGATGTCGACCTACGCTTGGTCGGCGTTGTTCGACCAAGACCCGAAAGACCACGAGAACACGCAGTGGCCGTGGGAATACTTCGAGGACATCTTGGTCGATCCGCACGAGTGGCCCAGTGTGTTCGAGGAATCGTGCGTTGCGGTCGACCCGTCGCTGGGCAACGACCAACGGAAAGGCGATTACTCGGCGGTAATTTTTACGGGCAAATCAAAGGGCAAGTATTATGTTGATGCCGACATCAGGCGTCGGCCACCGTCGGAGATCGTTGACGCGGCGTTGTCGATGGCGAAGCGGCACGGGGCGAAGCGGATTGGCTACGAGTCGAACCATTTCCAGTCGATGCTCGGCGAGGTGTTCGCAGAGCGGATGCGGGCGACAGGGATTCGATGCCCGGTGTGGGCGATCCATAGCTCGAAGAACAAGGTTCAGCGGATCACGGAAACGCTAGACAGTTTTCTTCGTGACCGTGAGTTCCGAATTCTCAGGTCGGAAAGCGCCGATTTGCTGATTCAGCAAATGCGTGACTTCCCTACGGCGGAACACGATGATGGGCCGGATGCGTTGCAGATGACGATCGAACTTCTCTACAAGGTAGCAATCGGCGAGGTTGAATGATGGGACAAGGTCAGCGGCTTTCGGAAACAATGATCATCCAGATTCGGCAGCTACGACAATCGGGGCGGTCGATTCGAGAGATCGCACTGATCACCGGCGTGAACAAGAATTCCGTCGAAAAATACGTGAATTTTGGAAATTCTCGAAAAAAGGCGTTGAACTTTGGGACACAATCGCAGTATGGTGTGGGGGACGACTCACCCGAACCAGAGGCGGAGAATGCCGAAAACGTCGACGAAAACGCGGTTGACCGACCTGAAACGACAGCAAGACGAGTTGCTGGCTGAGGCGGAAATTCGCGTATTGCAGCGAGCCATCGAGACGGATGAACATGCGAGACATCTTGTCGAGTCCGTCGACATGTCCGTTGTTTCGGACCGCATCGACGCCTATTCTCATTACGGCACGAACGTCGGCGGCACGATCATATCGCGACCGCAGGACCGCAAGGACGGCGACAACTACCCGTTCTGGACGACCGAATACGAGATCGCCCAGATACGCGGAATATCTCGATATCTAGCATCAGTCGCCGAAGTCGGTTTTTCCGCGATCGATACGCTATCAAACTACGTTATCGGCGCCGGGTTGCAGCGTGACATTTCGTCACCGGACCCCGCGTTGCAACGCAAGGCTGAGGCGATCCTTCAAGAGTTCGACGATCGGAATCAGTTCTGCGGCGACCTCGACGTCGAGATGTACAAGCGGTCGATACGCGATGGTGAGTCTTTCTTGTGGCTCCGTCCGTGCGGTAGCGGCAGGACCGAGGCCGTTGTCATCGAGCCGGATTGTGTGACGGAGCCTGCCCAGCCTGGCGACCTCGAAGAGTACCACGGTTGGCCGTCGATGAATTGGAAATATGGCGTTGCTACCGAAGGCCGGAACCACTCGAAGGCGCTGGCATATTTCATCGAATGGTTTGGCGACTCGAACGACTGGGATGCGATCCCAGCCACCGATATGATGCGGAAACGTCGAAACGTCGATCGCGGCATTAAGCGCGGCATGTCGGATTTCTTCCCGACGTACGAGAATATCCAACGGGATGATAAACTGCTCGCAAACATCGCTCAGTCGGCAGCGGTACAAGCGTCCATCGCCGGTATCCGCAAACACGCACAGGGAACATCGAATACGTCGATGCAATCGGTCCAGTCGGCTCTTGCGACTCTAGGCACAAACGCCGTTACAGGAAACGCCGAGTATCAGGCGAACATCAATCCTGGCCAGATTCTCGACACGAAGAACTTCGACTGGGCATACGGCCCGATCGGAACACCCGGCGGATCGAACTTTCTGCCGATAACCAATTCACTGAAGAAACAGATTGGCATCCGCTGGCACATGCCGGAGTACATGATTACGAGCGATGCGGCGAACGGCAACTTTTCGAGCACGCTGGTTGCCGAGAGTCCGTTCGTGCGGTTCATCGAGCGAGAGCAGTCGGCGGAATGCACGGCGGCGATCAATCTGTATTATCGCGTACTCCATAACGCGGCTATTGCCGGCAGGTTGCCTTGCGAGCCGAACCGCGTTCGGGACTACATCAACATCGACGTAATCGGACCTGAGATCGAGACACGGGACGCCGCAGCGGAACACGTCGTGCTGACCGGCCAGTATGAGCATGGCGTCATCGACAAGGACACTTGGCGGGCCAAGGCCGGATACGATCCAGAGAAAATCAAAGAGAAGATCGAAACTGAGGGACCGAAGACCGTACCGTTCACTGAGCAGATCGACGCGGCATGTGTTTGCTGCAAAGACGGCTGGGAGGGGTACCCGTAATGGATATCCCGAACCGGATCGGGCGAGAACGCCGTTTGACCGACAAAATAGCGGCGGTGTTCGACGGCATGGCGAGATCACCGGGGCGGATCGATTGGGGAGCGAGCCAATCGGTGTTGGCATCGGCGATCGAGTCGGAACTTGAAGATACATATTCGACGATGTATTTGTTGTTGCTCGATGATAGTTTGCCGCGAACGGACGCGGGGCAGATGTCGAGTCGGTACGCTAGGCTCGTTTCGGGCACGGTCGCGTCTGGTGTGATGAACAATGCGAGGTCGGATATCCAGGGTGGTGCGGCACCGGCTGACGTATTGAACCGATCGAGGGCCGAACGGATCGCGACGACGGAAACGACGCGGGCGGGAACGCAGGCATCGGAAGTTGCGGTCGCTCGCAATATTGCGGTTGGAGTCATCGCGGCAACGCAGATCGACGAGGATGATGAACTTATCGGTGAGCGAGAACCGATCGAATATGACGAACGGTGGAATGCGATCAACGATTCGCGAACTTGCCAGATTTGTGCGGCACTCGACGGTAAGCTGAGACCCGATTGGTCGCAGCAATATCCACAGGGACCACCGGCGCATCCAAATTGCCGATGCTTCATAGACTACGAGGAACGATAGAATGAAGATTCGTGAATCCAATACCGGGGCTCCGAAGTCGATCGACCGTGAATCCAAGGTGATTCGTGGCGTGAAGATTTGCGGCAGCGACTCGAAGAACGGTCGGCAGTATTCGCAACAGGCGCTGACCGAAGCGGCGGCACTGTACGAAGGTTGTGAAGTGAACTGCGATCACCCGGAGCTTGAGCGATCGGACGAACCCCGCAAACTGGCCGATAATTTCGGCTACCTTCGCGGGGTGAAAGTGCAGGAAGGCGCAGTGTTCGGCGACTTGCATTACATCGAATCGCATCCTTTGAGCGGAGCGATCCTCGAAAGGGCGGAACGATTTCCCGACAAGTTCGGGTTGAGCCATAACGCGGACGGCGTAGTTACGGCAGGCGATGACGGCATCGCCATAGTCGAATCCATATCGAGCGTGCATTCGGTTGATATCGTGAGCCGTCCGGCCACGAACGCCGGGCTGTTCGAGCACGCACAACCGAAAGGCAGAAAAATGAAAGTACGTGAACTGTTGACGCGGCATCGCTCGCATCCCTACGCGAAGGCGATGCTTGAGATGGAAGACGAAGCGGCGGTTGCTGAAGTGATGGATGCGGAAGTCCCCGCCGAAGTCGCGGCAGCAGAAGAGTCGGCGGCACCGCCGTCGGACGAAGAAGCGGTAAAGGCCGCATTCAAGGCGTCGATCATCGCGGCGGTCGACGACCCGGTGTTGGACTTGAAGGCGACGGTCGCGAAGATCAAGGAAATCCTCGCTGCTCAAGAGAAGGTCGCTGGCCCGGTCGGTGGCGAAGCGCCCGCCGATGATGCCCCGGCGACACCGGCCGCCGAAGGTGGCGATTCCGAGGAAGTCAAGGAAGAAATTCGCAGCATGCGGGCCGAACTCGCCAAGATGAAACGCGACAACGATATCCGGGCGTTGCTCGAAGAGTTCGGATGCCAGCCGTCCGACACCGTCGTCCGCATCCTCGAACGGTGCGAGTCGCCGAAAGAAATGCGGGAAGTGCTCGGCGAAATGAGCCCTGCACAACTCGGGATGCAGAAACCGGCGATCAGTCGTCTGCACGAGTCGGGTGGATCGGCACCGAATTACGGCGAGTCGATGAAGTCGATCGCCGAGAGCGGCGGGAACCGAGTCATCACGCGGAACGGCTAGTCCGTTCGGCGTTTCGCGATACGGGAAAATCCAATCACACGAGGATAGAGGGATACTGAGATGGTTATGAAAATGATCGATCCGGCGCTGTTGGCGAACGGTGTGAAGTACATCCAATTCGAGGATGACTTCTTCACCTACGTCGACGCCGACGAATGGACCCTGACCGCGACGGATAGCGGCACGGCGGCAGTCACCGACGCGGTCGGTGGTGTGCTGTTGCTCGCAGCTTCGGACGGCACTGTCGCTGACAATGACGAGTCGTATTTACACACGACCCACGAAATCTTCAAGTTCGCGGACGAAAAGCCGCTGATCTTCGAGGCCCGTCTTCAATGGACCGAAGCGAACGCCGGAGCGGTCGCGAACGTCGCGGCGGGACTCTGTAACGCGGTCGCGGCGAATACGATCGTCGACAACGGCGCGGGCATGCGTGCCGATTTCAGTGGCGCGGTCATCTACCGCAAGGACGGCTCGACGAACTGGAACGTCATCTACTCGGACAGCACGACGCAAACCGATGTCGAATTGACCGCCGCGAATTCGTTGACCGGCGCCGCGATTTCGGCAACCAAGTCGACCGATTACACGTTGCGGATCGAGTGCATTCCGCGATCGTCGACGAAGATGAACGTTTCCTTCTGGATCGACGGCGTGAACGTTTACGTCATGAACGACGTGACGTATGCGTCGGCAACCGAAATGGAAGTGTTTTTCGGCGCGAAGACCGGAGCCGCGACGGAAGCGTTGGTCGTGAAACCGGACTACGTGCAATGCGTCCAGGCCCGATAGCTTGATACGGTAGTCCCGACCGAGTCGGGCTGTGAACTGGAACCAACCAATTAGAGGTGAATACAATGGCATCGAGAGAAATCACGCGGGACATCTGCAAGCTGTGCGAACAGGCCGTTCGCACTCGAACTGTCCCGCAGTTCGTTTCCCACTTGCGGGAAAGCCTGCGGAAGAAGGAACTTCGCGGAAGCGACTTCAGCATCCGCGACCTCGCGGCGGGCACGATCTTCAGCGGCAACGCTTCGGTCGGCGTCGAGGGGATCATGGAGTTCTACAACCCGAACGACCCGGGCGGCTCCGTCCGGCTGATGGAAGCGGGCGGGGCCGTGAACACGGCTCTGTTCTCGAACATCACCGGCCAGATTTTCTATAACGAAATGATGGAGGAATACGAGGCCCAGAATTTCATCGGCGACAACCTGGTCACGTCGATCCCGACGGACCTCGACGGCGAGAAAATCCCGGGCATCGCCAACCTTGGCGACGTCGGTGAAACGGTCGCCGAGTCCGAAGAGTACCCGCGTGCCGGTACTGCCGAGGACTACATCGAGACGCCGCAGACCACGAAGCGCGGCTTCATTGTCGACGTGACGAAGGAAGCGGTTTTCTTCGATCGAACGGCGATGCTGCTCGAAAAGTGCCGCAAGACCGGCGAGGCGTTGGGGCTCGCCCGTGAGAAACGGATTCTCAACGTCGCGACCGGCCAGACGAATAACTACAAGTGGCGAGGAACGGCGATCGACACGTATGGGGACAACAGTGGTTCGCATTCGTGGGACAACCTGGCAGCGTCGAATGCGTTGCAAGATTGGACAGACATCCAAGCGTCGTGGCTGTTGTTCGACGGCATGACCGATCCGAACACCGGCGAACCGATCACGGTCGTTCCGGATACCCTGCTTGTCCCGTCGGCGCTGCTTTGGACCGCCCGGAACATCATCCAGGCAACCGAAGTTCGGACGTCGACGGCGTCGGCCGCGAACCTCACGATCCACGGGAACCCGACCTCGAACCTGCCGAGTCCGCTCGGTGTCCAGTCGAACGCGTTCGTTTACAACGCGACGAGTTCGGCCACCACTTGGTTCGTCGGCAACTTCAAGAAGGCGTTCGTCGAGATGGTGAACTGGCCGATCACGGTCGTCGAGATGCCGCCGAATTCGTACCCCGAATACAACCAGGACATCGTTGCCTCGTTCAAGGCAAGCGAACGTTCGGTTGTTGGTGTCAAGGAACCTCGCTACGTCGTCAAGAACACGGCGTAGGCGTCAGCTTGCAGCCGTCCCGTTTTGCAACATGGGCGGGGCGGCTGCTTGATTATTACTCTTTTGCTGAGGTATCGTAAGAATGGCAAAAACAAAAACTCCCGAACACATTGACCGAGGAATCACGCTCAGCAACAGACGAGCGAAGAATCCGCGATTGCCGGAAGACAAAGAACGCTGGTACACCCGCGACGACGTGTGGTGGGAAGTACCGGACGACTACAACGCCTGGCATGGAGTGCCGCAGAACCCGGACATTCGACGCGAGATGGCATTCGAGTTCCAGCGAGAACGCGGATTGCCGATCCGCACGATCCCGTTCCGTGTCACGTTGAACCGGATCAAGGAGCGGAAACCCGAGAACCAGAACGATCCGCCCGGTCTGATGCCGCCCTACGAATGTTTCGCGGTCGACGAATCCGAGGCGATCCTGTTCGCTATGAAGACCTACGGGTATACCGACGCAAGTCGGTTCCGAGGCAACGAGGTCGTTCGACTGACATGAGCACCACCGATATCACGAATCTGGAGACACGCCGATCGGCGATCTGCGAGGAATTGGCGAGCCTGACCCCGTATTCGGGCAAGGATTTGCCGAATCGAGCGAGCCAGGGTGTCAACGTCGATTACGTCGGCTACCGCAAGAGCCTGCTCGAAGAACTGAAGCAGATCGACGAAGCGATCAAATCGATTCGTGATGCCGAAGAGGGATCGGCGGTCTACGTCACGGAGACGAAGATATGACGTATGCCGTCGATTACTCCGACGATTACCTGTACTGCGACGGCATCGAAACGATCAGCATAACGCCTCGTGCAACGGGCGTAGAGCAGACCGGCGTCAAGGCGATTCGCGACACGTTGAGCGTCGAGCGGATTAACACCGGTGCGTTTTTCGGATTTTCGCCGAATAGTTTGAGTTTCGTCTGCTGGACTGCTACAATGGGTGGCATCAATCCGATACCAGGTGACACGATCGAGGACGCGGATGGCGTGCAATACATCGTGCTGTTCACGCGGTTGATTGCCGACCTCGGGCAATACGAGCTAGTAGCGAACAAGGCGCAGACATGAGCGAGTCGATAATGCTCGAAGACCTCGGCGATCATATCGCTGAGATAATCGAAAAGGCTCGGGCCGTCAAGATCGACGATTTCGAGCCGGAGGCTCGTGGAGTTTTCAACGAGGCGGTTGCCGAGAACTTCCGGGAAACGAAAAACCCGTTCACCGGAGCGATATGGCGACCTCGGCGGATCGTCGGCGACGGGCACCCGTTGCTGATCGATACATCGGCGATGTTCAACGCGGCGATGGGGACCTCGGCGGGCAGCCTGACCGAGGTGACGACGGATACGATTACGTTTGGGATCGACGGCGGCACGATCGACTACGCGGCCAAACACGAGTTCGGGCTGGACGGCATGCCCGTCCGTGCGTTTTTCGGGATGTCACCGCCCTGGGTGTCGGAGATGGCGGAAGCTGTCGCCGACTATTACTATACGATTTTTGCGGAGTAAAACACCATGTTCGATCGAATCAAGAAACTCAAGTTCGTGATTGACGCGATCACGCATATCGACATCAAGGCGTTGCTCGATTTCCCCAACTGGAGCGATCGCGACGAAACGCTCCGCTGGGTGAAATCGCTCGGCGGTCCGATCGGCTGGATCACGAGCATCACGCCTACCGAGATCGATGACGAAATCTATCGGATTGTTCGCGATCATCCGATGGAGCCGTTGAGCGGTCTACTAGACCCGCGTGATTTCGTTGCGTTCGAGTCTGGCCTACGATGCCTCGTGACGTTGTGTGACGAACTCGCCAACCTGACGACATGGACTCAAGCCGACGACAAAGCGGTCGACGCTCTTGCGGCGTTCATCGATTCCGATTGGTTCGGTCGCGTCTACGATATCGTTCTGCGGCTCGTTGGTGACGGAGCTGCGGTCGGTGCAAACGGCGACGAAATGAGCGTCGAGTCGATCGTCGACGCATACCTCGCCGAAACGCAACCGGCCGGATCCGAGGGATCGGACGACACGGTCGAGTTCATCGACCCGATGACGATCGTCGCGGGGATCAATCTGCTGATGCTCGCAATCAAAACGTTCCGCGAATGGCGTGAGGCGAACCCGGACTGGCAACCGGGTGACAACCTCCGCCGTTGGATGGACACACGCAGGGAGGCCCGGAGCGAATGACCACGCAGCGCTTCCACACAGTCATCGGCTCGGCTTTCTTGCTCGCTACCTTGGCGGCGTTCGGCGTAACTGCCGAACCGCCGTCGGGTGGCATCGTCTGCCCTGACAGTGCGGAGGCGGGCGAGTTGATCGTCGCCGAGTCGGCGGTCGCCGGATCGTGGACCGTTTTGCCCGATTCGTGGAACGGCTGCTATCGAGTCGATTCGGACGGCACCAAGTTGTATTTCGCATCACCGATCGCCGGTGACGTATATATCGTTCACGCTTCGCAGGGTGATGCGGCCCCGTTGATTTCGACGCATCATCTTGCGAATGGCACCGCACCGGGGCCGGGGCCGTCTCCTACCCCGCCCCCGGTGCCCCCCATATCCGATTTTGCCGATTTTGTGATGCGTGAAGCATCGAAAGTCAATCGCCCGTCGGAGGCGGAGGCCCGTGCCGTGATATTCGAGCGGATCGCTGACGGGATCGATGCGGGCGATTATTCAGACCCGGTCGCGGTCCGGGAGGCGGCCAACGCTGATATTGAGCGTGGGTTTCCGCAATCGTCGGACATCGCGTGGTCGGAGTACCAAGAGCGTGTCGGCGAACGGATGGCGGCGATGAACCTAGAAACGTTGTCGGACTACTCGGCAATGTTTCGCGAAATGGTCGACGGGCTACGGAGGTCGATACCATGAACACAACCGGTTGGGCTGGATATGATGCCGAATTCAGCGAATGGCATCGAGCTCGCGCCGACGTGATGCGCGGACAGCGTGGCGATCGTCGGTTCCGCAGACTGGCGGACCGGCTGCGGCTGTTCGATTACGAGGAAGACGAGGCGGCGGAAATCCGCGACTCGTCGCCGAACGTCGATTTCCCGCATCCGGCACGGATCGCAAAAGAATTCAACAAACCGTTCTGGCGACTGTTCCAGGAAATCGGCGATTGCACGGGATTCGGGCTCGCCCATGCGATGCAAGCAACGAACCTGTTCCAGAAACACCTCGGCGACGAGCAGAAAGTGCAGATCGCGCATCCGTCCGACCTGTACGGACAGGGGCGTCAGATATGGCGACGATTCAGCGGCGACGGCTGCACCGGATCGGCGGTCGCACGTGGCGCGGCGGAACACGGTTTCCTGATGCTCGGCGACGACGGCGTTCCACCGTATTCGGGCGAATTGTCCCGGAAATGGGGCGGTCGCGGCGGCGATCGTTTTCTGGCCCGATACGATCATCTTCGGGTGGATCGCAAAATCGCACACGTCCATTGTCGCGGCTACACGCAGGCAATGGATATGTTGACAGGCGGCTGCGGCCTGGCGATTGCGGCCCACTACGGATTCGATTTCGAGACGGACGGCGGCATCACCGTCGGCACGCTGAACAAACGCAAACCATGGTCGCACCAATGGGCGGTCGTGTTCGCCGACCGCGAATGGGTATATGCACAAAATTCGCACAAGGACCGCCCCGACTGGATTATGAGCCACGAGACATTCGACCAGGTCTGTTCGATCGGTTCGACGTGGATCGAGGCGGTGAAAACCTACGACGGCGACGACGGCGGGGCGGAAGACTGGAGCTTCGCGTAATGAGACTATACTGCCTTGCTGGTATCGTGATGCTGGCGGCGATAACCAGGTACACCGTGGCGGCATCTATGGATACTGGAATTGTCAAGGCGATTTTGGACGGCGGGCTTGCCGCCGTTGCGCTTGCGGCGCTACTGGCCACGTTGTGGATGGCGTGGCAGGAACGGAAAGCGTTCATGGCGACGCTGATAGCGATCCAAGAATTGCATTCAAAGGAAGTCATCGAGCAGGACGAACGGCACGACACGCAAGTCGTGGGGAAGATCAAGGAGCAACAGGAACTGTGTTGCCAGTCGCATCAAGCGGCGCACGAGCGAACCGACGAGAAATTGAACTACGTGATAATCAAAGTCGAGGAATTGACTTCATGACGCTATTACGGTTCGCGATCGTGCAGATCATCCGCCTGATTTGGTTCATCGGTTGGCTCCGATCGCTGTTCCGATGGAGAACGAAATAATGTGGTTCCCCGAGGACATTGGCTGGAAGACCCGCATAATCTATTGGATACTTACGCCGATTGCTGCTTGCTATTTTTTCGTGTTGAAGCTGTTCGGCGGAAACGAGAGGTATTGAAAACATGGTCGACGAATACAAAGCACCGGCGACGGTCGCGACTGACGAAGCTGAGGCGAGGCGTCGTCTTCAGAATGGCCCGGACGGCCAAGAAGTGCGGAAATATCCGATCAGCACCGAAACGCTGTTCGTGCTGACCGCCGAATCGTCGCGGATACTCACGCCCGAGGAATGGTTGGCGTGCAAAACGGCGTTACAGGACGCGGCACCGGACGGTGTAAACATCAGCGTCGAGCAGGTATTGGTCGTTGCGCCGGAACATGTTCCAGCAACGGACACATGCACGGTCTACGTCACCGCTCAGCCGCGATTCGAGGAACGGGTGGAAGCCTAATGAAATCGATAAACCGAACAGCGGCCACGTTGGTTATTTTGGCAGGGATCGTGGCGGCGATCTTTGTTGGCCATACGTCGGAAACTCAGCGATCAACATCAGCGTTGATGACGCTATATGCAGACAACGCCGCAGGCGATATCAGCCCGCAAGATTTACGCGACTTTGTCGAGACGTACAAGGGCGCTCGCGGCGGCATGTCAATTGATTCGTCGGCGGCCACGACGATCAGTACGCCAGGGACGTTTGTAAAGGCGGCTGGCACGACGCAGGCCATATCGACACCACAGAAAATGACTGTTGCGACGGATAACAGGATAACATACACCGGTGTGGCTGACATATGCGGTTGTGTCCTTGTCTCTGCGTCGGTAACGGCTGGTACGAACAACACCGTAATGCAAGCGGCTGTCTACAAAAACGGCTCACCGATCAGTAATGTGAATAACATTCACCGCAAGATTAGCACGGGAACGGATGTCGGGGCAATCGCTATCACGGCACCGGTGCAGTTGTCGACGAATGACTATATCGAGTTGTGGGTTACGCTCGACGCGGCGTCGACGGTGACGATAGAGCAGTTGAATTTTTCGATCAGTGGTCACACGCTGTAAGGCCGATACATGAGCGGTTTTTCAAGCGGATTTTCGAGCGGATTTGGAGCGACCGTGGCACGAACGCTATATTGGGTCGGAGACGGTACGTACACGTCGTTTACCAATTCGGTTAATTGGTCGCTGTCTTCCGGCGGAGCCGGTGGCGAGGGATACCCAACTGCGCTCGATATATTCCATTTCGACGGGAACGGCACCGGCGATTGCGACGTCGACGTTGCGATCGACGTAACGGGCGGCAACTTTGCAGTCGGATACACTGGCACGATCACCGGCAACAGCAATAATTTCGGGTTCGGGGCGGGCGGGCTCGATGCCTCGGCGGCGTCAGGCATGACGTGGGATGTCAGCGGCTCCGACCTAATCAGCTACGGCGATGTGACGATCCACGAGTCGGCGACGATCACTAGCGGCTTCGATTCGATCGAATTGGCGGGTACGGCCGACGTTAATCTCGCCACTCCGATGACAACCAACCTGATCAACAGCAAAACGGCAGGCAAGATTACGAACGACGGGTCTGGCACCTATACCGTCACGTCGATGCCGTTCGGCACGTACTCGGCGGGCGACGGCACCAACCCCCCAACGTACACGGCGACAGGCTACGCGATTGATTGGCAAAGCCTCGGCACGTCGACTAGTTCGATCGATTTCGCGGCAGTCAATTCCGAGTGGGACGAATTCGACATCGACGGCGGCAGCGTGGACTACGGCACGTCGAACTTCGCGGCGAGGTCGCATACAATCGCGTCCGGCGTCACCGTCACGAAGGGGACGGCGAACATTGTTGGATACGGTACAGGAGAGCTGTCAAATAACACAGCTGCGGCGTTCGACTTCTACCGGATCGACATTGCGACCGGTGCCGACCTACAATGCAACGGTTCGACGGTCGCGCTCGGTTTCGGGAACATGCACAACGGCGGGAAAATCACGCACGGGGCAACGGCTGGCGATCCGTACATGAGAATATATCTCGCAGGCGGCACATATCGCGGCTACGATGGCGGCGAACGTGCGACGAACAACGCGGGATCGATCGCGTACACTGTCGGCGTCGTTGGTGAATTTATCGGCAACGATACGCTGAGCGGCGATGTCTGCCTGGTTCCGTATCTGAACGGCACAACGCAGGCGCAGGGCGATTGGCGACTAGGCTGCATCGGGCAGCATCTTGCACCATCGCTGACATACGGCTCGGTCGTATTCACTGGCGACACCGATATCGGCGACATCGAATGCTATGCGCCGGATACGAGGACAACGGCTGTCGATAACAGCGGCGGTCATCTGGTGCGATGTTACGGCGATATCGAGGCGACGATTGTCGGCACAGGCGTTGCGAATCTCAGCGGCGTTTTGACACCGTCGGGAACAGACGCACAGACCGTCGACGTGCAGGCCGCGACAGCGTACCCGTCTCAACTAGTCGTCGACAAAGATGGTGGCGATCTGAATCTCGACTGGTATCAGGGCAACCTCGAAGGCGATTGCGGGGCTGGTATCGTTTACCTCGACGGCAGCGGCGATGTTACGCTGACGGACAATCTATTCGACGGCGGCTTGGATCATGAGATCGCCGTCGGCACATACACAGGCGTTTTCGACAAAAACGGATTCGACGTCAACCCGATCGGCGATTCCCGATACGGTGGCGGCGGCGTTTCGATGTCCATGAGCATGGGATTATAGCATGGAAACAATCAACAGGAATGCACGCGGACAGTACCTAACGCACGCACCGGCAGCGAACACAGCGGCGACGAAGACGATCAGCGGGGTTGCGAATTATCGCATCGTCATCAACCGTCTGATTGTTTCGTATAGCGGTACGGCGGTTCCGACGACGGCGAACATCGTCGTTACCGAGGCTGGTACGAACAACATCGATGTCGACCTGTCGCGGCTCGACGCCTACGATGTAATCAAGGGAGAAAACGATGCGTACCAAGCGGCAGACGGCGAAGATGTCACCGTGACGGCGGCGGCTGGTGGTGCGAATACGGAAGCCAAGATCACGATCCGATACTACTACGAGCTTGGCTGATGGCGTCCATTTTCGTCGACATACTAGAGAAGGTGCAGACCGACATCCGGGCGCTGTCGCTACCGGTCGGCGTCGGCACGTTGCCGGATGCGCAAGTGTATCTGTACAAAGTGCCGTGGGACCGCTACTTGGCGAAACCGTGTGTGCTGATCACACCGGTGAAAGAGACGATTACGACGTCGAGCAACCGACAGTACGATGTTGGCTACGGCGTACAGATCACGTTAGTGCATGTCGCGAATCAGGCGTTGACGATCACGTCCGAGGATATATGGGAGTGGCGTGAAACGATCATCGCGGCGTTCCAAGACCAACGACTTGAAATCCCCGGCGACGAAGACGCCTACATTTGCCGAACGGAACCGGGGACGCCGGTAGACATACAATCATTCGCCGGAGCGAATTGCGACGTCAGCGGGTTCATCCTGCGGTTCTTCGTCCGACGATCACGAAGTTAAGAGGTAATTATAATGGCCGACCAAGTCAACCAAGGTGCTCTTTCGCAACTGTGCATGGATTCGGCGTTGCCGTTCGACACGAGCAGCATTCCGTTCGAGTTCGCGTCTTCGACGCTCAAGAGTATCGAAGAGTTCGCGCACACTGATGGCGTACGTGGCGACATTCAGCAGTATGTAACTCGGCAGAAACTTGTCCGCCATACGGCGGGTGGTCAGGTTTCGATGAACTTCACCGCGACGGAACTCGACTGGCTGATCCCGTATATCCTTGGCGGCACGACTGCGGGCGGAGTGACCGAGATCGACTCGGACATCCCGCTATTCTATATCTGCGAGGACAAAATCGACGACGTCTACACGTTCAGCAATTGCGCGATCGTGTCGACGACGCTATCCGGCACGAGCGGACAGCCGTTGACGTTGACGCTGTCAATCGAAGCCGAGAAGGAAGACACGACTAGCACGGCGGCGTTCCCGTCATTGACCTACGACACCGGTGACCTGTTCGTGATGTCCGATTGTGTGCTCACGATCGATGGGACGGCTCGCGTATTCAACAGCTTCACGCTGACGATCGATCGTGTGGCCGACGCGGCACGCTGGAATAACAGCCTGTATCGGACGAAGTTTCCGAGCCATAACACAATCGTCGGGCTCGACGTATCGATGCCAGCGGGCGGCAACACCGATCTGCTCGGTGGCGGCGTGACCGGCTTCGATGGCACGTTCGCGTTCGGGGACGGCAGCAATACTTACACGGTATCGACAGGAAAGATCGTGATTCCGCCCGTTACGCCGGAACTACCCGGCAAGTCGGAAATCATGCTGCCGCTATCGATGGGTTTGTTCGCGAGCGGCGCGACGAAGCAGATCACGATCACAAAGACCTAACCGCCTGACGGCGGCGTGACCGGGCGGCGGATTTTGGTGTTTGCCATCGCTCGGTCGCGGAAACGGAAACACCGAAACGCCGACGGAGAATGACAACAATGGGACTCAAGATTAATTCGGACGGATACGACCGTAGCGGATACATCAAGGAAGCGGACGGAATCCACGGCGAATTACGGTTCGTGTACCGGCCAGCGACGGCGATCGAATTCAGCCGGGTGCAGAAGAAACTCGAAGACGAAAAGACGCCGGGCCGCGATATGATCATCCGGGCTGCGTTCGTCGAATCGCATCTTGTCAGCTGGGACGCGGAACTCGACGACGGCGAACCGGCGACGGCGGATGTGAAAACGCTGCTGCGGATACCGTATCTGGTACTGATGGAGCTGTTCCATATCATCGGCGGGCTGTCGGCGAGCGATGTCGATCCGGACGCGAACAGTGACGCCGAACAGGATCAACTGGATGGGGTCATCGCTTCGATCGAATCGGACACGCCGGGCCAAAAGCTGCTTGAGGAAGAGGTAAAAAACTGACCGACTCCGTGCGGTTGATGCTGTACCATCCGCACATATATCGGATCGACTGCACGGACTGCGAACGATTCGTATACAACATGGAGACGGGCGAGAAGATCAAGCGACGGGCAGGGAACTATGAGCGACGGAAAACACCGCCACCCTGCGCATCGTGTCCGAAGACTAGTAAACGGCCCATAACTATACGGAACGCGATCACGTATCAGCGATTTCTGGCTGCCGAGGCCGGGTGTCGTTTGACGGACGAGGAAGCGGCTGACCCGATCATCCAACAGAATTTCGCAACATTGAAGTTCATATTCGACGGGTGGCGGATGGAACACGAGGGTCAGAGCGTCGGTGCGTCGGTGATGTCCGCGATCCAAACGATACGGGGTTCCTGATGTTCGAGAAAACGTTCGTAATCAACCTACACCGCAGGCCGGAACGGCTTGCGGCATTTTACGATCAGCTACCTGGCGACTTGCCGTTCGGTCGCCCGGAACGGTTCGCTGCGATCGACGGCGACCGCGTGAAAAAACCGCTATGGTGGGGCGGCTTGGCTGGTGCGTGGGGCTGCCTGCTGTCGCATGCCCGCGTGCTTGAACAGTGCCTTAACGATGGGGTCGATTCGGTGCTGATATTCGAGGACGATGCGGTGTTCCGCGACGATTGGCGTGACATTTGGGACCGGGCAATACCGAGCGTACCGCGTGATTGGGACATGCTCCTATTCGGTGGCGATCATGTTTTGCTCCACGAGCGGAAGCCACGAAGGGTGTCGTCACATTGGTATTCGCCACACACATGTTTGGAGTCGCACGCTTACGCAGTTCGCGGCAGATTCATGCAGATACTGTACGATCGTTTGACTGGGATCGACTGGACTGATGACGCGGCGGAGCCGGGCCATTATTCGCCCGACGTGAGAGCGTCGCACTTACAGCGGATCGACCGGCACGGCATCTACTGCATAGATCGATGGATCGCGTACCAGTCGGTGGGGATGTCGGACACGGGCGATTACGAAAAAACGAAAGTGCCACGTGACACGGTGGAAATAGCAAATGGTTGATGCTGCCGAAAGAGACGTAATTTACAATCTGCGGTTCGTCGTCGATGACGAAGCGAAGCGTACGGTCGACAAGTTCACCCGCGAATCGACGGAAGCTTACAAGTCGATCCAAGCGGCCCAGGAGAAACTTACGCAGACGACAAAGAAGGGGGCGAAGGATTCGGCGAGCGAGCAGATAGAGCAGGTCGATAAAGTCGAAAAGGCCAGGAAAGCGGCGGCAGCGAAAGAAGCGGCCCGTCAGAAAAAGGCCCATGAGGACCAGAAACGTCGCATGGAGGAAGCGAAGAAACTATCCGAGCAGGCGGCGGCGAAACAGCTTGAAGCAGCGGGGAAAACTAAGGATGCGTTCGCTCAGGGTACACAAGGGCTCCTTTCGATGGGGCGCGGCGTCGCGCTTCTCGGCTTGGCTTCGGAGGAATCGAGCAAGAAAGTAGTCGAAGGCCTGATCAAAGTGCAGGCCGCTTTCGACCTGATGCGAGGATCGCTTGAACTGTGGTGGGCGTTGCGGCAGGCGGCTATCGCCTACCAGGTGTCGCTAGAAGGCGTCGCGGCGGCCCAAACGGCGGTCGCGATATCTGGCGGGGCCGCCGGTGCAGGCGGCGCGGCCGGTGGCGCGGCTGGCGGCGCGGCAAGCAAGCTGACTAGCGGTGCCCTATGGGGCGGCAGTGCGGTCGCGGGCGGCAAGCTAATGGGGCGATTCGGACGTGCAGCGAAGTTCGGGCGAATGTGGAGTGCTGCGGGCGGCGCGGCTAAAATCGGAGCGGGTGGATCCCTATTAGCGAAGGGCGGCGGCATGGCTGCTGCCGGTGCCGCGATTGCGGCCAAGGGTGCGTTGATCGTTGGCGGCACTTATCTTGGTGCCAGGACAGGGATGGAGACGATCAGCGGAATCGGCAAATATGGCTTTATGGGCGGAGTGGCTCCAGGGTCGCTTTCGGAGCGGATAGCAACCCGTGAAGTAAAGATCGCCGATTGGCTTGGTGGTTTCGCGGGCATGGACATTTCCGGCAACGAACGAGGTCGGCAAGATTCACTTCGTGGCGCGAAACGGACAATCGACATCGACCTTGCTCGTGCGAGTGCAACCGACCGTTTTTTGGGCGCTGGGCTCGCTCGTGAAGCCCGAGCGGCGAGCATATTGGAACGTGGCGAGCTTGGCAGCGACCAGGATCGATTGCAAGCAATCCAAAGAGCATCACGGATGGCGGCGGCGGAAGAACGCCATTTGAGGGGGATGCGGCCCGACGTAACCGGCGGAGCCGTGACCGTCGAACAGAAAGCGTTGACGGAGCGGATCGCTCAGGTCGCCCGCGAACAGATCGATTTGGCGAAACAGCGGTTGTCGATCGAAAAGCAGATCGGGCAGGAACGGATCGACGCGGCAGAAAAAGCGGTCGCGAAGACCGAGCAGGAAATCGAGATACGCAAACGGGCGATCGACACGATTAAAGCCCAGATCGAGAGCGGTGCCGTTGCGTTCGGCATGATGACGAAAGAGCAGCAAGCCCGGTCGTTGCGGATATTCCAGCGGGCTCAACGTGGTGACGAGCTTTCGCTGGAAGATATTCGCAGCTTATCCGCGATCCGGACCGAGGCGGCTCAAGATATCGTCACGGAGCAGGCGACCCGTCGAGCCCGCGAAGGCGGTTTTTTCGGCGAACTGATCGGAGGCGAGTCGGCCCGGTTGCGTCAGCAGACGCAAGAGAAGATGAACCTCGACGTCACGCTGCAACGGCAACAGGTTGACGTACGAGTCGCGATGGCGGACCTAGACAAGGTGACGTCGACGATCGTCGACGAGATCAACCGAGCGTTGCGTGAAGAAGAGGGTCTCTTGAAACAGCAGATCGAGGCCGCGATGAACGAGCGGCAGGAGCAGATCAAAATGGAAACGCAACGGCAATACGAGCAGGCCGAGCAGATGTACAGGAAATAACCGATGCACGTTCGATACGGAAATTTCAACCACGAGACGGGCGGCGTGAATCTATCGGTTTCGCGTGACACGGTCCGCGACTCCGGGGGGATCGCGATTTCGATCCGCCAGAGTTGGAACGTATCCGGCGACCTGATCGGCACGTCGCAATCGGATATCGATGCGAAAGTCGCGGCGTTGACGACCGCGTACAATAGTGACGGACACGACATCGCGTTGGTGCTAGATACCGGGCAGGACAGTTCACTGGCTCTGTATTCCGCCGACTGTATCGGCGGCACGAAGGTCACGAAAATCCCATCATTCCCGTCGATGCGTGACGCGGCGTACCAGACGTTTCTGCCGTTCACGTTGGTCGTCACCGGCGAACAGCGGATCGCGGATCGAGATGCGCTGATATCGTCCTGGAACGAGTCGATCACGACGAGCGGCGGCGGTAGCCGATATACGCTGATCGAGACGTTGACCGGCAGGCCGATCAAACAACGGACCCGGCGGTACACGATATATCGGGCAACCCAGAGCGGGCAGGCGACGGGTCGGGACGCATACCCGACACCGCCGTTGCCGTTGTGGCCCGCAGCGTTGATGGAGTCGCCGACGGTGACGCGATCAGCTCCGACCCGTCGCGGTGGTGGCGATTATCAGGATTTTACGATAAGCTGGTCGTATCGATTCGAGTCGGCGGTGCCGCTGCTCGGCAACCCGAACACAATATAGGAACCTCGAAATGGCAGTCAACAAATGGCAGGGTGGCGCGGCAAGCATCCCTCAGGTCGACCGGATCACGTTCGCTGAGATTCGCAGCGGTGACACCGTCGTGTTCACGATCGGCACGAAAACGGTTTCGGTCGAATCGACGAGCGATAGTATCCCGACGTTCATCGCGGATTGCGTTACGGCGATCGGTCAGTACAGCAACACGATCGCGGAATTCGCGGAAGTGTCGGCGTCGGCTGGCACAAACGAGGCCGGGCAGGCCGATTCTCTGCTGATCACCGGCCCGACGGACGGGAAACCGTTCACGTTGTCGACCTCGGCGGACACGGCGGGGGTTACGATATCGCGGCGTCAGAAATATGACGGCGGTCAGGCCCATGTGCAGACGGTGAACGTGTCCCCGGCGACCGGCGGCACGTTCACGTTGACGTTCGACGGGCAGACGACGGCGGCGATCGCGTACAACGCGGCAGCGGCGACCGTCGCGGCTGCGCTCGAGCTATTGAGCAACATCGACGATGTGAGCGTTACGGGCAGTGCCGGCGGTCCGTGGGATGTCGAATTCAACGGACGCTACAACCGCTCCGACGTCTCGCTGATGAGTGGTGACGGTAGCAGCCTGACGATCACCGGATCGTATACGATGGACATCTCGAACATCCAGAATGAGCGGATTGGCTCGAACCAGGTGCAACGAATCCAGTTGATGGATACGCCGACGGGCGGCACGTTCACCGTGACCTACGCGGGGCAAACGACGGCGGGGATCGCGTACAATGCGTCGGCTTCGACCGTTGAAACCGCGATTACCGGCTTATCGACCGTCGGAGCGGGGAATGTGAGCGTTACACAGATCGAAGATTTCGCGTATCTTGTCGAATTCATTGGCGATTTTCGAGGCGTTGATGCCGACGTGCTCGTTGTAGACGGCGATAGCCTGACGGGCGGAACGCTCGGAACAGTGACGCGGTCCCAGGCGGCACGGGACGGCACGAACGCCGTCTACAAAATCGAGCAGAATGGATCGGCGTGGAAAATCACTCTGACCGAAGAAAACGGCAGGACATCGACAACGCAGGCAATTTCGGCGACCGCTACGGCGATCGATGTGCATCAATCGATCCGCAACACGATCGGCGACGGTGCGTTCGTCACGAACGTGAACAGCGAGGACCGAGCGGATCATCGTGGCGGCCCGTGGAATGTCGAGTTTTCTGGCCAATTCGCAGGCACGACGTTGACGGCCGCGAACAGCGAGAATGCGACCGTCACTCAGGTTACGGCGGGCTCGAATACGCAGGTTGCCGAGGTCCAGAAAATCACATTCGTGGGGAACAACCAGAACGTCATCGTCGCCGGTTCGGCGACGAAAAACCAAGGTTGGGTGGTCAATTTCGCTGGCGGCACGAGCTACGGCATATCGTTCGGAATCGACGCGACCGATATCGACACGTCGTATATCACGAACAGCCTGGCGTTGTGCGGTGCGACAGCGACGGTGACCTACGAACTGCTCGCAAACGCGACGGTGTTTACGATCACATTCGACACGGATGAGCACAAACAAGACGTTCCGCTGCTCACGATCGCCGAGGCGACAACGTCAGACAGCATCCTGACCGACCCGAGTGGCCCGACGACATCGAACGTCACGAGCCAGACGACGATCGGCGTCGGCGACTCGGAGATCGTGACCGACGCGACACCGACGCAGAACGCTATCCGTCGGCTCGAATTCGAGACAACCCCGCCCGGCGGCGGCACGTTCACGCTGACCCAGAACTCGAACACGACGGCGGCGATCGCATACGATGCGTCTTCGGAGGATGTCGAGTCGGCCCTTGAGGCGATCGCGTCGATCACGGATGTCGCTGTCGCCGGAAACGTCGGCGGTCCGTGGGAGATCGAGTTTATCGACTACACCGGCGATCCGACGATTACGAGCACGCTCACGAGCCTATCGGGCGTCGGTGTCGATGTGTCACAGGCCCAGGCTGCGATCGCTCCGACACCGGACATTCAGCGGCTCACGCTGGAGGGGTCGCCGATCAGCGGGACGTATACGCTCACCTACGGAGCGGTTACAACATCGGCGATCAACTATAATGCATCGGCCACGTCGATCCATCGTGAACTTCGGGACAGCCTGAGCGGCGTGCTGATCGCTCAAACTGTGACGGTGTCCCAAGTCGACGATTACAACTACGATATCGTGTTCGCGTGGACCTCGGGCACGAACCCGGGGACAGTATCGCTGTTATCGGCCACGTCGAGTCTGACAGGGGCGACAACGACGCGGATCAACGAGGTGACGGAAACATCGCCGCAGTCGCCGTTCCATTTCGACGCAGACGACAACTGGTCCAGCGGCACGGCCCCGACGACTGGCGACGATGTCTATTTTGAGTCGAGTGACGATGATTGCCTGTATGGACTGGATCAATCGGCGGTCACGCTGACGAGTCTGCACATTGCGTCGAGCTACACGGGTGATATTGGGCTCAAAAACCGGAACGAGGATTACTACGAGTACCGAGATACAATGTTGGCCATCGGAGCCACAAACGTATATGTGGGCGAGGGCGAGGGGACCGGCAGCGGTCGCGTGAAACTCGACTTTGGGGCAATTCAGACGACCGTGCTCGTTCGCAACACGGGCGTCGCCGAGGACGAGGCGATCGGCGCGTTGGTGGTCGCGGGTACGCACGCCAGCAACGTGCTACGGGTGCTGCGTGGCAGCGTCGGCGTTGCGACGAACGAGCCGGAACAACTGAGCACGTTTGCGACGATCGACGAGAGTTGGATCGATGCCCAGGATACCGACGCGGAGATCATCGTCGGCTCGGATGTGACGCTCACGACAGTTACGCAATCTGGCGGATCATTCGACTGCCGGTCGAATATCACAACCTATACCAACCGTGGCGGCACCGGCACGATCGCCGGATCGGCGACGGTTGCAACGCTCGACGCATCGGGCGGCACGGTCTACTACGAATCGAGTGGCACGCTGTCCCAAGGTTACGCACGAGCCGGCGCCACAGTCAGTTTCGACCGTGATTTGCGGTCGCGGACTGTTACCGATCTTACCGTCTTTGCCGGTTCTACCGTTTCGGACCGGTCGCGGACGGTGACATGGACGAATCCGATCAAGGTTTCGGGTTGCAGTTTGCAAGATTTGGACCTCGAATTGGGGACCAATATCTCTGTCGCAGTCGCCTCTCTATAAGAGATAGAAGAGGCATATTATGGTTTTTCTTGTAGACAGTTAGACAGTAGATGTAAGTTGTTGATTATTATAGGTTTATCTGTTCTATACGACGTCGTTTTTTGAAGTAGCGTATTAGCGCATGTAAATAAAGGGGGATTTCGGAATGGCGAACCAGGGTGTGTTCCGGTTCCCCGGCGTGTCGGGTGTGATGGCGGCGTCGTTGACCAGGACGGGCGGTGTGGCCCCGAATGTGGCGACGTTACAGGTACCGCCACAGGCAACGAAGCTCGGCACCGGTGATTTGACGATCGAATATGGTGGCACGACGATTCGGCTTCGAGACTGTCGCCCGGACAAAGTATCGACGGCGACGGCGGCGGACGGTCGCACGACGTGGATCCTATCGATCGTGGATCGCCGCTGGCGATGGGCGGAAACGGGGCAGGTCAGCGGCGTCTATACCGAGTCGGCTCGCGACCTTGCGGGGTGCTGCCTGGATGCGATGGGCGAGCAGCGGTACGATGTGAGCAAAATGCCGACAACCGAAATTGACGTCGACTGGGATTACGAACGCCCGGCGGAGGCCCTGGCACAGATTTGCGGCGAGGTCGCCTGTGAGATCATTCTGGGGCTTGACGATCGGGTGCGAGTCGTGCCGCTGACCCAGCGGGGGAAATTGCCGAATAAACGGTTCGCGACATCGTTCCAGCAGACTATCGATCCACCCGAACTCCCCGGCGCGATCGTGGCGGTCGGTGGACGTTCGCTTGTCCAGTTCGATTTCAAGCTGGAGCCAGTCGGCTTGGAGCTTGATGGCTCGATTCTGCCGATCGACCGGTTGAGCTATCGCCCGAAACGCGGGTTGCCGAACAATGCGTGGGCCTACTGTGACACTCGCAACATGAGCTACATCAAGGAGGCTCAGGCCCGGCAGCTGGCGACGCAAACCGTTTTTCGATGGTATCGAATCCAGACGCCGATAATCAACACGGGCGTCTTGGCCCGTGATTTCGGGCGAATCACGGACAGGAACCGAGTTCTGCCGCTGGAGAATACGCAGCTGGAGAGGATGCCCGAGCCTGGCGAGATCGGCAGCACTGTTCGCCGTCCGCCGTGGGTGCATGGAATTTGGTATGACAACGTGACGAGCGGAAAGCCGACGAACGAGACGGACCCTGACAACATCGACCTGCGGAACCGCCCGGAGGCGATCTATCCGTATCCGTTCACCGTCGATGTGGATCGTGGCATCGTGCAGTTCGCGAATCCCGTGTTTTCGGTCGGGAAAAACCAGGTGGATGACGGCACCGGCGGTTTCCCGATCCAACCGGCGGACATCCGGCTGCGGATCGCGTCTGGCATCCGCGACGTGGAAACCGGCAAATTTCTCCGCTACGAGGAAAAACGCAGCACCGGCGGGCTGAGAACGAAACCGCGATATGAGATATACGACGACATTCAGCGGCAACTATACCGAGACTACGAGGCAAACGGGCTGGAGGTCGATAATATCGACTCCGTTCGCCGAGCGTTGCAGTCGAGGATCGATGCCGTCGAGGATGAGTATACAGCGGACAAACCGAATGTCGCGACGTATGTGGGGTTCCACGCGACGGAACTATCCGGCACGATCAGGCAGGTGAGCTACGAGTTGCCGGAGGCGGGAGTCGCCATGACGCGGGTCGCGGTTGAAACGGAGGAACTGAACCGGGCAACGTCGCGTCGCCAACGCGAATGGTTCGAGCGGGTATCGCGGAAAGTGCGGGGACGATCGAGTGGATAGAGAACAACGAGCAATTGCAGTCTACAACACCTCGACGACGGATTTCATTCCGGCGTTCGCGATGGTGTGGATACATTCGAGCTACTACGAGCCGAACGGGCGGATCGTTTACAGCGTGCAGAAGATCAGCGACGACACGGCGTTTTCTTCGCGGCTCGCATTGACGAACCAGGGTATGGGGCGGCTGGCCGTCGTGATGTCGACGCCGATCCCGCCGGAGGGGCGTGGGCTCGCAACCCAGGACTGGCCGACGCAATGCCTGCATGATTACGCAAACGATGATGCTTGGACCGGCGCCGATGTTGTCGAGGTCGGTCCGGTGTCCGACAGCTGGGGTGTCGTCGCTGGCGGAGTCGGATTCAGCCGGGTGGCTGACGATTCTGGGCTCGATTCTGATCGACCTCAATATTATGACGACCGATACCGGGCGATCTGGATCGCTCCGAAGATCGGCAACACGGCGTCAACCAAATACACCGGCATCATTGGCGGTGCGACCGTCGGCCCTGGGCAAAACCTACCGCTGTCTTCGGCGTACCGAACCGGCGACTTCGAGTTCGATGCGTCGGCCCGGACAGTGACCGCGAAGCGGAGCGGGCTCTGCTTCTTCTCGGCTGGCTGCACAATCAGCAGTACGACGGCGAGCAACGGTGACGTGCTGCGGATGCGGCTGTATCAGGGTGACGACGCTAGGTATCTGCACGCCTATCGGCTGCAATGTATCGAGTGGAGCGGTACGACCGTGAGCCCGACGCTGTTCTATACCGGCGAGAATGTCGCGTTCCAGGGACCACTGAACATCGAGAAGGGTGACGTTATTAGCGTGCGGAACGACACGAGTTTGACCTACATCGTCGGCGGCTTCATTTTCTCGGCAACATTCACGGGGTAATATGACGATCATCGATATAGCACAGGCGGCGGAGAGTTACGGACTAGGCACGATCCCCGAGGGTTTCGGGCGGATGAAGGAATCCGAGCAAACGCGGATCGCGACTGAGATCATCGACGCCGCGCGGGAGAAAGCGGCGGGCGGCGACCGAACGGCGACCGATTTTTTCGAGGTTTTCAACCGGTCGCAGCCGGTCCCGACGGCGGGGATCGAGACGTTCACGCCGATCGATCGCGAAACGCGTTTCGTTGGCACGGACGAACTGGTTGCCGATACGCACCGGCTGATCGAAACACTACCGCATATTTCAGCAGTCGCGGCGATGCCTCGGAGCGGGTTCTTCCCAGCTTCGATCATCGCGATGCGGTTGCACGTTCCGATGTATCACGTTCGGTCGCATGACGACGGGTGGATCGGATCGGGGAACCGGACAACGTTGGAACCGATCAGCCATGGAATGCGGCTACAGGTTCGGTCGGAATATAGCGGGCCGGTGTTAATCGTGGACGACACCGTAGGTCGCGGCGGGACCGTTTCGGCGGTCCGGTCGTCGCTGGATACCGGCGGCGTTTCGACGGCCTACGCGGCTGTGTACGTCCACCCGAACAGCACGCACCTCGTGGATTATCATGTCGGCGTCCTGCGGGAACCGCATCTGCTCGAATGGAATTTCGCGAACAGTCCGTTCGCGGCACATTGTGGCACCGACATGGATGGCATAATCTGCGACGATTTCGCGCAATACGAAGATGACGACGGCGAACAATACATAGAGGCGATGCGATGCCGCCGACCTCGGCACCTGTTCCGGCGCGGCGTCCGGGCGATCGTAACGAGCCGCCTGGAGAAATACCGGCGTCAGACTGTCGCGTGGCTCGAACAGCACGGCGTGCGGTATGACTCGCTGATCATGGGACCGTGGCGAACGCAGGCGGAGCGAGCGGTGGCGGATGTCGCGGGCTGGAAAGCCGAGCAGTGCCGCAACCACGGCGTTGCGGCATACTTCGAGAGCGATCGGGCGACAGCCGAGCAGATGGCCGGGCGGTCCGGCTGTCCGGTATGTTGTCCGGAGTCGCGTCGAATCTATTGGGGGACCGAATGATGGACGCTCAATTCGTTTTGATGTTGGTGGTGCTGTTTTTCATCGGATTCGCGCTGGCAGATCAACTATGATAGTCTGTGACAACCCGGCATTTGTTTTTGTTCATTGCCCGCGAACGAGCGGCATATCGTTGTCCCGTGCGATCGTTGAGGCGATCCCGTCGGCCCGCTGGATCGACGGGATGTGTATGCACGTTACGGCGTGGCACGCTCGGCTGATGTTCCCGGAGCACCGGATGTTCACGATCCTGCGCAACCCGTGGGATTGTTTCGCGTCGCAATATGCACTGGTGCAGCGGTGGGTGGCGGAGCAGTGGGACGCCCGAACCGGCTCGCATCAGAGTCACATTGAGGCACAAGCGTCGCTGTCGTTCGCTGATTTCGTCGCCAAGAAAATCGATGATGAAGACGGTGTCGTCGACGGCGGCTTTTCCGTGA
>Ga0180432_10002135_pt1 | contig 30001 bp, 23 predicted proteins | sample SS_ome_10_FD_132414 | JGI IMG/M metagenome (GOLD analysis project Ga0180432, IMG submission 132414) | Hypersaline lake sediment archaeal communities from the Salton Sea, California, USA - SS_1_MS_2 metaG | ecosystem: Environmental > Aquatic > Non-marine Saline and Alkaline > Hypersaline >...
GACGCCCGGGACGAGGAAAGCCTCCGGTCTGCACAAGGCGATGCAGGAGGGCGTGACGCTGAAGCCCTTTCACATCGCGCTTCTCTCGGCGGGGGGGATCCTGGTCCTTGCGGCCGTCGGGGCCGCGCTGTTCTTCGGCGGCGTCTTCGATCGACAATCCACGGAAGGCGGACCGGGGCCCGGAGAAGAGAGGGAGGCGTCCGGCATCGCCGTGGTCCCGGGCCGATTGCCCGCGCGGTCCGGGACACACGCCTCCCACAAAGCGTTTCCTTTCACCCGGTTCCCGTCCGTGCTGTGTGTTTCATCAACCCGGTGCAACAAAGCACGGCCAACACAGGTCACAGGTGACGGATGACAGACAAAGCAAAATGCTGCAGCCCCCTTGCACGCCTGCCATGGGTCGGGGGTGAAAGGTCCCTGAAAAACCCATGCACCCCTCCGGGGACCTGAAATTCTGGGGCCACCCCGGCGTATTTCCATGGAGGCGTGCTATGGAACCGAAGAGAGGGCCATAACTTGCCGACAGCGCGAAAGGCTCATCCGCCGGATCAGACTCGAAAGAACCCGCCTTTGTTGATACATTCGGGGAACCGGCCCAAGCCGGGACGACGAGACATCGGTCCAACATCGATCCAGTAGGAGAACGCGCCATGACCGAGCCGCTCTGGACGCCGGACCCCGAGAAGGCGAAACAGACCCGCATGCACCAGTTCATGGTCCACGCCCACGAGAAAGGACACATCTCCGAGGCCACCTGGGACGCCCTCTACCAGTGGTCCGTGGACGAGATCGAGGCGTTCTGGGCCTTCCTGTGGGACGAGATGGACGTCCTCGCCTCGAAACGGTGGGACCGCGTGCTCGACGAGCGGAAGATGCCCGGCGCGAAATGGTTCGAGGGGGCCAGACTCAACTTCGCCGAGAACCTCCTGCGCTTCCGCGACGACCGCACCGCGATCGTCTCCCTCGACGAGGCCGGGCGCGTCACCCGACTCCGCTACGCCGAACTCTTCGACCGCGTCGCCCGGTGCGCCGCCGCGCTCAAAGAGGCGGGGGTCAAGGAGGGCGACCGCGTGGCCGGCTTCGTGCCCAACCTTCCCCACCCCGTGATCGCCATGCTCGCTGCGACCAGTCTCGGCGCCATCTGGTCCTCCTGCTCGCCCGACTTCGGCATCCAGGGCGTGCTGGACCGCTTCGGGCAGATCGAACCCAAGGTCCTCTTCACCGCCGACGCCTACGCCTACAACGGCAAGACCTTCGACTCCATGGGACGCATCGCCGACCTGCTGACAAAGGGCCTCGACGCCGTGGAGCGCGTCGTCGTCATCCCCTACCAGGCCGAGAAGCCCGATGTCGCCTCCTACCCCCGTCCCGCCGTGCTGTGGGACGACTTTTTGAAGATGAACGAGCCCGAAACGCCCCCCCTCTCCTTCGCCCAGCTCCCCTTCGACCACCCCGTCTACATCATGTACTCCTCGGGCACCACGGGGGTGCCCAAGTGCATCGTCCACGGGGCGGGCGGGACGCTGCTCCAGCACCTCAAGGAACTCGTCCTCCATACCGACCTCACGCGCGACGACACCATCTTCTACTTCACCACCTGCGGCTGGATGATGTGGAACTGGCTGGTCAGCTCGCTCGCGGCCGGCGCCACCGTCTTCCTCTTCGAGGGCTCGCCCGGATACCCCGACATGAGCGTGCTCTGGAAGACCGCGGCCGACCACGGCATCTCGATCTTCGGCACCAGCGCGCGGTACCTCGCGGCGGTCCAGCAGGAAGGCGTGACGCCGGGCCGGAGCTTCGACCTCTCGAAACTCCGCACCATCTGCTCCACCGGCTCGCCGCTGGCCGTCGAGCAGTTCCACTGGGTCTACGAGGCCGTCAAGCAGGACCTCGACCTCGCCTCCATCTCCGGCGGCACGGACATCATCTCCTGCTTCGCGCTCGGCAACCCGATCCTCCCCGTCTACCCCGGCGAGCTCCAGTGCCGGGGTCTGGGCATGGACGTGCAGGTGTTCAACGACCAGGGGAAACCCGTGGTCGGCGAGAAGGGGGAGCTGGTCTGCGCGAAACCCGCGCCCTCCATGCCGATCTCGTTCTGGAACGATGCGTCCGGCGAGAAGTACCGCAAGGCCTACTTCGACGCCTTCCCGGGCGTGTGGACGCACGGGGACTACTCGATGCTCACCGAACACGGGGGCGTGGTGATGTACGGCCGGTCCGACGCGACGCTGAACCCCGGGGGCGTGCGCATAGGCACCGCCGAGATCTACCGTTCCGTGGAGACGATCGATGAGGTTGCGGACGCGCTGGTGGTGGGCCGTGAAGCGGAGGGGGACGTGACGGTGGCGCTGTTCGTGGTCCTGCAGGAAGGGACGGCGCTTACCGAGGCGCTCCAGAAGAAGATCAAGACCACGATCCGCAAGCTGAACACGCCGCGCCACGTCCCGCGGGAAATCCACGCCGTCCGGCAGATCCCCTACACGATCAGCGGCAAGAAGGTGGAGCTGGCGGTGCGGAACATCCTGCACGGGGACGAGGTGAAGAACCGCGACGCGCTGAAGAACCCGGAAGCGCTGGACGAGTACGAACCGTTCAAGTCTTCCTGAGGCAGCAACATTCATCGAACGTTGCTGCATCAGGAACGGGTTCTACGCGGGCGGGAGGTACGCTCCAGCGCGGACAGAGGCGGGTCGGGTTCTGGCGGCTTCAGGAAGCGCACGGAGCAACCGTTCGTAGTGAGGCACGAAGCGCAAGCGGAGTGCCGCAAGCCGCGGAATTCTTGCAACGACGTTGCTGCGTCACTCCATCCTGAACCTTGCCGCGAACGTCGGTTCAGGATTTCGTGACTCACTAAGAACGTCGGACCGTCCCCAGGCCGAAAGCGGTCCAGGCCGCAGTTCGCCGGCCGGAAGCCAGCGGTCCCTCACTGAAAGGATCTCAGCAAGCCGATCGTCCGTGTAGTAAAATCACGAAAGGGAAACTTCTCCAGGAGGCCGCATTGTCCGAGGCGCCGCAGGATAACGAGGTTCTGTCCGCGGAAAACGCCAAACCGCCTGGAAGGCGGTGGCTCCGGCGCCTCGCCCTTGCCGGGATCGTGTTCGCTCTTCTTCTCGTTGCCGCGACCGTCGCCTTCCTCGCCCTCAGGGCCCATGACAAGGCCGCGTTCCGCAGAGCCGTGGAAGAGATCCGGGACCGCGGAGAGCCCGTCACGGCTCTGGAATGCGAGCCGGACCCCGTGCCGATCGAGGAGGACGGCGGCCCGCTGCTGCGCGCAGCTATGGGAGCGATGCCTGATTTGCCCGAAGGGGCGTCCCCAGACGAGTTTTGGGGTTTATGTTCAGGAGAAGACGACAATGGCTGGAACGGCGATCCTCGCACATTCAAGAACCACATCGTGAAGGCTCAACAGCTCCTGGATCTCCATGCCGAAGCGCTCGGACTCTTCGACCGCGCCCTGGTGAAACCGCGATTCCGCCTCAGTATCGATTACGCCAAGGGGCACGAGGATCCGGGAAAGATTTTCTTATACATCGGCGAATTCCACATGCTCCTTGAAATCCGTATCCTCCTTGCGGCTATCCAAGGGCGGACAGAAGAGGCCCTTGAGGACGTCAAGAACCTCTTGCGCCTAGGTGAAGCCGTCGGAGGGGAAGGTCCGGTGGTCTACTTCATAGTCAGCAGCTGCCACCAGAGCTACGCCTCTTCGTCTCTCGAAAAACTGCTCAGGCTCCAGACTCCTTCCAAGGCGCAGCTTCGCGCCATGGCCCTGAGATTCTCGTCCGCCGAAGACCACCTCGACATCCGCCGCGCCCTTCGCGTCGAGCGCGCTTTCACCCTCGAGATCTTCCGGCCCCTTTTCGAGGATTCCCTTCCAGAGGACAAGTCGTGGGAGCCCATCCCTGGACTGCTGCCGGGCCGCGACGGATTGCGCTATCTGAAAGGCATGGAACGCATCCTCGATGCCACGGAGCAAACCTTCCTGAAAGCCCGGCAGTCGGTGGAAGATATCGGAGGGACATCCGCCTGGACGCCTGTCTCCTCCCTCCTCCTTCCAAACGCCATCACGGTCGTGGACACCCGCTTTCGCTGGAAGGTCATGCTCCGCATGGCCGCCCTTTCCTGCCGCATCCTGCTGGAGAAGAACGGATCCGCCTTTCGGTGGGAAGCAGTGGAGGCGGCGCTCGAGAAGAACCGGCCCGACCCCTTCACCGGCGAGCCGTTCCGCGTCCTGGAAGGACCCGAAGGAATGCTGATCGTATCGCCGGGACATGATCTGATCTACGAACACGATTTCACGGCCCGCACCGTCTCCGGATTCGCAACAGGAGAGATGGATGTGGAAGAGGACGACCTGACCTTCTTCGTTCCCTGGACCGAACACGAAGGCGACGGCGGCAATTGAGCCGCTGGAATAGGAGGCACCGACGATACAGTGAAAGCGCCGTTGCATCCGTTCGTAGTGAGGCACGAAGCGAAGCGGAGTGCCGCAAGCCGCGGAAGTCATGCAGCGGCGTTGCGTGTCACTCCATCCTGAACCTTGCCGCGAACGGCGGTTCAGGATTTCGTGACTCACGAGGAACGTCGAACCGTCCCCTCCGCGCAGAAGAGACCTCGGAATTCCCATTCCCATGAAGTGCTGCGGGCGAGACGCCCGCGCCCCGGTCTGCGTCTCTTCGTTTTGACGTCTCACGGGAATCCGCTGGTTGTTGCACCCCCTCCGGGGGAAAATGGTCTCAGAATTCTGTTATGGAGATATCATGGAAACCCCCGCTTTCGATGCATGGATCTCGGGACTGGATTTCGCCCACTGGTCCGAAGGGCGCCACCAGATCCGGGCGCCCGAATTCCTGCAGCGGCGCCTTGCGGAAGGCGCCGTGCTCCTGGACGTGCGCGACGACCAAGAGGCCGCGCTGCTGCAGCTGCCCTTCGCCCTGCACATCCCGATCCAGGAGCTGCCCCGGCGCTTCGAGGAGGTCCCCGCCGACCGCCTCGTGGCCACGTTCTGCTCCGGCGAGGCGCGCGCCGCCGTGGCCTACGCCTACCTGCAGGTGAAGGGCCGGCGCAACGTGCGCGTGCTGCTGGGCGGGTACGCCGACCTCACCGAGGCGCTCACGCCGGGGAAGATCCGGAAACGCCGCGAGACCTGAACCCCGCCCGTCGAGGACCCATGGACCCGTTTTTCTGGCTCGTCCCCGTCTTCTTCGCCATCGCCCTCGTCTTCTCCATGCTGGGCATGGGCGGGTCGCAGCTCTACATCCCGCTGCTCTTCTGGTCGGGCATGGACTTCAAGACCGAGGCCGTCCCGCTGGGCATGCTGCTCAATGTCGTCAACAGCAGCTCGGCCGCGGCGACCTACACGCGCAACCGCCTCGTCGCCTGGCGGACCGGGCTTCCCTTCGCGCTCTCCATGATCGTCTTCGCGCCCGTGGGCGTTCTTTTACACCTGCGCGTCCCCGCCGAGGGACTGCTCGTCTTCTTCGCCCTGTTCACCGCGCTCGCTGCATTGCTCATGCTCTCGGGATGGAAGCCGAAACGAAAGCCGCTCGGGCCGAAAGGGCGCGTCGCGCTGGGCCTCGGCGCCGGTGCAGCGCTGGGCCTGGCCGCGGGTCTGATCGGGCGGGGCGGGGGCTCCTTCGCCGTTCCCCTTCTCTACATGACCGGGCTGGATCCGAAACGCTCGGCCGCCACCTCCTCCGTCGTCGTGACCTGCTCGGGCCTTGCGAGCTTCGTCAGCCACCTCGGCTCCCAGGCCCGGCCCGACGCTTCCGTGTGGATCGCGTGTGCCGGCGCGGTGCTTCTGGGAAGCCAGGTGGGGTCGCGGCTCATGGCGGAGAAGCTGAAATCGCGCGCGTTGAAGGTCGTGTTCGGCGTCGTGCTCCTCGGGGTGGCCGCGCTGATCCTCGTGAAGGACGTGATCCTGGCGTGACACGAGGGGTGGGATTTCAAGAGAGGTCCTGGTGCCGCTGCTCCCGGCCGCAGGATGCCGGCGGAAAGCCGGCGTTCCCTGCAGGCTGCGGGCGGGACGCCCGCGCCCCGGTCTGCTGCGGGCGAGACGCCCGCGCCCCGGTCTGCTGCGGGCGGGACGCCCGCGCTCCGGTCTGCTGCGGGCGGGACGCCCGCGCTCCGGTCTGCTGCGGGCGAGACGCCCGCGCCCCGGTCCGATGCGGGCGGGACGCCCGCGCTCCGGTCTGCTGCGGGCGAGACGCCCGCGCCCCGGTCCGATGCGGGCGGGACGCCCGCGCCCCGGTCTGCTGCGGGCGAGACGCCCGCGCCCCGGTCTGCTGCGGGCGAGACGCCCGCGCCCCGGTCCGATGCGGGCGGGACGCCCGCGCCCCGGCCAGAGAGAGCACCCCTTCTTCGGGAACTCGACGCCATGCCTTGCGTCCAATACAATCGATCGAAAAACGACGGAGGATCACCATGCGCACCATCCACAGCCTGCTTCTGCTCGGCATCCTGACCGGCGTCGCGTCGACGGCGAAAGCGGCCGACATCGCCGTGCCCGGCGACGCACCCACCATCAAGGCCGCGCTTGCGCAAGCCGAAGCGGGGGACACGGTCCGGGTCGGCGAGGGGACCTTCCGCGAATTCATCTCCATCAAGACGGGCGTGTCGCTGGTCGGCGCGGGCGCGGACAAGACGGCCCTGTTGCCCCCCGAGGGCGGCGGGTGCGTGATCATGCTCAACGAGGTGCGGGACGTGTGGATCGACGGGTTCACGGTACGGGCGGAAGCGCACCTCAGGGCCGTGGACGCGCTCACGTCCTCCTTCACCCTCTCCAACTGCGTCATCGAGGGGAACCACGAGGGCGTGGGCGTGACGGCGTGCTTCCTGACCACGCTGAAACACAACCTCTTCAGGGACAACGCCACGGACATCCGCTCCGATCGCGCCTATCCCGCCCTGCTGCGCAACCGCTTCGCGGGAGGCGAGCGTTCGGAAACCGCCGTGCTGTGCCTGAGGTCCACCCCTTACCTGGAAGGCAACGTCTTCTCCGGGTACCGTTGCGCGGTCCGTCTCTCGGGCGCCGGGGAACCGATTCTCAGGAACAACGTCTTCTTCGGCGCCTCGGAGACGGGCCTTGCGATCGAGGATCGAAGCCGTCCGATCGCCCGGAACAACGTCTTCCAGAAGATGCCGAAGGGCGTCTTCGTGGACTTCGCGAGCGCTTCCCTCTCCCACAACGACTTCTTCCAGGTGCCGTTCCCCTACGCCACGATCGACGAGGAGACGGGGGACGACACGACGTTCGAGCCCTCCCCCGGTGTGGGCGAGACGATGGCGGACCCCGGCTTCCTCGACGCCCGCCGGGGGAACTTCCGCCTCGGCGAGGATTCGCCCGCCCGGGGCGCAGGGGTCCGCAAGCCGAGCGAGCCGGGCGACGTCGAGACGCACCAGGGATGCTACCCCCACGGAGAGGAAGCGAAGCCGGGCCCCCTGTCCGACGCCGACGCGCGCGCCGCTTGCTTCCCCTCGGGGCACCCCAAGGTGAATTCGATCCAGGAGGAGTACGCGGTTTTGCGCTACACGCCGTGTCCGTGCGGGGGAACCTACAAGGCGGGCCGACAGGCCCTGAGCCGCATCGACGGGCGTCCCCACGACCGCCTCATGCCCACCTGCACCTCCTGCGGGAAACCCGGCCGGTTCGTCTTCGACATCAGCCGGTTCTTCGGGGAGAGGATGCTGGTGCGGAAGAAGTGATCCTCCTGAATCCCTCCGCGTACTCGGCGTTCTCGGCAGTGAGAGTCTCCCGGCACGGAGGGGGAGGTTCTTCCCGAGCCACGAGTTGCCTGGCTCTCCGGCCCGTACCACGCCGATCGGCTCTTGCGGTCCTGCTTCGCCTGTTTGCTCCTACCGGGGCTACGCAGGATCTTCGAGGCTACGTAGGGTCCTCCGTAGCTCTCGCAACCACCTGCAAGCGAAGGAGGAGAGGCTCGCCCTCCAATCCGAAAGGAAAACGCTTGACGTGACGGCCTATCGGCGCGAGCGTGGGCAAGGTGGGCTCATACAATTTGCCATGAAGAGACAGATACAAGATTCCGGAATAGGAGGAGCGATGCGAAAAGCCCTGTCGATCCTGATGATGTTTGCCCTCGTTGCGGGTCTCCTCGTCGCCTGCGGCAAGGACGGAAACGGGAAGGAAGGCGGGGAAGAATCGGGGGAAGAATCGAAGGAAGAGAAAGGCGATCCCCGGGCGGAGAAGGTGAAGAAGCGGATCGAGGAGATGTTCGAGGTCATGGAGAGCGGCCAGGATGCGGACATCGCCTCGTTCGTCGTGTACAAGGGCCCCGACAAGAAGCGGAAGTGGAAGGAAGTCTGCGACTTCGAGAAGGGGGGGGACCGCATCGTCGTGGGCAACGCCATGGACGAGATCGAGAAGCTCATGAAACTGGGCGAACCCGAGTTCGTGAAGTTCTTCACCCAGAAGGACGGCGACCGCGAGCTCCTGATCTGGGAGCTGAAGGCGGGCGGCAAGAAGAAGATCGTGGCCATGCTCGACGTCGGGGGGACCCTGGCGCTGGTGGATATCGATTGAAATAATCAGGGTCCTGTTGCTTTACGCTACAAGGCCAAACTGGGACTGCCTCGCAACGATCCTCGAGCCTGATCTCGCTGATGGTGTGTACGCCCATCCGATCCACATGATAGAGGTCTCGGGTTTTCCGGAATCTCGAATCTCCAGAGAAAGATCATGTAGATCAGCATGAAGATCAGGTAGATCAGGGTCGAGAAAGCAGCGCCCGGTATTTAAATCGCACGGCAGGTTCACGAGGACGCCAGGCTTTTCAGCACCTCCCAGTTGGCCTCGATCGCGCGGTCGACGTGGTCCTCGGCGTGGGCCGCCGACACGAACGCCGTCTCGAACTGGGCCGGGGCGAGGTAGATCCCGCGCTCGAGCATGCCGTGGAAGTAGCGGCCGTAGAGGGCCGTGTCGCTCGCCATGGCCTCCTCGTCCGAGACGACGGGTCCCTTGCGGAAGAAAAGGCAGCTCATGGACTTCAGGGCGTGGAAGGTGGCCGGGAAGCCGAGCTCCCGCAGGTTCAGGCCGATGCCGTCGGCGAGGCGCTTGCCCAGTCTTTCCAGGCGGTCGTAGACGCCGGGCTGCAGGAGCTTCCTCAGCGTCGCCAGGCCGGCCGCGACCGCGACCGGGTTGCCGGACAGCGTCCCCGCCTGGTAGACGGGGCCCTCCGGGGAAAGGCGCGCCATGATCTCCGCCTTGCCTCCGTAGGCGCCCACGGGAAGACCGCCTCCGATGATCTTGCCGAGCGTCGTGAGGTCCGGCGTCACGCCAAACAAATCCTGGGCGCCCCCGGGCCCGAGACGAAAGCCCGTGATGACCTCGTCGAAGATGAGGACGATCCCCTCCTTCGCCGTGATCTCCCTAAGCCCCTCGAGAAAGCCCGTCTTCGGCGGGATCATCCCCAGGTTGCCCGCCACCGGTTCCACGATCAACGCTGCGATCTGCCCCCCGTTCTCCTTCACGAGGGCGTTCACCGAGTCGAGGTCGTTGAAGCGGGCGAGCAGCGTGTCCTTGACCGTGTCGGCGCAGACCCCCGGCGAATTGGGTTCCCCGAAGGTCGTTGCGCCCGACCCCGCCTGGACCAGGAAGGCGTCGCCGTGGCCGTGATAGCAGCCCGAGAACTTGATCACCTTGTCACGGCCCGTGTATCCGCGCGCGAGACGCAGGGCCGACATGGTGGCCTCGGTGCCGGAGTTCACCATGCGGACCCGCTCGACGGAGGGGACGTGCTCGACGAGGATCTCGGCCAGATCCACCTCGGCCTCGGTGGGCGCGCCGAAGCTCGTCCCCCTTTCCGCCGCACCCTTCACCGCGGCCACCACGTCCTCGTCGGCGTGGCCGAGGATCAGAGGGCCCCAGGAACCGACGAAATCGATGTAGGTCTTCCCGTCGGCGTCGGTCAGCTCGGCGCCCTTGCCCGAGACGATGAAGGGCGGCGTTCCGCCGACTGCGCCGAAGGCGCGCACGGGGGAGTTCACGCCGCCGGGGATGACCTTCCTCGCCCGCTCGAACAGCGTTTCACTTCGATTCACGATGCACCTCGATGTTGGATGAGGGATTTGGGTCGTATTCTTCGACTCGCTTCGCTCGTTCAGAACTCCGGATTCCAATTATCAGCCGAAGACATTCAGTTTATTCCTTCCTCGCTGAATTCTGTAACCTGTTCCGCAAATTCGTGAAAAAAACTGAATCGATGGGAGCCTTGGAGAGCGAGGGTCCCGAAGACGCCCCGAAGCCCTCGCTCGGAGATAGGAGGCGGAGGCGTGATTCCGTGCTCAAACACGGCCGGCTCGCCAGCCCGTACTACGCCGATCGGCTCTTGCAAGGGCTACGTAGGGTCCTCCGTAGCTCACGCAACCACCTGCAAGCGAAGGAGGAGAGGCTCGCCCTCCAATAGAAAGATGGCGTAAACGAGAACTACGGAACAAACGTCATGCTTTCCTTCTTCAGCTCGCGGACGCTCTGGAGGACCGCGAGATCGTCCGCGCCCGTTGCCTTCTTCACCGCGTCCACCGCTTCGCTCAGCGCTTCGGCGCTTCTGGCGTGGACCATGGCGAAGAGGCCGAAGGGGAAATCCGGGGGCGTTTCGCGCTCGTAGGCGTGACTGACGAACGGAAGCCTCGCTACGGCCCTTCCCGCCTCCTCGATCCGGCCGGCCGGCACGCGCGCCGCGACCATGGCGTTGTGGGCGAATCCCACGCGCCGGTGGCGGACCACCGCGCCGATGCGTTTCAGGGCTTTCTGTTCCTTCCAGGTCTGCAAGCGGTCGAGCACATCCGGAAGCGCGATCCCGATCCTCTCCGCCAGCGCCTGGAAGAGATCAGGCCGGAATTCCAGATCTCCCTGCAGCGCGCGGACGAGTTCCCGGTCGATTCCGGAACCGGGGACGGGCCCGGAGCCTCCCGCGGGGCCCCGCTTCTTCGTTTCGCCCGCGGAAGGGGATGGAGAACCGGCGGCGCCGCTTTCCCCGGCGTCGAAGCGGACATCGAGCTTGAACCGGCGTTTCTGGGGCATGGACCAGGCTTGGTCTGCGAGCGCTTCTTCGCGCAGGGCCTCGAGGAAGGCGGAAATTTCCCCGTCCGTCTTGACGGCGAGGGTGAACCAGACGTTGATCCGATGGTCGCGCACGTAGGCGTGAGTGACGCCGGGATGCTCCTTCATGCGCACGTGCAAATCGTCCAGCCGCCCCCTTGGCGCCACCGCCCCCACGAGGGTGGTGATCCAGCCCATGGCGCGCGCGTCGAAGACGCCGCCGAATCGGCGGACGACCCCGTCCCGCTTCAACGCGCGAAGTCCGCGCAGGAGATCCTCCTCGGAGAGGCCGGCCTCGTTCGCCCACGCTGAAAAGGGACGCTTCCGGAGGGGGAGGTCGCCCTGGGCCAGGTTCAAAATGCGGTGCCGATCTTTCATCGAAGGTAGGATTTCCTCTCGGATTGTAATCCACCATGAGCCTTCGGCTCACCCAGAAACCATGAAAAATAGGAGGGCGAGCCTCTCCTCCTTCGCTTGCAGGTGGTTGCGTGAGCTACGGAGGACCCTACGTAGCCCTTGCAAGAGCCGATCGGCGTAGTACGGGCTGGCGAGCCGACTGTGTTTGGGCTCGGGAGGACCCTCGCCCTCCAAGGCGGTCATCGATCATGGTTATTGCCAAATTTTCGGAACAGATTTCAGATTTCAGCGAAAGAGATGATCCACAGGCACATCCGACTGAAACCTGAAATCCCTCAGGGTACCCGTCTATGTTTTTCCGCGCTCTTCCTCTGCACGCCTCTGGAAGCGCTTGGGGACGTACGAGCAGAAGGGTTCCTCCTCCATGTAGTCTCCGGTGAGGGCGAAGGCGCGGGCACGGCATCCCCGGCAGACCGGGAGGTACTCGCAGGCGCCGCACTTGCCCTTGTACTTCGAGGTGTCCCGGATGTCGTTGAAGACCTCGGAGGTCTCCCAGAGTCGCCACAAGTCGAAATCGGCCTCCCGCAAATCCCCGCATTCGAGGTCGAGGAACCCGCAGGTCTGGAGCTTTCCGAGATGGGAGATGAAGAGGAAGTGGCGGCCCCCGAGACAGCCCCCGAGCGATTTTCCGCCCCGGTGCCCCTTGGCGGACGGCGGCCTCTTGGACGAGTCGTCGTGGCCGTCTTCGTCCTCGTCCCGCGCCATCCGGCGCGCCACCCGCTGGTAGTGGGGCGCGCAGGTGGGGCGCACGGGAAGGGGGCCTCCGCGCTGCTTTCGATACACCCAGGCCAGGACCTCCTCGTACTTTTGTGCGGAGACGGATTGATCGGCGAGTTCCTTGCCGCGGCCGGCGGGAACCAGCATGAAGGGGTTGAAGAGGTCGGCGCCGAGCCGCACCGCCAGGTCGTAGATTTCCTCGATGTGGTCGACGTTGTGGGCGGTGATGGTCGTGTTGACCTGGAAGGCGATGCCGTTGCGGCGGGCCGCCTCCACGCCGGCGAGCGTCTTTTCGAAGGCGCCCTCCACGCCCCGGAAATCGTCGTGCGAGGCCGCGTCGTGTCCGTCGAGGCTGATGCTGATCTTGTCGATGCCGGCGTCGAGGAGGCGCCTGCACGTATCGTCGTCGAGCATCCACCCGCAGGGGGAGAGCACCATGCGAAGGCCTGCGGCGTTTCCGTAGGCGGCGATCTCGTAGACGTCGTCGCGGGTCATGGGCTCGCCGCCGGTGAGGATGACCAGCGGCTTCGCGCGGGAGGCGACGACGTCGATCAGCCGCTTGCATTCCGCGGTGGTCAGCTCGCCCTCGTATTCCACGTCGCGGGCAGCGCCCCGGCAGTGCTTGCAGTTGAGGTAGCAGCGCCGCGTGATCTCCCAGGCGATGATGTGAAGCTGATGGTCCATGATGGTCCTGCCTGAAACAAGGCCTGTAGGGACGGGCGCTAGCCCGTCCGCACAACCTTCGCGTTTGCTCCCTGGGATGCGCGAGGATGCGCAAGCGCGGACCGGCTAGCGCCGGTCCCTACATCCCCTCCTATTCGAAACGACGAAAACCGAAAACAGGAATCGATCATCATATGCTGCAACTCCGTTCTCAGGATGAGCCCATCACCCTCGCCACGTCCTTGCCGAAGTAGGTGAGGATCAGCTGCGCGCCGGCGCGCTTGATGGACGTGAGCATCTCCATCATGACGCGGTCGCCGTCGATGACGCCGGCCTTCGCGGACGCCTTCACCATGGCGTACTCGCCGGACACGTTGTAGGCCGCCAGCGGCAGGTCGAACCGGTCCCGGGCCCTCCGGATCACGTCCAGGTAGGCCAGGGCCGGCTTCACCATGACGATGTCGGCGCCCTCCTCCACGTCGAGCTCGATCTCCCGCATGGCCTCGCGGGCGTTGGGCGGATTCATCTGGTAACCGCGCCGGTCGCCGAATTTCGGCGCGCTGTCCGCAGCGTCCCGGAAGGGGCCGTAGAAGGCGGAGGCGTACTTCGCGGCGTAGGAGAGGATCGGCGTCCTCGGAAAGCCCGCCTCGTCCAGGTGCCGGCGGATGGCCCCGATCCGCCCGTCCATCATGTCGGAAGGGGCGACCACGTCGACGCCGGCTTGAGCGTGGCTTTCGGCCATGCGCGCGAGCTGAAGAAGCGTCGCGTCGTTGTCCACGCGATCGCAGCAGAGGATGCCGCAGTGGCCGTGGGTGGTGAACTCGCAGAGGCAGACGTCGGTGATCACCATAAGGTCGTCCCGGAACCGGGTCTTCAGCGCCCGGATCCCCTGCTGGACCACGCCGTCCTCCCTCAAGGCCACGGCGCCCTTCTCGTCCTTCTCGCGGGGCACGCCGAAGAGGATGACCGCACGGATCCCCATCTCGAGGACCGCTTCGCACTCCGCCACGGCGCGGTCGATGGAGAGCTGAGAGACGCCGGGCATGGACGCGACGGGGTTCTCGACCTTTTCCCCCTCGACCAGGAACAGGGGATGGATGAGATCCCGCATGTCCAGACGGGTCTCGCAGACCATGTCCCGCAGGACCCCGTTTTCCCGCAGGCGGCGCATTCTCGTGTTTGGAAACATGGATGTCCTCTTGTACGACTGGGGAGGACACACGGGCCCTCCCCGACCACGGCTCAACGGGGGCGACCACACGGGGTCGCTCCTACGAGATTTCCTCGTCGGTCAGGTAGCACGCCGGGTCGGGCGCCCAGAGGTCGCCCGTGGCCGCCTCGGCACGGACGCGGAAGTTGCCGGCGCAGACGTCCAGCCAGCGGCACGAGGCGCACCGGCCCTTCACGTGCTTCTTCTTCTCCTTGAGTTCGGCCATGAGCGGATCGGAACGATCCGTCCAGATCGCCGAGAAGGGGCGTTCCCGGACGTTTCCGAAGCTCCGGTGCCGCCAGAACTGGTCGGCGTGCACCTGGCCGTCCCAGGAGACGCACCCGATCCCCACGCCCGAACTGTTCCCCGCGTTCATCTTCAACAGGTCCAGAACCTCCGGGGCCCGGGCGCGGCCTTCCCGCACCATCCGGAGGTAGAGGTAGGGCCCGTCGGCGTGGTTGTCCACGGTCAGCACCTCCACCTTCTTCCCCTTCTCGTACAGCGCGGACGTGCGGTCGATGATGAGATCCACGGCCCGGCGCGTCTCGCCGTGGTCTAGATCCTCGCTCATCAGCTCGCTTCCCCGCCCGGCATAGACGAGATGGTAGAAACAGATGCGCGGCACGTTTTCCGCCTCCAGCAGATCGAACATCGGGCCGATCTCGGCCGCGTTCCGCCGGTTGATCGTGAACCTCAGCCCGACCTTGATGCCGCGCTCCCGGCAGAGCCGGATCGCCCGCACGGCCTCGTCGAAGGCGCCCTCTCTTCCCCGGAACCGGTCGTTGACCTCGCCGATCCCGTCGAGGCTGATCCCGACGTAGGCGATCCCGGCGTCGGCCAGCCGGTCCGCGCGGGCCTCGTCGATCAGGGTGCCGTTGGTGGAAAGCACCGCCCGCATGCCCCGCTCCACCGCCCCCCCGATCAGCTCGAAGATGTCCTTGCGCATCAGGGGCTCGCCGCCGGAAAAGAGCACCACGGGCGAGCCGAACGCCGCGAGATCGTCCAGCAGGGCCAGGCCCTCCCCGGTGGTCAATTCGTCCCCCCCCTTGCGATCGTCGGACGCGGCGTAGCAGTGGACGCACTTCAGGTTGCACCGCTTCGTCACGTTCCACACGACGACCGGCTTCTTGTCCTTCGAGAACTGGAGCAGGTGCGAGGGCAGCGCCTTGCTGCGCGCCCCGTACCGCAGGACGTCCGAGGGTTCGACCGAGCCGCAGTAGAGCTTCGAGATGCCGATCATGTTTCCCTGATCCTCCTGATGCGTCTTCGACGCAAACGGATCACTTCTGATTCGCCTGTCGCGCAGGATCCTCGAAATAGTCCGTCAGCGTCTGCACGAGACCCGGGATCGTATGAGTCCTCGCCTCGGCTGCGGGCTCCGCGCCGAGGTCGCGGATCGTCTGCGAGGTGACCGGCCCGATGGAAACGTAGGCGGTCTTCTTCGAGAACGTCTTGAAATTCCTCGGGCCCACGCGTTCCTGGAAGTAGCGGACGGTGGAAGAGCTCGTGAACGTCACGGCGTCGACCGTGCCGTCGCGCAGGCGCTTCTTCACGGGCCCCGCCGGGGTGCGCGCCGGGACCGTGTCGTAGAGCACCAGCTCCGACACGCGCGCCCCCCGCTTCCTCAGGTCCCGGGCCAGCTGCGGATTGCCCTCGCGCGCCCGGGCCAGAAGGAACCGCGGCGCCCCCGCGAACACCTTCGCCGGCAAGCCGGCCGCGAGCGCCTCGGACGTGTATCGCGAGGGGAGGAAATCGGGGCGGAGGCCGTACGTCTCGAGTCGTTCCCCCGTCGCGGGCCCGATGGCCACGAGGCGGAGGCCAGCGAAGGCCCGGGCGTCGAGCCCGAGCGCGAGAAGGCGGTCCCGGAAGATTTCCACGCCGTTGACGCTGGTGAACACGATCCAGTCCCAGCGGGACAGGGAACGCGCGGTTCGGTCGATCTTCTCCCGCTCCTTGCCGGCGACGGGCCGGATCTCGATGGAGGGGAACTCGACGACGCGCGCCCCCAGGCCGCGAAGCCGGTCGGACAGAACGCTGGCCTGGGCCCGTGCGCGCGTCACCACGACGGCGCGACCGAACAGGGGCCTTCCGGAGAACCAGTCGAGCGCCGGCTGATAGGAAACGGTCGTTCCGATGAACACGAGCGCAGGCGGCCGGATGCCGGCCTCCGAGGCGCGCCGGGCGATGTCCGCGACCGTCCCCGCCACGGTCTGCTGGTCGGACAAGGTGGCGTTTCGGACGATCATCGCCGGGGTGTCGGGGGACAAGCCTCTGTCCACCAGCGCGGAGGCGATGGCGGCCAGGCGCCCCACGCCCATGTAGAAGACCAGCGCCCCGCACCTCGCCAGGGCCTCGTAGTCGAGGGTGGAGGCCTTCTTCGTCGGGTCCTCGTGCCCGGTGACGAGCGTCACGGAGGCATTGGTCTCCCGGTGGGTCAGCGGGATCCCGGCCGTGGCGGAGGCGCCCTGCGCGGCCGTGACGCCGGGGACCGTCTCGAAACGGACGCCCGCCTCGCGCAGGACGGAGGCTTCCTCGGCGCCCCGCCCGAAGATGTAGGGGTCCCCGCCCTTCAGGCGGACCACCGCATCGTGCTTGCCGGCCAGCGTGACGAGCAGGTCGCCGATCTCCTCCTGGGATTTCGTGTGCCGGCCCGCCTGCTTGCCCACGTAGACGGCGCGGGCGCCCGGGGCGAAGTGCTCGAGGATCCCCTCTCCCACGAGGTTGTCGTAGACCACGACGTCCGCCCGGCCGAGCAGGTCCGCGGCCCGAAGGGTGAGGTAGTCCGGGGCGCCGGGCCCGGCGCCGACGAGGTAGACCGTGCCTCGTTTGTTCGGCTTCATCAAGAAGCCTCCCCGGAAAGGTTTTCCAGGATGTGCCGCGCGCCCGCCTCGAGCGCCTCGTGCGCCAGGGTGCGCCCGAAGTCGTGCGGATCGATTCCGGACACGGCCTCACGGCGGACCAGCGCGGACCCGTCCACCGCGCCGACGAGGCCGACCAGGCGCAGGCGTTGGGGATCCTGCGAATCGATCGTCGCCCGGGCGCCGATGGGGATGTGGCACCCTCCGCCCAGGGCCGCGAGGAAACCGCGCTCGGCTTCCACGCACCGCCTCGTTTCGTCGTGGTCGAGGACCTCGAGAAGAGGGCGTAGGTCGTCGCGCGCGGCCAGGACCTCCACGGCCACGGCGCCCTGGCCCGGAGCGGGAACGAGGTCGAGATCCTCCACGGTGAACCGTGCGCGGTCCACGCCGAGCCTCTCGAGCCCCGCCTTCGCCACGACGAGGGCGTCCATCTCTTCGGCTGCGAGCTTGCCCAGGCGGGTGTCGAGGTTGCCGCGCAGGTCCGCCATGACGAGATCGGGACGTCGCGCCTTCAGCTGGGCGCGTCGCCGCAGGCTTCCCGTTCCGACCCGGGCGCCCTCCTCGAGGGCCTCGAAGGATTTTCCCGAGGGCAGGACGGCAGCGTCTCCCTGGGATCCGCGGGGCAGCACGGCGCCGATGGCGAGCCCTGGGGGGAGCTCCGTGGGCAGGTCCTTGAGGCTGTGCACGGCCATGTCGACGGAGCGGTCCAGGAGGCGGTCCTCGAGTTCCTTGGTGAAGAGACCCTTGCCTCCGATCTTGAACAGCGGGCGGTCCAGGACGCGGTCGCCGGTGGTCTTGACCTTCACGATCTCCGCGTGGCGATCGGGGAAGGAATTCCGAAAGGCGTCGAGGACGAACCGGGCCTGCCAGAGGGCGAGGGCGCTCGAGCGTGTTCCGATTTTCAAGGAGGAGGTCACAGCTTGGTCATGCCTTTTCTGGATTCACAGGCCTTGCTCGTCGTTCACGAAGGCGTTCAGATCCGGTACACCTCCTTGAGGAGGTCGAGGTAGGCTTCCAGCGTGCTCTGGTCCCCTTCGGCGCGGGCTTCGTTGATCTTCTTGATGAGAGGCTGCGTGATTTTTTTGATGATGTGGCTCGAAAGCCGCTCGAGTTTTTCCACCTCGGAGAGCCGTGTGTTCTTGCAGACGCGTTTGATTTCCCTCTCCCGGATGCTTTCCATGTAGCCGGCGAGGGACTGGATCAGGGAGGCGTTTTTCCGGGTGGCGATCCATTTCATGGCGTCCTCGACCTCCTCGAGGACGAGGGATCTTCCCTTCTCGGCTTCTTCTTCCCGGCGCCGCCGGTTCACGTCCACGAGGCCGTTGAGCGCGTCGATGTTCTTGAGGGTGCATCCCGGCAGACCGTTGATCTCGGGATCGACGGTGCGTGGGATGCCGATGTCGATGACGAGGAGGTCGCGGTCCGGTTTTCCCAGATTGTCCGGGGTGACCAGAAAGCCGTCGGCTGAACAGGCGGAGAAGAGGAGGTCGGCATCCCGGGCGGGGGTCGCGTACGCCTCGAGGGCGCGGGCGGTGAAGCCGAATGTCGCGGCGAGTTCCTGGGCGCGGCACAGCGTGCGGTTGGCGATGCAAACGGAGGCGACGCCCTTGGAGGCGAGGTGCCTGGCGATCAGTTCGGCCATCTGGCCCGCGCCGAGAAGGACGACCTTCGCGTGCGGGAACGTCTCGCCCAGGTCCCGGGACGCCATCTCGACGGCCGCCTGGCTCACCGAGACCGCGCCCTCGGAGATGCCCGTCTCGGCCCGTACCCGTTTGCCGGCGCGGAAGGCGGCGTGAAAAAGGCGGTTCAGGATGGGTCCCGTGGTCAGGGCCTCCACGGCGCAGCGGAAGGCGTCCTTCACCTGGCCGAGAATCTGGGCTTCGCCCTTCACCATGGATCGCATGCCCGCCGCCACGCAAAAAAGGTGCTCCACGGCCTCTTCGTTATTCCGCCTTTTCCAGAGGGAGGGATCGGGTTCGATCCCCTTGAACGCCATGATCTCGGAAGCGGGATCGATCCCGCCGGGCACGTCCGCGGGGTGGGCGTAGAGCTCGGTCCGATTGCAGGTGGAGAGAAGGGCCGCCTCGGTGAGCTTCGTTCTTTTCAGAAGCGCAGGCAGGAACCTGGAGATCTCCTGCCGGTCGAAGGCGAGCGCTTCGCGAAGCTCCACCGGCGCCCTTTCGTGATCCACGCCGATCATCTGGACGGCCATGACAGTTTCTCCGGATCGAGTTCTGGAATCTTCCCCTCAAGGAAATCCCTCATGTGCGACCCTTCCACCGCCCTCGTGAGGATCGATTTGCGCTCCGCGACGGTCAGATCGTCCCGCCTCTTCAGCGCGGCACGAAGGTCGCCCAGCACCCGAAGCGCCTTCGCGTGGCGTTCGGAAAAGATCGTCTCGAGCTGTTTCCGGACGCTTGCGGCGAAGGCGGGCCCCTTCCCCCCCGTGGAGACGGCGATCTTCAGATCGCCCCGGCACACGACGGCCGGAACGTGAAACCCGCAAAGATCCGGATCGTCGACCACGTTGCAGAGGATCCGGCGTCGCGCCGCGCCCCGGGAAACCGCGAGGTTGACGTTCCGATCGTCCGTGGCGGCGATGACGAGCCGCTTTCCCTCGAGATCGTCGTCGCGAAACGGGCGTCGTTCCAGACGGATGCGGCCCGCTTTCTCCAGACCGGCCACGCCGGAGCCGGGATCGGGCGAAACGACCGTCACGGACGCGCCGCCGTCCAGGAGGGGCCCGCTTTTGCGAAAAGCGACCTCGCCTCCCCCCACGACGAGACACGGCTCGTCCCGGAGGTCCAGATAGAGAGGATAGAGCGTATTCATCGATGGAGCACGGAAAATACCGAGCATGAACCGGTGTATTTATCTTGAATCCCGGTGAAGCCTTCAAGGGCCGGCAGGATGAACGGAAAAGTTTTTTATTTCTTTTTCCAGAATGTTCGGGGGCCGAAGAAAGGCCCCGCGTCAGTCCTTTCGAGGTTCCGATGCCTGGAGGGTGCTGCCGGGCTTCGGGTCCGGGAAGCGCCGGGTTCGTCCGGTCGGCCATCGGACCTCGAGCACGTCGGGTTTCCGGTTCCCCAGCCCGAAATGGACGAGGGGAGAATCCTGCTGGCCGTGGGAGCTGGTACCCGCCCTCGTTTCCCGGATGGCGAGATCCTCGCCGAAGCGGAGCGTCAGGCGGGCGCCGATGGCGGTGCCCCCGTTCCCGTCCGTCCGGAGCCGGACCTTCAGCCATTGTCCCTCGCCGCCCGGGTTCCTGTAGAGCATGAGGCGGCGTTTCTTCCCGACCTCGGGGCGGCCCCAGGTGGCGAGGTCGAGGAAGCCGTCCTCGTCGAAATCGGCCCAGGCCCCGCTGTAGGTATCGAAGACGCGGACGCCGGCCTCGTCTTCCACGCGGGTGAGGGTTCCGTTTCCCTCGTTCCGGTAGAGATGGGCGAAGGCCCACGGCAGATCGTATACCTGGGGAACGAAGGCGTCGAGATCGCCGTCGTTGTCCATGTCGCCCAGGGCGATCCCCGCCCAGAGTTCGTCGACGATGGTCTTGGAGCCGTCGGGTTTCTCGCCGATCCCGTCCAGTGGCAAAACGGCGATGCCCATGTCCTTGCGGGCGTCGCGGAACGCGAAGTCGGGCGCGCCGCCGTTCAGGTAGATTTTCGAGTCGTCGCAGATATATCCGCGGTGATAGCCGTACTTGCCGTCCTTGTGGACGAGGTTCGAGACCCAGAGGTCCAGATTGCCGTCGTTGTCGAGATCCCCCCACGCGGCGGCGATGGAATGGCCGTACCAGGTCCTGCCTTGCCCCTTGAATCTCCGACCGGTGCCCTTGACGCCCTTGTCGGCGGCCACGTTCACGAAGGTCCCGTCGCCACGATTTTCCCAGAGGAAGTTGTCTTCGATGCGGTAGTTCGCCACGTAGAGGTCGGCATCCCCATCGTTGTCGAAATCTCCGAAGATCGCTCCGCGGGTATAGCGGGGCGGGGCGCCGGCGATGCCGGCTTTTTCGGTGATGTCCTCGAAGCGTCCGGCCTTTCGGTTGCGGAAGAGGAAGCGTTTGAAATAGCGCGGTTTCCCGTCGTTCCAGTCCTCGCTGCAGGCCGCGAAGAGATCCGCCCAGCCGTCCTGGTCCACGTCGGCCCAGGCCAGCACGCCGATGTACTGGAAGTCCTCGCGTTCCTCGAGCCCTTTCACGAGGATCTCCTCGAAACCGCCCTTTCCGTCGTTCATCCAGAGCTTCACGGCGACATCCGGCTCGGGTTTCCCCTTGGCGGGGACGGCGAGGTCGGGGACTCCGTCGTTGTTCGCGTCCGCCCAGACGCCCTTGCCCCCGGGGGAGCCGCCGAAGAGGTCCCGGGTCACGTCCGAGAACCGGAAGTCGGGGGGACCGCCGTTTCGGTAGAGCCTCCCGCCGGCATAGAGGTCGACATGGCCGTCCTGGTCGTAGTCGCACCAGGAAGGGAAGGCGCCTCTCGCGCCGTCCAGGCCGACTTCCTTGGAGACGTCGTGGAAGCGCCCCGGACCTTTCTCCGCGGCCCGTGCGGCCGCCGCCGTTGCCAGAGCGAGCACCATCACCCAGAGCATGCGCGGGTGGATCATCGGGCCTCCTCGTCCTTGATCTTTCGTTCCGCCTCTCGTCGCCCGGACGGAAGCATCGCCAGGGCCGGAGGGGTTCGTCGACTCCCACGTTGCAAAAGGATCCGGGATTTTGCAACGTGAGGTAGCCATTTCTTTTTTTCGCAGAGCCTGGAACCATGAGCGAACCGACGGGGAAGGGGGGCGAGGACGCGTTGCGCCTGGAGGGGGTGCGGGCCGGGTACGACGGCCCGGACGTCCTTCGAGGGGTGGATCTGACGTTCCGGCGGGGTGAGTTGACCGGGATCATCGGCCCGAACGGGGCGGGGAAGACGACGCTGTTCCGGGCGGCCACGGGATCGCTTCCCGTTCGGGAAGGTCGCGTGCTGTTTTCGGGTCGTATGCTTGGGGAAATCAAGGCTGGCGAGATCGCCCGGCGGGTCGCGCTCACGCCGCAGGTGCTGGACGTTCCGTTCTCCTTCACGGTGGAGGAATTCGTGGGCATGGGGCGCCTGCCCCATCTCGGGCGGTTCACGGCGCCCGGCGAGGCCGACCGCCGCGAGGTTCGTCGTTCGATGGCCCTTGTGGATCTGCTTCCTTTTTCGTCCCGTCTCCTCCAGACGCTGAGCGGCGGGGAGCGTCAACGGGCGGTGATCGCCCAGGCGCTGGCCCAGGAGCCCGATGTGCTGTTGCTCGACGAGCCGGCGGCGCACCTCGACGTGAACCACCAGGTGGAGGTATTCGAGCTTCTCCTGGCGATCCGTTCACGGGGTCCGGCGGTCGTGGCGATCCTGCATGATCTGAACCTGGCTTCGGAATACTGCGAGCGCGTGATTCTGGTCGAGGAGGGCCGCATCGCGGGGGATGGTCCTCCGGAGGAGGTGATCACGACCGGAAACCTCGCGAGCGCATTCGGGTTGACGCTGGACGTCTCGCCCGATCCCCTGACGCGTCGGCCGGCGGTTCGGTACCGGCGGACCCCCCCGGCGTCCGCGGATGTGGACCGTCCGAAGGTGCACGTGGTATGCGGCGGGGGTTCGGGGGCCACGCTTTTGAGGCGTCTCCATTTCGAGGGATTTCGCGTATCGACGGGCGTTTTGAACGAGGGGGATTCGGACGCGTCCTGCGCGCAATGGTTGGGGATCCCGGTGGTGCTCGAGGCGCCCTTCCATCCGGTGGGGGAGGCGGCGACCGCGAAGGCGCAAGCCCTGATGGAGGAGGCCGAGGCCGTGATCGTCTGCGGGGTGGCGATGGGTCCCGGCAACGTCGGGAACCTGGAGGTCATCGATTCATCGATGGCCGGGCGCGTGATCTTCGTGGATCTGAAGGGAGAGTGGGACTTTACGGGAGGGCGAGCGCGTTCCTTGCTCGAGAGCCTGCGGCGAGCGGGGGCCCTGCCGGTCGGGTCGGATCGAGAGGCGTTCGAGGCTCTTCGCGAGAGGGTGCGAGGGTGTCCGGGAGGCGGCGCGAGCTCGTGACGCTCTCGCCGGCACTTCTTGACACTCGTGCCGGGGGAGAAATAATACATCCGATGATACTTCTGAAGGTGGAAAAGGGTCCTCTGCAGGGACAGGAATTCCGCGCGCCCGAGGAGGGGAAGACGATCATCGGGCGGAGCTCGATCTGCGACGTGGCGCTGGTGGATTTCAAGCTTTCGCGGATCCACTGCCAGCTGGAGTACGCGGAGGGGGAGATGATCCTCGAGGATCTGGGGAGCCGGAACGGAACGTATCTGAACGGGAAGAAGATCACGGGTCGTGAGAAGGCGTCCGTCGGGGACCGGATCACCGTGGGGGACACGGAGATCCTGATCGCGATGCCGTCGGAGGCGGAGGGCGGTGCGGGCGAGGCGGGTTCCCGTCCCCGTGGAGGGCAGACGACGTTTTTGCGCGATCGGGCGACGTGCGCGCGATGCAAGGCGATCATCCCGCGGCGGGAGCTGGAGCAGAACCTCGCGCGGGAGATCGACGGCGAGATGGTTTGCAGCCGCTGCCTGGATCCGTTGCTGGAGGTGGAGATTTCGGGGTACCAGCTGGAACGGAAGCTGGGGGAGGGGGCGATGGGGGCGGTGTACAAGGGGGTACGTCTTTCCGACGGGCACCCGGTTGCGTTGAAGTTCCTGTCGAAGAGCATGACGTCCAAGCCCGAGGCGGTGAAGCGATTTCTTCGGGAGGCGGCTTCCGGGGGGGCGCTCGACCATCCGAACATCGTTCGGATTTTCGAGAGCGGGGTGGACGTGGACCGGGGCCTTTATTTTCTCGCGATGGAGTACGTGGAAGGCACGAACGCCCGGGCGCTGATCACGGAGAAGGAGTACCTCAACCCCCACCAGTGCCTTTCCATCGGTTTTCAGATCGGGAAAGCCCTGGAAGCGGCGTTCCAGTCGGGTGTGGTGCACCGGGACATCAAGCCGGCCAACATCCTGGTTTCCTCGGAGGGGCGTGCCAAGCTGGTGGACCTCGGCACGGCCAAGAGCATGCAGCAGGCCGGGCTGTCATCCCTGACGCGGACGGGCATCGGGATGGGGACGATTGCCTATATGCCTCCCGAGCAGATCGAGGACGCGAAACACGCCGACCATCGATCGGACCAGTACGCCCTGGGGGCGAGCCTTTTCCACATGCTTACGGGCCAGCGCCCGTTCGGGGGGAAGACGCCGGGGGAGTATTTCCGCGCAATCCGGTTCGAGAAGGTGTCGTGGCCGGAAACGCCCGCGATCCCCGAGGAGGCGCGGGAGATCGTGGAGACGATGCTGGAAAAGTCCCCCGGGGACCGGTATCAATCGCCGGCGGAGATGATCGCGGCCATGGCGGAAACGCTGAAGCAGCTGTAGGGGTCGGCGTCCGTCAAGAGAGGACGGACCCATCGCCCAGCGGGCGGCTGGGCCGCATCCGGTTCGTCATTCTTCCACCACCACCACATCCATGCCGGCGTCCGCCACGGGGATTTCGGAGAATTCGACGGGCTTCATCAGGCCGTCGCATTCGGCGCAACGGTAGGTCCGATCGGGATCGAAGTTCTCGACCTCGGCCTTGCGGGAACACCCTTCGCAGCGGAGGATGCGGATCCCCTTCTCCTGGAGAACGTGGTGGATCTGGCCCGCGTTGAGGACGGTTTTCTTCATGAGGATTTCACCGAGCCGGGCGTACTGCCCCTCGTTTTTGAGGCGTTCCAGAAGCCGAAGGGCTTCCTCCACGTCGCCGGTGGCGGCCAGCCTTTTCATTTCCACGAGGTGGCCGAACTCGGTCTCCTGCTCGTCGGCCTCGCCGGGGAGTTTCTCGGGTTCCCGGGCCATGAACTTGTCGGCGAGGTCCATTTGCTGTGAGGTGACGACGTTTTCGGCCAGGAGATAGTCGGACAGGGAGCCGTCGAATCCCCGTTTCTTCATGTCGGCGAAGCACTCGTTCACCTTGTCGCGGGTCACGAACCCCATCTGGATGACCATCTCCGCGAGGAGAAGATCCTTCGGGTCTTCAGACATGCACCCTCCTTTTCCTATGCCCTGTCTAGACGTGCGATCGCCCGTCCTCTCGAAGTTTCCATTATAGGCAGGTCTCTTTTCCGATGCAATTCAAACCTGGCCTCAGCGGAACCAGAGGGTGTCGGCGAGCCAGCGGCCCTCGGTTTCCACGAAGGTGGTGAGGGTGCGCCCGTTTTCCATCTTCACCTTGACGGTCTTTTTCCCTTCGTCCTCCCCGGGAGCCGAGTCATGCCAGAGGTCCTCGAATGCGTAGTCGGAGATTTCTTTCTTCGCATCCTCCACCAGCGCGGGCGTGATCCTGCCGCGGAGGCGTTCGGTGAAGCAGGTCTTCAGCTGTTTCACGTCGCCCCGTTTGATGAGATCGAGTTGATGGGCCAGCGCCGATTTCGGATCGCCGAGGGGATCCTTCCCGGTGCCTTCCTTTGCGGCATCCCCGTCCTGTTCCTCTTCCGCTCCTTCGTCGGCCACCGATCCGTCGTCTTGTCCTCCGTCTTTCGAGCCGCAGGCGGGCAGGATCGCGAACAGCACGAGAAAGGTCAGGCATCGTTTCCGCATCGGTTCATATCCTTTCATGGGACTTCACGAGAAGATCTCCGCCCTTCCGCGGAAGGACGGCTCGAAGACCCGGCGGGAGCAGGATGGAAGCGGTTCCTCATGGGTTGAACTTGTAGCCCACGCCCCGGACGCTGACGATGTAGGCGGGATTGGATGGATCGTCCTCGATCTGCTTGCGCAGGCGCATGATATGGTTGTCCACGGTGCGCGTGGAGGGGATCATCTTGTACCCCCACACCTGGTCGAGCAGTTCATCCCGCGTGACCACTTTCCCCTCATGGTCGGAGAAGTATTGGAGGACCTTGAATTCCCGGGCCGTGAGCTGGAGTTCCTTGTCCCCCTTGCGGGCTTCATAGGTGACGAAATCGACGACGACGTCCCCGAACTCGATCCGCCGGGCTTCGTCGGAATCACGAGGGCCGCGGCGGAGAACCGCCTTGATGCGGGCGAGAAACTCGACCAGGCTGAACGGTTTGGTGATGTAGTCGTCCGCCCCGAGCGTCAGGCCCCGGACGATGTCCACCTCGTCCTTCTTGGCCGTCAGCATGACGATGAAGGACTTCAATCCCTTCTCCCGCAGGGTGCTGCAGACCTCGAACCCGCTCATGTCGGGCAGCATGATGTCCAGCACGACCAGGTCGGGCTTCCGGTTCTCGGCGAGCCGAAGGCCGGCGGCTCCGGTCTCGGCGGTCAGCACCTCGAAACCTTCCAGTTCCAGGTTGTCCTTGACCCCCGCCATGATCGCGGGTTCGTCCTCGACGACCAGGATGCATCCTTTCGTCTCCGCGTCCGACCCCGCCGCCGTTTCCTGCTGGTCCTTCATGTCAATCCCCGCCGGCGTTCGCGTCCTTCCCGGCCCCCTCGGCTCCCTCCGCGGCGGGAGGGAACAGGAGCCGGAACCTGGAGCCCTCTCCCGGTGCGCTTTCCACCTCGATCCGCCCATTATGCCCGCGAACGACATGGCGGACAAGAGCCAGCCCCAAACCCGTTCCCGAGCGTCCGCCCTCCTCCACCTCGCGCCCCCGGTAGAATTTCTCGAAGATCTTCTCCTTCTCCGGCGCAGGGATCCCCATGCCGCCGTCCGCCACCTCGACCGACGCGCCCCCGCCGGAAGGCGTCACCCGGACGCCGATCCACTTGCGGTCCGTGGAGAACTTCACCGCGTTGGACAACAGGTTCCATAGCGCCCGGCGGAGGGCGTCGGCGTCCCCTCGAATCTCGGGAACGGGTTCGAGCTCCGTCTCGATCGCGAAGCCGCGCACTTCCGCCGTGGGGCGGAACGCCTGGACGAGATCCGCCGCCAGCGACTCGAGATCCACGGGAAGAAACTCGTACGCACGGCGCCCCGCCTCGATCCGGGCGAATTCCAGAATGTTGTCGATCAGCCGCTCGAGCCGCTCCACCTCGCTTCCGATCAACTCGTAGTAGCGGGTCGCACGGGACGGGTCCTTCAAGCGGCCCATCCCGAGCGTCTCGACGAACATGCGGATGGACGTCAGCGGCGTCTTCAGATCGTGGGTCACCGCCGACACGAACTCGGAGCGCAGCGCGGCGAGCTGGGCCGCCCGGCGGTAGCTCCACAGCAAGAGCAGGGCGGAACCCGTGACCGCGAGAACCGCACACGCCACCAGCGTCACGTGAAACAGCTTGCGGGACCGGGCCCGTTGCCGTCCCGGATCCGCCGGCCCCGGCCAGACTACCACCTGCCAGGCGTTGAACGGGTCCGAAAGAGGCCAGGTCAACGCGTGATCCCCGGGACTGTTCCCGCGAATCCGGCGCCCCCCGTGGTCGACGAGACTCATTTCAGCCTCCTCCGAGGAGACCACGTTCAGAAAAGGCAGGAAAAGCGACTCTTCCACGGCTTTCACGTCCACCCGGAATCCGGCCCCGATCTTCCGCCCCGCGGACGAGCCCCAGTCGAACTCCCGGGGAGGGAAAAACAAAAAGACCTCCAGCCGATCTTCCAGAAGAAAGGTCCGGTACCACGGTCCCGGCACGTCCTGCGGTTCCTCCACCGCCCGGGGAACGACCTGCCGCGACAAGAGACGCCTCTCCAGCGCCTTCGCCCGAAGCTGGGCGCCCTTCTTCTTCTTCTCCCCCAGACGCTCCCGCCACAGACCCGCCGCGAACGCTTCCCGGTCGATGAGGAGACGGACCGCTCGCTCCACCTCCTCCTCCGCTCGCGTGAAACCCTCCAGATCCAGCTGAAAGGAGCCATCGAGCAGTTCGTCCCAGAGCCAGAAAAGATATTCCAGGGCCCGCTCCGGAAGCCCCTCCCGGTTCCAGGCTTCCGCCCACAAAAGGAACATCTTCCCCCGCAGAGGCATCTCGCCCGCTTCGCCGGGCCCCTCGAGACCCCGCGTGACGAACGACTCCGCGAGACGGGCCGCCGCCCGTGTGTCTCCGAGAGCGAGCCGGATCCGGGCGGAATGGTAGAGGGCCTGCGCCAGAATGTCCGCTTCCTCGGCCTCGCGGACGATCTGGTCGAGCATCTCCAGCGCCTTGAGGGGTTCCTGCTTGACGTCCTCCGCGAACCGCGCTTCCTTGAGGCGCGTTTTCATGGCGAGACCGTGCCGGTAAGCCACTTCCGCCACTTCCACGGGACGGCCGTCCAGCGGGTCGATTCCCTCCCCGGCTCCTTCCGCCGTTTGTTTTTCGATCGCGAAGGGAAGGGGAAGGTCGGGTCCCAGGATCTCCCCTTCGCCATCGAAGAGCACTCCGCAACCCAGCAGCGGCTCCTCTGCCGCAATGTTCTCCGTCGCGCGCTCCATCGCCTCCAGATCCATCCGGGATTCCCGCAAGGGCCACAGCGCCGTATCGGCGCGGCGCTTCAAAGCCTCCAGCTCCCTCTCCAACTGGCGGTTGAACAGATCCGCCGCCTGCATGAGGCGCTCTTCCCGCGCCGTTTGCGCGAACCGCGACTCCATATGGACGGCCCGCACCCCGAAGAACACGAGTGTTCCGCCGGGAACGAGAATGGCCGCGACGAAGGCGACGGCGAGGTGCCAGGGAATGTTTCGCGTCTTCGATGCCACATCCTGATGGTACAGGGGGGAGCGCGCCGGCGCAACGTGGTGCGCTTCTTGCCGCGAAACGTCCAGGTCTTACAATAAGTGCATATCCGGTGAATCCCTACGTCTTCAGACGATCGTCATGTGCCACGCGAACAGGGTCGTGCTTCGCCGCCTTTCCGTCTTGTTTCCGGCCTTCCTGTGCCTTCTCGTCGACGGAGCGTCGGCCGGGGAGCCCCCGACCCGGCGGATTCTCCTCGAAACGGGAAGCCTGCAGGAGGGGGAAGTGCTCGCCGTGACGCCGGAGGGCGTCCACTTCCTCGTGGAAGACAAGGCCGTCGCGTACGCCTGGGAAGATCTCGACCCGGTCTCCCGGATGTACCTCGAGGCGAAACGCCTGGAAAACAGCCCTCCCGAAACGCCGCGGCCCCACTTCGCGCTGGCGATGGCGTGCCGCCGGGAGGGGCTCACGGCGTATGGCCGGAGGCAGATTCTCGCGATCCGGAACGGCTGGCCCGATCTCGCCCCGGCGGTGGATATCTGGCTCGGGGCGTTCCCCGAGAACGCATCCGCCATGGCCCTGGCCTCGGGTCTCGATGCGTTTTTCGCGCGACGGGACCAGGACGCCTACCGGGCCTGGATGGAGGCGTTGAAGGGCTCGAACGACCCGGACACCACCCGGACGGCCAAGCGGCTTCTCGCCGTCCTCATCCAGGCCGGTTTCCGCGTTCCGGAGCCGAAGGAAAAAGGCCCCCTCGACCGCCGCCTCCAACTCCGGCGCCGCGACATCCAGGGCCACCTCGTCAAGGCCAAGCAGGACAGGGACCTTGCGGCGCGCAGGTTGCGGGAAGGAAACGTGACGAGGATGAAGAACGCTCTCCAGGCCGCGATCGACACGCTGGATCGCGGGTGGAAAAAATGCGATGCCCTTCTCCGCCAGGATCTCGCACCGGAGGCCCGGGACGTCTTCGTGAACCTGAAGAAACATCTGAAAACCGAGACCCTCGCAGTCTATCTCACGACGGCGGAGTACAGCCTGCGGGAAAAACTGTGGAGCGATGCCGAACGGGCCATCTTTCACGCCTTGAGCCTGGACCCGGACAACCCGCGGGCCCTGGCGTTCAAGAAGGAGCTCGAGAAGAGCCGGCTTCGCTGAGGGCAAAGAACACGACATTTCAAGGCGCGGGGTTCACGATGCCAGTCTTTCTGCTTGTCGCATTCTTCGTTGACGGGGCGCGTTGAAGAAGCGGAAGAGATTCTTCTGCCGAGAGAATCGGCCGGGCCGAAGGCCGGCGGCGCAAGATGTTCGACTTGCGCACAGCGAGAAGTGCTCGTCGCGAGGTATTCGCGCTGTAGTCATTTTCGAGGTCCGCCGGCCTGCTCCGGCCTGCATTTTCCTCGGCCACAGCCGGTGCGGGGGAGAAGAGAGAAGAGAGAGAAGGGCTTCTGGGGTCTGGA